>ENA-OSIY01001345-OSIY01001345.1-marine-metagenome-genome-assembly--contig:-NODE-1345-length-13218-cov-5.857545_pt1 | contig 13218 bp, 4 predicted proteins | sample MGYA00237884_ERZ534233 | MGnify/ENA primary metagenome ERZ534233 (study PRJEB26412, sample SAMN06343840) | marine metagenome | isolation source: estuarine water | place: USA: Columbia River Estuary... | reverse complement strand
AGATTTCTGCCTGTCTCGTGGGCTCGGAGATGTGTATAAGAGACAGATTTAGTGGATTATATATGGTCACTAAAGTTGAAAATATGTTTAATAAGGGACAGTTTAAACAGACATTGTCATTGAATAGAATGGTAGGACAAGATGTAAAAGATGATGGCAGCTCAGGAAAAACTCTTGTGTCTAAAGTTGTTGATTCATTTAATCCTAATGATCCAAAATCATACCAAGCACCAGATGCAGCAATAGGCGGAGCATAATAAATGGCAGAAGAAACAAGAAGTAGTATAGGCTCTGAAGGCAATAATCCTGGTCCCTTTTTAGCAAAAGTTATCAGTCACCTCGACCCTACTTATATGGGCAGTTTGGAAGTTCAACTTTTACACGAAGTTGGTAACGATCCTGGAGCAGAGGGGCAAACTTCAGTGGTAAAATACATGAGTCCATTTATGGGATCAACTAGTATTGACTATGTTGGCGAAGATGAAACATACGACAATGCACAAAAGTCTTATGGCATGTGGATGATCCCACCTGATCCAGGTTCTACTGTGGTAGTATTTTTCATTGAAGGCGATCCACGTAAAGGATTTTGGATCGGTTGTGTACAAGATGAAAATATGAACTTTATGATGCCTGGATTGGCAGCAACTTCATATAACATTGACGGTGATGAAGAACGTGTCCCAGTTGCTGAATATAATAAAACTGCTATTACTTCAGGTCAGAACGACAGTACTAAAAATAAAAAAGCACAACATCCTTTTACTAAAGTGTTAGGAAATCAAGGCTTATTAAAAGACGATATCAGGGGCATTACGACAAGTAGCGCACGTCGAGAAACTCCTAGTATGGTATTCGGCATTAGTACTCCTGGACCAATTGATAAGAAAGGTCCTAAAGGAACAATTGGCAAAGCAGAAGACGAAATTCCTGGAGCATTTGTAAGTCGCTTAGGTGGCAGCACATTTGTTATGGATGATGGGGATGACAAATTTACCCGTAAAACGCCAGCTAGTGAAGGCCCGCCTGAGTACGCCAGCGTTGAACAAGATGAAACAGACGGGGACTCATCTATTCCGCATAATGAACTGGTGCGTATTAGAACTAGAACCGGCCATCAAATTTTAATGCATAACAGTGAGGATTTAATCTATATAGGGAATTCTAAAGGAACTACTTGGATTGAATTATCTAGCAACGGTAAAATTGACATTTTTGCTACCGACAGTATTAGCATTCGAACAAAGGCTGATTTTAATTTTTATGCTGATCGAGATATTAACTTTGAAGCAAAACGAAATGTTAACATAAAAGCTGGAGTTGAAATGCAGCTCGAGTCTGGTACAAATTATAATGTGATAGCTGGAACTAATGGCAAAATTACAATTGGCGGCACAATGGATTTAAATGTAGCCGGGGCTTATAAAGAAACCGCGTCTCGTATAGATATGAATGGTCCGGTAGCAGCCAAAGCAGTTAGATTAAAGACACATAATCTACCAGATGTTGCTACGCCTGGAGCAGATATGACTGAAATGATTTCAATTATGAAACGTGCTCCTACTGCTGAACCTTACCCGCAACACGAAAACTTAGATCCAACTAAGGTTACCCCAGTAAAAACAAATAGAGATTCTGGCGGAAGGACGGGTACAGATGCCACTACAGATATGAGTTTTGCTGGCACAAAATACAAAGAGTATACAACTGTTACTGATACCTTCAGTAAAATACAAGGTGCTGAGGAGTAAATACTATTATGACATCAAACTCACGTCTATACGATAAAATTACAGTATCTGGAAAAGATCCTAAGAAAGCAACTCCTATACCTAGAACTTATAGGGGATTTAGTACAATCAGTGCTGATAGTGAAAGCTATACGCTGTTTGATCTAGCATTAATAAAGCAAGATATTATCAATCATTTCCATATCCGCCAAGGTGAAAGATTAATGAATCCAGAGTTTGGAACGATCATATGGGACTTACTATTTGAGCCACTAACTGAAGAACTTAAAGCGATCATTATTCAAAACGTAGAAACTATCATTAACTACGACCCGCGAGTACGTGCAGAAAACGTTATTGTAACTACCTACGACAGCGGTTTGCAAATAGAGTGTACTCTAACTTATATGCCTTATAATATTTCTGAGACACTCCAGTTTAAATTTGACCAAACAAACGGGCTCATCAATTAAAACCCCATAAAATAAAAACCGCTAAATATACTTGATATAGGAAGCGGATATGTCCTCAACTGATAGACAAAATAGATTACTAGTAGCAGAAGATTGGAAACGTGTATACCAAAGTTTCCGCAACGCTGATTTCCAAAGCTACGACTTTGAGAATTTACGCAGGGTAATGATTAGTTATTTGCGTGAAAATTACCCAGAAGATTATAACGATTATATTGAATCAAGCGAATACCTTGCCCTAATAGACATGATTGCGTTCTTGGGCCAAAGCATAGCTTTCCGCGTTGACTTAAATGCTCGTGAAAACTTCTTAGAACTAGCGGAAAGACGTGAAAGCGTATTAAGACTAGCACGATTGCTAAGTTATAACGCTAAGAGAAATATTCCAGCTAGTGGACTTCTCAAATTCCAAAGCATAAGCACAACACAAACTGTTATTGATAGTAACGGACGAAATCTTGCTGGACAAGTTGCTGTGTGGAACGATCCTGCTAACACAAATTGGTACGATCAATTTGTAAAGATTATGAATGCAGCGTTGCCAGCAAGCAGACAGTTTGGCTCTCCAGACGACAAAGCGGTAGTTTACGGCATCCCAACAGAACAATATCGCTTCCAAACATACAGCGCCGGAGTTCCTGTTTTTGGTTTTACAAAAACAGTTGACGGCAGAAACATGAACTTTGAAGTTGTTAGTACAGTGATTGATTCTGGTACTACAATTGTTGAAGATGCTCCGCAAGCTGGCAAAACTCTTTCTTTCTTATATAGAGACGATGGTAAAGGCGCGGCCAGCCCAACCTCAGGCTTATTCTTACACTTTAAACAAGGTAACTTGAATACAGGTACGTTCTCGGTTACCCAACCAAGTACTAATGAAATAGTTGATATTGATGCAACAAATATCAACAACGAAGATGTGTGGTTATACAAATTAGGAGCAACCGGAGTTGAAAGCGAGTTATGGGCAAAAGTTCCTAGTTTTGAAGGCAACAATGTTATCTATAACAGCCTTAATAAAAACATCCGTAATATTTACGGCGTAGTAACACGTAACAATGACAGAGTAAGTTTAACTTTTAGTGATGGCACGTTTGGAACTCTTCCACTAGGTACATTTAGAACTTACTACAGAATTAGTAACGGATTACAATACACAATTAATCCTAAAGATATTAGAAATGTCAGTATTGATATTCCGTACATTTCAAATCTTGGTCAAGCGGAAGTACTAACAGTAACTCTTGCATTGCAAAGTTCTGTTTCAAATAGCTCTCCTACTGAAACTAACAATAGCATTAAACAAAATGCTCCAGCAACATATTACACACAGAACCGTATGGTTACTGGCGAAGACTACAATATTAGTCCACTAAGTGTTAGTCAAGAAGTTGTTAAAATTAAAGCAGTTAATAGAACATCAAGTGGAATTAGTCGCTATTTTGATCTAGTAGATCCAACTGGCAAGTATTCAAGTACAAACTTGTTTGGCGATGACGGCATTGTCTACAAAGAAATTTATGACGATAGTTTTAGATTTAGTTACGCATCAAGAACAGATATTGAAGCAATAATTTACAATCAAATTATTGATGTGCTTTCTGAAACTGCATTGCGTAATTTCTACTATGCAAACTTTATTAAAATTGCTACTGGCAGTTTAGATATTGCATGGTATCAAAAAACAGCTGATACTAGCGAGAGTACTGGTTATGTAGGAGATGCCGTTGATTCAGAACCATATAGAACTGGCGTTTTTGCCGCAACTGACTTGCAATATTTTGAGCCAGGTGCTCTTGTGAAAGTTGAAGCACCAACTGGGCAATACTTTTTGAGATCTGAAAATAATGTCTTAGTTACTGGCGAAGCTACAGTCCCAAATGCGTCAACAGTGCTTTGGGCTAAAGTAGTGGGTGTGGTTGGTGACGGAACAAACGATGGTACAGGTGTATTATCTGATGGCTCAGGACCAGTAACACTCAATGTAAATATTCCAACAACTGCAAAGATTACCCAAATTATTCCTAAGTGGAGAACTACTATTGATGCTAATACTATTAGCTCAATGATTGAATTAATTTATGCAAATAAACCATTTGGTTTGCGTTATGACACTGTGCCTAAAACTTGGAAAATTGTTTTTGAAGGTAACTTAAACATCAAAGATTCATTTAGTTTAGGCAAACAGGGAAATAATACAAATCAACGATTAGATTCTAGTTGGTTATTATTGTTTACCACCGACACTGAATTTTATACAGTAACAAGTAGACGCTTGCGTTACATTTTTGAAAGCAAACAGCAAATTAGATTCTATTACGATTCTTCTAATAAAATTTATGACAGCCGATCAAACTCTATAGTTAAAGATAAAATTAAAGTGTTAAGTGTAAACACTAAACCTAATGTAACATCTGCATTTACATATGACTTAGTGTGGGAAATTAACAAAGAGTTCGTTGGTCTTGATGGATATGTAGATACTAAAAAGATTGAATTGTCATTTAGCGATAGCAATGATGATGGAATTGTTGATGATCCAGAAATTTTTGAAACTATTGTAGATACATCAACTGATTCTTTGACAAAGTATATTGTTTTAGAACGATACGACATCTCATCTGGTCAGCAAGATTATAGATATATTAACAATGACACGGATATTGTAATTGTTTTAAACACTGAAACTGCTGTGGGATCTTTGGCGCCTTATACGACTGGACAATATTTTTATTTTGTAGATACGGCAACTGTTAAAAAATTAGATAAAAATGCTGGAAAGTTAATCCCATCTTTAGATTATAAAGTGTTTGCTGGCCGTGACGATTTGAAATTCCAATATGTTCACAGTGCAGACTATGAAACAAGAATTGATCCAGGTCTAAGCAACATCATTGATTTATTCATCTTAACAAAAGAGTATGACACTAAGTTTAGACAGTGGATTTCAGGAAACATCGTAACTGAACCCCTACCATCAAGTTCAGATCAGTTGTCATTATCTTTATCACCATCATTAAATTCAATTAAATCAATTAGTGATGAAGTAGTTTATCACCCTGTGAGGTATAAAGTGTTATTTGGTTCTAAAGCTTCTGCTGACGTAAGAGCAGCGTTTAAAATTATTAAAAATGCAGAACAAACTATTAGCGATAACGAAATTAAAGCAAGTGTATTAACAGCAATTAACGAATTTTTTGCTTTAGAAAATTGGGATTTTGGAGATAGTTTTTACTTTTCTGAGCTATCAGCATACGTAATGAATCAAACTGCGCCATACCTAGTTAACTTTATTATTGTACCAAGACAAAATAATTTAAGTTTTGGTAGCCTATTTGAAATTAAATCAGAGAGTGATCAGTTGTTTATCAATGGAGCAACTACGGACGATATTGAAATTATTTCAGGTATCACGTCAAGTGTTATTGCAGCCTCAGGCAGTGTTGCATCAAGTTCTAATGTAACATCACAACAAACTATTACAAGTAAAAGCGGGAGTTATTAATGGCTGAACAACAAAATGAATATGGACTTCCTATCGGCAAGGGCGAAAAACGCCGAACTGCTAGACTTTTGCCTAGATTTTATAGAACAGAACCTAATAAGAAGTTTATTCAAGCCACAATTGATCAATTAACACAGTCTGGTACTGTTAAGAAATTAAACGGTTTCATTGGTCGACAAAACGCCAAAGCAGTAACAGCTAATGATGTATTCATTGAAGCTGCAACTACTGATAGACAGAATTATCAACTAGAACCTTCTGCTGTAGTGAAAGATACTTTGGGTAATGTTACATTCTTTAAAGATTATATTGACTATGTTAATACTGTAGATGTATTAGGTGGAATTTCTAAAAATCATCAGAAATTAAACAAACAAGAATTTTATTCTTGGAACCCCCATATTAGTTGGGACAAGTTTGTTAACTTTCAACAATACTATTGGATGCCATATGGCCCAGCAGTTATTAAAGTTTTTGGACAACAACAAGATGTTATTAGTACATATTCTGTACAGTTATCTGACGAGGGTGATAATAGAGCATATTTGTTCACACCTGACGGACTTACACGCAACCCAGCATTAAAATTATATAGGGGTCAAACTTATAAGTTTGAAATTAACGCACCTGGCGAACCTTTTAGTATTAAAACACAACATGTGGCGGGCCAGCTATTTAGATATTTGGATGGTGTAGATTTATCAGCAGTTGAGAATGGTACAATAACGTTTACTGTACCAGTTGATGCACCAAACGTGTTATATTATGTAAGTGAAAATTCTGCAGATACTGGCGGAGCCTGGGAAATATTTGATATTGATGAAAATTCTATAATTGATATTGATGCTGAATTAATTGGAAAGAAAAATTATAAATTATCAACCGGAGTTGAACTAAGCAACGGTATGAAACTTACATTTGGCGGAAACGTGTCCCCAACATTGTACGCAACTGGTTCTTTTTATGTTGAAGGCGTTGGCGAACAAATTAAATTAGTTCCAGAGTCTGATTTAGAAATTGTTTCTGCGTACTCTGCAACAAGCCAAGTATTATTTGATGATACTGGATTTGATTCAATGCCGTTTGCTGATGCCACAGCATTTGCTGGCGAAAAAGATTATATTACAATTAATAGATCAAATTTGGATGGTAACCCTTGGAGCAGATACAATCGATGGTTCCATCAGGATGTTATTGTAACAAGTGCTGAAGCAGCTGGCATCCCGGCAAACTTAGATCAAACTAGACGAGCAACTAGACCAATTATTGAATTTGAGGCAAATCTTAAATTGTTTAATTTTGGTTATGTTGCTAAAGACGATGTTGATTTAATTGACAATTATACAACCGATGTGTTCTCAACAATTGAAGGATCGCTAGGATACAATATTGACGGAGTTGCATTGTCTCAAGGACAACGTGTTGTGTTTACTGCTGATACTGATTCACTAGTTAACAACAGAATTTTTAAAGTTACATTCATTACAGTAACAGCACAAGGCGGCTTAGCCCCAGTTAGACAAATCCATTTAGTTGATGAAACAGATTCTGCCCCAATTAATGGTGAATCTATTGTTGTTAAAAGCGGCCGACAAAATCAAGGAAAGATGTTTTGGTTCAACGGAAATACATGGAAACTATCTCAACAAAAAACAGGAGTGAACCAAACACCTCTATTTGATTTATTTGATAGTAACGGTGTTTCTATTTCAGACATTACAGTTTACCCAGGATCAACTTTTGAAGGAAATACAGTTTTCTCATATAAAGAGGGTTCTGGAACTGTTGATGATTCGTTAGGGTTTGCACTGTCATATAGGAACATCAATAACATTGGCGATATTGTTTTTACATTTGACCTCTTACAAAATACATTCTCATACAAAGACGGTGTTGACGTCATTACAAAAAATACAGACTCTGTGTTCTTAAAAGTAATAACTGGCATTTCACAAGGAAATTTTGTTAACGGTTGGGTAACTAATCAATTATTGAATGTTCAGCCAGTTGTTAGAGTCTTTAAAAATACAGGTTTAACAAATAACTTCCCAATTGACATTTATGACGATATTGGATTATTGGGTGATTTAGAAGTAAGAGTATATGTAAATGGAAAACGAGTTGACAGGTCCGTTTGGTCAGTAGTTGATGCGGTACAATATAAAAAAGTTGTTTTTAATACAGCATTAATTACAATTACCTCAGCCGACGTTATCACTTTGAGATGTTTTGCATCACAAGATAAAAATTCCAATGGGTATTATGAATTCCCAATTAATTTACAAAATAATCCTTTAAACAACAATATTAATACCTTTACATTGGGCGAAGTAATTGACCATGTGGATTCAATTGTTGATAATTTACCAACATTTTTAGGATCATATCCAGGAACAAACAATTTAAGAGATCAGGGATTCTTATCAACATACGGAACTAAGTTTGTACAGCATAGCGGCTCAGTGAACCTTGGCCTTTATCACCTAACATCTAAAAATTCAAACATTGTCAAAGCATTACGACAAGTAAGAGATGACTATGGCAGATTCAAGCGCAATTTTATCAGTGTAGCAACTAGCATTTCAGAAAATTTAGAAGTTAAAGAAATTGTTGATAAAATTATTCTTGAAATCAATAAGGATAAACCAAAAACTTTTCCTTACTATTTTAGTGATATGGCGGGTACCGGTGCATCCACAAAAACTGAATATGAAGTAGTTGATTTTAGAATTAAAACATACCCGCTATCTCAAGTTTTTTCGTTAGAGCAGTTATCAAATAAAGCAGTTAACATTTATGTTAACGGTGAACAATTGATTTATTCTAAAGAATATACTTTTGATGTTACAGGGTTTGTAGTCATTGCAGATACATTTGATTTAGTTGATGGTGACACGATTTCAATATATGAGTATGAAAGTACAGACGGATGCTTCATCCCACCTACGCCAACATCATTTGGTATTTGGCCAAAGTTTGAACCTAAAAAATATTTAGATACAACACTGGTAACACCCCAGTATGTTATTCAAGGACACGACGGAAGTATTGTAGTTGCATATAACGACTACAGGGATGATTTAATTTTAGAAATAGAAAAACGAATCTTTAATAATATTAAAGTTAATTACGATGCATCTATTTTTGACATTTATAACTTTATACCAGGATATAACAGAACTACTGACTACACCTTAGATGAATTTAATCGAGTGTTGGCTCCTAGCTTTTATCAGTGGTCTACATTGGTTGATGGCGATTTTACCAAACCAATGAATTATAACAACGGTGATCCGTTTACATACAATTATTCATATAATACTGCTCCTGACGGCTCAAAACTTCCAGGGTACTGGAGAGGAATTTATAAAAATATTTTTGATACTGATAGGATTCATTTGTGCCCATGGGAATCTCTTGGTTATTCAATTGAGCCAACATGGTGGCAAGATGTATACGGTCCTGCACCTTATACAAGTGATAATTTAATTTTATGGAACGACTTAAAAGACGGAATTACTAGAGAACCTGGCAAGCCCCTAACAAGAAACGCAAAGTATGCTCGACCAACGTTGGCAATTATGCCACCAGTTGATGATGAAGGCAATTTATTAGATCCGATTGCTGCAAATATTGTTCAAGGTGACATTAAACCTCAAATGTCAGATTCTTTTGAATTTGGAGATTACAGTCCAGTTGAGGCAGCATGGAGAAGGAGTTCTTTTTATCCATTTAGCTTTGTATTAGCGGCAACTCTAATGCAGCCAAACAATATTCTAGGAACTTGTTTAGACCGTAGTAGAATTGTGCGTAGCAATACTAATCAGTTAATTTATAATGAAACTGGATTAAGACTTCGTTTAGAAGATATCGTATTACCGTCAACACCTTCTGATACTAACAGACTACTTACTGCCGGCCTAGTCAACTATATTGTTGATTATATTCTCAGCGATAATTTAAAATCTTTAGAAGGATATAAAACAGATTTGTCGTCAATGACAAATTACCTAAGTCACAGATTGGGAGGGTTTACTAGTAAAGAAAAATTTAATTTAATTTTAGATAGTAAAAGTCCTACAGCAAATGCTGGCGTATTTGTGCCTCAAGAAAATTATTCAGTATTTTTAAACACTTCTAGTCCTATTAAGAAATTAACTTATAGTGGGGTTATTATAACTAAAATATTAACCTCAACCGGGGTTGGGTATGAAGTAAAGGGGTATAATCTAAATACTCCGTTCTTCTATTACTATCCTTGGACTCAAACGGGTATTGTTATTAATGTTGGTGGAATAAGCGAATCGTATATTGAGTGGAGCACTGGACAGCAATATGTTGTTGGTAATATTGTACGATACAACAATGCTTATTATAGAGCTAAAAGTAATCACACAGCTCAAGAAAATTTTGATAATATTGCTTTTCAGAAACTTGCTAAACTTCCTATAATAGGTGGTAGAGACGCAGCTTTAAGAAAGTTGTGGGATAGAACTCCTACGGTTGTTAACTACGGAACAGTATATGAATCAGTTCAAGATGTAGTTGACTTTTTACAAGGTTACGGTGAATTTTTAAAAGATCAAGGGTTTGTATTCGATGATTACAACACAAATTTAAAATCAGTAGCATCTTGGGAAACATCAGTTAAAGAATTTATGTTCTGGACTACACAGAACTGGAGTGCAGGCGAAGATAAATTTGTTGATTGGTTGCCTAACAGAATATACAAGACTGGCACAATCGTAAAATACAATGGAGAATATTTCTCTTCTAAGATTGATCATACGACAACTGCAATATTTGAAACACAGCTCTATAACAAGCTAGCCAGTTTGTCACAAGATGGTGCAAGCGTTATTGCACTAAGCCCGTCAGCACTAGGGTTATCAATGAGATTAAACTACGCTGTTGTTGACGATATTCGTGATAATTTTAACGAATATGAAATTTTAAAAGCAGATGGTTTAAAATTTGATCAAAACTTTTTAAATTATACACGTGAAGATAATGAATTTTCTTTTAGTCCAAGAGTGGACGGGGTAGGTATTTACGGAGCTGGTTTCTACTTAGTACAAAAAGAACACATTTTAATTATTGATAATACTACACAGTTTAATGATACAATTTATAATTTAGAAGCTGGGTACAAACAAGACAGAATTAAGGTATCAGGATATCGAACAGTTGGATGGTATGGCGGATTTGACATTCCAGGATTTGTATTTGATCAAGCTGTAATCAGTGAGTGGCAATCATGGACAGATTACAATTTAGGTGACATAGTAAAGTATAAAGAATTTTATTATAGTGCATCAACATTCTTACCAGGGGTAGAAACATTTGTTGCATCAAGCTGGATAAGACTTGAAAATAAACCAACATCTGCACTATTACCTAATTGGGATTACAAAGCTGAACAATTTACAGATTTTTACGATTTAGAGTCAGATAACTTTGATGCAAATCAACAAAAAATTGCCCAGCATTTAATTGGATATCAAAAGCGTCAGTACTTAGAAAATATTATTAAAAATGACGTAAGTGAATATAAATTCTACCAAGGAATGATTCCTGAAAAAGGGTCAGCTAACGCACTGAATAAACTATTTGATGTATTAAGTGCAGAAGGTCAAGAGAGTATTGATTTTAATGAAGAATGGGCCGTGCGTGTTGGACAATACGGTGGCTCAGAAGCATTCGATGAGATTGAAATTGCACTAGATGAATCTTTATTCAAAACTAATCCGCAAGCCTTTGAATTAACAAATATTATTGACCCGTCAGTTGTAGACTTTGTTATCAGGCAAACACCAAGCGAAATTTACGTTAAGCCTTCAGGATATAATAATAACCCGTGGCCTAAAGTTTCATCGTATCAGCCATATTTAAGAACTCCTGGACATGTAAGATACGACCAAGTTAAATTTAATATTGACACATTAAATGACATTGTATCTAACGATATCACATTGTTAGAAGAAGGTGATTATGTATGGACGGCATTTGAAGGAACAAGTTGGAACGTATATAGATATACTAAAGCCGACTTTACTATAAGAAGCGTAGAGTATGCAAATTCTAATATAGCTTTAGAATGCGAAAGTATTCCCTCAGTTAGTGCAGGTGATGTGATTGGCATCACCAATGCAGCAAGTATTACTGGATTTCATATAGTTTCTAATGTTGTTTTAAATGTGATTAATATTGAAAAAACTATAGCAGGATGGGTTGATCCTTTCGCCGATAGTTCTCAAATTTTAGTTTACAAATTTTCAAGTCAACGAATTACGAGTATTGATTCGGCAACCACTTTACCGTTAGTATTAAAAACAGAAGAACTACTGTGGGCAGGATCCGACGGTGCTGGCAATAACGAGCTATGGCAAAATGTTCCAGTATTTTCAAAGAAAACTTTGAATTCTTCTTCTCCAGTTACAAATGAAGAATTTGGAAGAACAATAGCTGTTACTAAAAATTCATCAGTATTAGCAACGTCTACGTCAAATGACGATGTTGCAATTTATGTTAAGGCAAACAGCACAACTGGTTGGACTAAAAAACAAACTTTGACAATTCCATCAGTCTATTTGCCAATGGCGGGATTTGGTAAAGAATTAGCTTTTTCTCCTGACGGTGTGTGGTTAGCTGTTGGAGCACCTGACGCAATTTCAGGAAGAGGACGAGTTGTTATGTATCAAGTTGATGTCAACGGTGAATATCAATTTGTTACAAATTTAATGAGCGGGTTAGTCGTAGATCAAAAGTTTGGATCTAAAATTAAAATAGCTAAACTGAGTATTGGTTATAGAATGGCAGTTATTAAATCTAAACCAGGACTTGATCAAGGCCGTGTTGTAATTTTCAACAACATGGGTTCTTGGACAGAAGAGGGCGAAGTTGTAACAACATCAACCGATGGCGATAACTTTGGTTACGACATTGACATGAATGAAGATGGATCAACTTTAATAGTGACTGCACCAACTACTAACTTTGGACTTGGATCTGTTTTTGTATATAACTATACAACTTCTTTGTATGAGTTAGAACAAACTATTGATGCGACCTTAACAAGCGATCCAGAAAGATTTGGTGAGAGTGTTTCAATTACAGATGATGGAAGTGTACTTGCAGTTGGCAGCGTACTTGCTGACGATACAAAATTTGATCAAGGAGTTGTTAAAGTTTATAACTTAACACCAAGCGGTTATGTTCTGCATCAAACAATTAAAAACCGTAATCCAGAGACAGCTGAGAAGTTTGGAGCCAAACTTAAATTTATTAATTTAGGAAAAACACTAGCAATCTTTAGCGCACTTGGTGATAGTAAAACTGTATATTCGTTTGATACTGGATCAACATACTTTGATAATAACTCAACTCAAGTAGTTGACTTTAACAAGGATGCTGGAAGGATTGACATCTATGATGTGTATAACAGCAATTATACTGTCTCTTATACACATCTGACGCTGCCGACGAATAGAGAGGTGTAGATCTCGGTGGT
>ENA-OSIY01001344-OSIY01001344.1-marine-metagenome-genome-assembly--contig:-NODE-1344-length-13220-cov-5.875523_pt1 | contig 13220 bp, 32 predicted proteins | sample MGYA00237884_ERZ534233 | MGnify/ENA primary metagenome ERZ534233 (study PRJEB26412, sample SAMN06343840) | marine metagenome | isolation source: estuarine water | place: USA: Columbia River Estuary... | reverse complement strand
TTTTTCAAGCAGAAGACGGCATACGAGATTTCTGCCTGTCTCGTGGGCTCGGAGATGTGTATAAGAGACAGCTATCGGGCCGCTAGCGACCCGTGATCACCCCCTTATCACATCCATCTCGGATTGCTGTGACGGTGTGTAGACCACGTGAATAGCTTTGTCGGTGCGTAATCACATGTGAGCGTGTGTGAGCGACATACATTCTGGTCATTATTTAATCCATGTGCATGGATGTGGACACATGTGGAACATATATTATGACCTGCTATATGGTCCATTATATTGTACACACTTGCCTAACGACGGGTGTATTATATAATTGCCTTGATATTCAATGTGTTGTTGTAACACACGTGATGCTATTTTATGTGCCTTAAGCAACGTGATGTATAATGTGTTTGATAACAGCATGCTGTTTGTCTTGTTAACGCGTATTGTGTTTTGTGTTTTATGTCCCATATATTATTTAATTTAGTTGTGCTTGTATTAGTGTTGATTGCTTTTTTGTTACGAGCTCATATTGAGCTTCAATACGTTCGAGTACGGCATCGTATACTTGAATGGCTATGTCAATTGAATGACGTTGGAGCTTATCCATGTCTGGATTGTCCCACCTAAATTGCTTTAAATTGTCCACTTGGCTACGTACATCATCTCGTATTTCATCTAGTAATTCATTTACAACCAATAGTGTACAAAATTCACCTCGTATTCTTTTATTAAAGGATGTCATCCTATGAGCACATCGAATGAAATCCTTACCACGTCTCCAAAAATAAACATCTGTCATTGCTAGTTGTGTTATTGGACAATTTTGTTTAATAAATACAACATTATTATCATCATCTAATTTTATATAATTGTATCTGTGATTACCATCACTTGTAAAAGTAATCAGATCCAGTAAACTATCAAGTTTTTGAAATAAAAATATATCCAACATCTTTTCAATATCCCAATCCAACCATTGATTGTCATTTGCTACAATTAATGGATCATCATTATTTATATATTTTTCAGCTAATAATATAGATTCTATTTGACCTCCTGTTTTATGTTCACATCTAACAATTTTACATTTAGGCACTAAGGACAATAACAATTTATCAATATCAGAATCAGATCTTATTATAAATATATAAGTCGCATCAATTTTTAAATTTTGAATTACCCAAGAAATCATAGGTTTACCCATACAAGTCTTTTCCATACAAGTCTTTTCCATACAAGTCTTTTCCATACAAGTCTTTTCTGTACCTTGCTGTAATAATGTACCTTGCTGATGTAAACGTAAACCACTCCCCATCATAGGAATTACTATATTAATACCTTTTCTAAACATTGTACGTTTTACAATACCAGAATTTTCGTTTTGATAGTAAATAATAGTTCTAATTATATCTAACGCATCTGTATTAGACGCTATATCTAACGCATCTGTATTAGACGGTAAAAAACAAATCTTACATCCCGTCTTTTTAGCAATTTGTATATTATCATGTTTATTATCAACAATAATACATTCTTCAGAAGAACACCCAGATTCAACTATACAACTAAAATATGATTCTAATAAAGTCTGTTTACATACAATATTATCGGAATCAATTTTAGAAAATGTAAACGATTCCGTAGGTTGGTCATTGATAAGGTATACATTATAACCATTATTAATTAATTCTTTAGCAGCTTCTTGAGAACCTTCAAAAACCTTACTTATAATCACAGTCTTTATTTCTAACATATATCATATTATAATATTTAAATAAACATACATAGAACGAAACATTAATAAAAAACTTAATTTAAAATGACGGAACATTATATATAAATAATGGCAACAGATCAAAAAAAAGTATTCTTATATCCGAGTGATATTGCAGCATATATAGGTCAAAACCAATACGATTTCGTAACACCTTTTGAACGCTTATGGAAACGTTGCGATACAGAATCTTATACTGACATTATAAACAAAAGTAAATCAGAATTCCCCGTTAAACCATCTCCATCTAAATCTGTAGGACATTCAACAATAGGACATACATTAAGGGGTTCTACACAAAAATCAAAATAAAGTGTTGTAGATCCATCGATTTCTTCATCCCAGTAATAAATTTGTTCACCATTAGATAATTGTATGTCTACATAACAATCAGGATATCCTAAAAGATCAACTAATTCACAATCTAAATTTGAATTACTTGTCCACCTCCACCAAAGTTGGTAACAACCGGGCTGCAAACAGTAAGACCATTCAATAGGCCAATCATCTTCTGCAAAAAAACCACCGGTTTCCCAACATTGTGGACCACCCCAATTACAAGAAGCAACCGTAGGATAAATAACATCTCCAGTTTCTGGGTTAACTTCATATATCCTCCATTGAGTTGTTGGAGAAAATGCATCATAATAAACAATACTTATTTCTGTAAAGGGTTGGAAAGGTAATTCTTGTTCTATAGTATTATTAAATTCCCACCCATCACCAGGGGTTTCAATAGATGTTGTAAGGTTATAATCCCCATATTGTAGTGTAGTAGGAGAAAAAGAAACCTCAATAGTCTCACCCTCATCTAAAGTAAGGGCCCCTGTAAATACATCTGAATAAACTAAACCCCCTACGGAATCAGTAATATTTAGTGTGATTTCTGTTATAAATGTACCTTCGAATCCTAAATTAGATACAGTAACTAATGGATCAAAATAAGTATCACATTGGGGGTTTTGATTTTCAATAGAAATAATAGCTAAATCAATATCAGCACCACCACAAGCAATATTGTTATTTATAACTCCTTGTCTATAACTTTCTAATTGCCCATGCATACGATTAATCTGTCCGGGGGTAAACAAATATTGGCAATTATCAGGTGCATAAGACATCCATGATTCATCAACCTCATCTATTTCAACACAAGCATCGTTACATGAAAAATCTGCGGGTGTAGCAGGAGTATCACAAACCTTATCACCTTGAAGTTCACAATTAGATTCACTTAGAGCATCTTCACAATCATCATAATTACCTTGTGCTGGGTTTTTAGTAAAAGTATGGAATAAACCACACCAATGTCCCGTTTCATGGACTAATGTAGTACTTTCAAAATCAGAAAACCGACTAGTTTTAACCCAACAATTATTTCCATAACCTACATTAGCGAATCCGCTTGGACTTCCGCCCCAATCGTGTACGTATATATTAAGATATTCACTAGGTGCAATTATGGTCGCATTCATAATCGCATTATTATAATTATATGGGTTGCCACTGGCATCTCCCGCATATATTACGCCTAAATCATGGTATTGTACGGCGTTAATAGCTCCTCCATCGGGTCCCACAGAAGCCAAACAAAATTCAAGATCTGCGTTAGTACTTGCGTACCATGAGTTAAGAGTATCAATAACTTCGTAAACAATGTTAGAAGAAATATGTGGGAATTGCCCATAGGGTTCACCAGAGTGTAAAATATGAACAATAGTTGGAATAGTTTTTGGTGTATTTACCAAAACTTTCCGTTTAGAATCAAAAACCTCTTGAAGTTTAAAAAAACTTCGCGAGTAGTCAGCGTTTTCTAACGCTTTTGTGTGAATGTAGTCGGAACCACATATTTGTGCGTCGGCACTAAAGATTTGAAATAATAAGGAAACTACAAGCAACCTCATAACATTTACCATTTTCATTACGTATATACAGTTTTTATTAACAGTTTCACCAATAAATACGCAAAGTTGGCAGATCAGTTGCGTTTTTTATGCGAGGAAGGTCTATTGGTTGCTGGTTTTCGATGAATATTGGGATTTGTATTATTAATGTCGTTATTTTCGCTATTGTTCCCATGGTTATGGTAAATGGGTCGGCGAGGCCTGTTGGTAACAGAAGAAGAGTTTAATGCATCGCTAGGTACTTTTATGGGAACATAATACACACTTTGTACATTAGGGTAATAATATGAGTTATTACTGTAATTCCACGGTACTGGCGCATATGTTGTGGGATACTGCGTAGTATTCAAATTACGTTGCTGTATATCGCAATTATAGTCGGGATACATTTCGTCGCATTGGGAATACGCTGGGCATTCTTGGTGAATTCTTTGTGTTGCACATCCTGTAATAATAATGCATGATAATGCGATGAGTATGGCCTTTTTTCTCATTTGTTGGTTTCTTTGAATATTTTTTCTTCAATGGCGTATGCCTGTGCCATTAACTCGTCACTCAATGTGCGGTTTACCTTAGATGCCTTGAATGCTTTCTCTAACAGCACTGCGTGTTGTCCTTGGAGTCGTTCGAGTTCGGTTTTTCTTTTGAATAGATTTTTAAACATGTGTATATTGATTCGTTTGGGTGCCAATCGTCGTCATCCCATTTAATTTCTTCTTTTTCTTTCATAATTGCGTATTGGTTCATTAAAATACGCTGATAAATATTCGTATATAAGAGGCTCGACCAATTTTCTTTTTGGGAGATTTCGATTCGCGACCCTTTTGGTTTTTGGTCGAACGGGTATAACGGAGATATGCGTATATACAGTCGAGCCATGCTATCCGTGGTCGATTCTTACATACACATAAGCTAGGGCGCGCCGGTACCGCGCCATCGACGGCCCGCGGCTATGGCGCGGGCGAAATGATAGTGGCCCGATATCGCTTTGACATCGGGCCGCTATCGAATCGATATGATCCTAATATTGTTATGAGGTCAATCCTCTTTCTTCTAGCATTTTCATAGCTGCAGCTCGCAATGCAACTTGACGTGCACTTGTCACATCTACTGGGCGGCCGCGCTTCAACGTACCATTAGCACGCTTGGCATCCAATTCAGCCAATCGCTGCTGACGTGCGCTCGTTGGGTTAATTGGGCGACCGGTCTTTTTACCTGGCGCTGTTGCCAATCGCTGTTGGCGCTTGCTATTTGGATTCACAGGGCGGCCGAGTTGAGCCTTAACGCTGTATTGTACATCCATTGTCTTGAGTTGACCCTCCGGCTTAAATTGAACGTTGTTCATGTTGTTTTGTTTTGTGTTGAACATTTGAATTACTTTTTTTTCCTTCTTCCTTCTCCGTAAATATACGAACGAATCTTCAAGTTACACGTGTCGCTACTACTGGCATTTATTTTATACGACCGAATTGCATCGTATTTACCTGTTTTGACTTTCGTGACCTGCAATTCCATACCGTGAATATACGAACGAATCCTCAAGTTACACGTATCCATGTTTGCGGCGTTTATTCAGGTGTCCACGCTCGCCCATCGTATTAAGACAGCCACATCATTATTGATTTTTTTGTTTGGCTATCGTATATAGGCGCTCGTGTAAGGAACCTTGGCTGCCGTGTAATTATAACGTACGCCGTTCCAAAATACTACATATATTAGACATGTGCATGACACCTACAATCCTACTACAAATCGTAGTAACTACAAATATGTGTCCTACTACAAACGTTAGACACCTACTACAAATGACTCCGTATCGTAGTCAATCGGTGCATCCCACCGTACATCGTTTGGGTGACCACATACACAACATTCAATAACCCACGGTGCATCACGTATGATCATCAGTTTATCGTCGTCGGCATTACCACACTCAACACACGCCACTGTATACTCAGTGTCAATTTCTTTCTCCATCATGCTTTGCTTTGCAAGTTAAACACAGCACGAAACAATTTCAATTGGTCGTCTCGTGCAATGTCATACTTGTGACATGTTTCGACCAATAGTTCTTGCACACTCAAATATGCATCAGTCACTTCAGCAACGTTTGGTTGCTCATTGTTAATTGAATTTTCCATCATCATGCTTCCATCAATTCATCATATGGTACATCCTGAAACAGTGCATCAACGATCCACTCAGCAACGTTGTTAAGTTCAACTCTAACACCATCAAAGCGCATCTCAGTGATCTTCGCTTCGTCGAATTCACTTTCCCATTGCCAATCCATTTCAACTTGATTGCCAACGCAATTATACGGACCTATGGTTCCGTGCTTATTAATTAATTTTTCCATACTGTAAATATACGAACGAATCCTCAGATTACAAGCCGCTCAATCAATCTTATTAATTTAAGGAAGCCAACAGTTCATGTTGCATCTCCATTACTAACATATCATCATCCAAAAACGCTAACTCAGGGAAATCATCACGCAGCAGTTCCTTTTCATACCACTCTGCACTCAACCATTTACGGAACGCCTCAAGTGATAGCTTATTCGTTTCCATATCCATCATCCACCCCTGCCACTTCATTGGTTCATCGTTCATCATTCGATCCATCACAGATGCAAAACGACTTGGGTCACGTAGTTCGTAGTAATTCATTATACTACACTTACAAATTGCATAACACTTTCTGGCAACTTAAACAACTTGCCTTTCGATGGGTGAACAATACAATCCAAATCCTTATCGAATTTCCTTGTTGCACCTTTGCTGTTAAACACTACGCTCAATACCGATGACGGTACGAACAACTTCTTACCCATTTTGAACACCTCATTTGCATTTACTGTCAAACGAGTTGTTGCTAGCTCTTTAGCACTCATTTTTGTCTTTGTTACGATGTTTAGTCTCATGTTTTCCCTTTTTTCCTTTACGTAAATATACGAATGAATCTTCAAGTTACAAGCTGCTCAACCTTGAGCATTATAAATTTGAGCAATCGACCTCCGAGGATCCTCATCGCCACAACTACTCAATGTACCAATCATCTTAGCAACGCACTCAGATGAACAATGACCAAATACCTGATCGTTGTGTCCACCTTGTGTTGCAAGGAATTCTTTATCATGAGCTATGTCTCCATTATATCTGGGATCAAACAAACTAGTACCAGCACCATTCGTTGCGAACCGTCCTGCTTCATCCCAAATCATCACCTCAGCTGTATCACAACCCCAAATGCTGTGTTGCATCGGAGCATCATGATCTGCTTTGTACCTAATATCAGTATCACTAACGTAGTTACCAGGTCCCCACTGAACACTAATTCGGTAGCCATTGATAGCCATTGCGAATCCCTTGTTCGCGTTAGTGTAGAAATCCGCGTTGTGATCGGTGTTGCTGTGCTTCATTATTTGCTCTGCCGTTTGAAATTTCAAATCTTTCATCTTTTTCCTTTACTGGAATATACGAATGAATTTTCAGTCTACAAGGTGCTCAAAAAGTTCAGGAAATCCAATTGCCAACCTTCTCTTATTACCGTTATCAGCATGTTCAAATGCTGCAACAAGTTTCTGATCAAATCCACCTCCGGTTTGACGAATTTGTTCAATGTGCTTCATCGCTCGTTCCTTTTTGAGGAACAAATTAGCATGCTGTTGTTCATCCACAATGTCATGTACAGCATGGAATGCATATGCAAAGCTCTCAGTGTAATCATCGTTATCAATCATGCTTTGTGCCTTCTCCAATGTGATGTTGTTATAAAACTCCTTACCATTGGCAACAATCTGCCACCGCAAATCATCATAGCTATCATCACTCACACCTGTAACATCAAATAACTGACGATACAGTGATGTTTGTTTGCGTCGTGCTGTTGTTTCAACAGCTTTAAGTTCACTAAACGTCAAACCACTATCTTCAACTAACCAACGGCCTGCTTCTTTGTGACCGCGACCGTTGAAATCCATTTTTTCAATTACTGTCCAGAATTCCATGCTTTCTAAATTTTTTCCTTTTTTGCTCATACTGTGAATATACGAACGAATTTTCAGTCTACAAGGTTCCCATCCACTCTATCTAGAACATCTTTAACAAGTTCCCATTCACCTTCTATGTTTGTTACAAACACACCAACACCATTACCTTCAGTGTTTTCAATTACTTCATAAAGGTAATCTTCATGACACTGACCAAAGTCACCTTCAGTGTGTAGATACACTTGACCTGGTACTTGCTTTAACCTAGCAATAAGCGAAGCAAACAAACACGATGTGCCATTAAACGTTTCGCCTAACACTTGGTCTTTACCTAGTGTTAAGCCATTAACTACTTCACCACTAGTGAGTTCAAGCAATACCTTGCCTAGATATTCTGGATAACCGTCATAATGGTGATAAATGTTTGCAACGAAATTACCGTCGCTGTCGCTGAGTTTAATTGATGCTCGTGTTGCCATGTTGTTTTGTTATTATATATTAAAGGTATAGGGCATATTCAATGACATTGCCACCCCAATCCTCATTAATTTCTCTAAATAGTTCAAGCATTTCTTGACGTGCTGATTCATCACGACTATTTTCTGCTTTATGATCAATGTGACGTAAACAATCTCGTAGGTCGCTCATTGTGTTTTCGAAGCGACAGTAACTCATATTTCCCATTTTATGCTATTTTAATTTGAAACGCACTCTCAACTACACGCCTGTAGCCTTTGAACTGCATATCTGCGTTATCTACTATTACACCATTTTTAATTGCTAGCGCATGCTTATTTACTAGCACTACGTAATTTCCTTTCTTAAACCGCTCAGCAAACGCTTTAACTGTGAAAGCAACTGGCTTATGTGTATAAGATGGATTTCGCAACTTACCACCACGCTTTGGACTCGTTCCAAGTGATTTAATGGTGATTTGTTTTTCATCATTGTTAAATAAATTCAACTGGCCAGAAGCAATAAACGCTGCTTTGTCAATTTTACTCATAGTGTTAATCACACCGTTTGTCCCTTGACCAATGTTACGTTTGAATGTATCTTTAACCCAGCCATGTGCTTGATCATATGGAATTTCAAACGCATTAGCAACTGCTCTAACCATGCAGTCGTTTTTTTCGCGTTTTGCAATTGCACTCTTCTTACTTACTCCGTAACCGTTTTGAAAATTTTGTAACATTTTTTTCCTTTTTTCCTTTACGTAAATATACGAATGAATCCTCAGACTACAAGGGTCGCTTTAGCGTTCGAAAAATATCTACTACCCTGACTCCAAATCAAATCAGCTTCTTCTTCTTCCATTTCACCATTATCAATATACTCGGTTAATGTCACATCAAATATAACATCATAGTCCATTAGTCCTTCAATAGCACTGTTGCTGCCCTCCATCGTTCTATTACGAAGCGATTCAAAGAAACTCCTGGCATAATTATAGGATGCATTGTTATTTTCCATTGCAAACATAACAAAATCATCAAACGTACAATCGCCACGTTTATAATTCAAAAATGCTTGCGCTGTTGCTTTACAGCGATCAATTTCAGCTGTGAGGTTTTGGTAGTGTGCCATTATGTTATACTTTTACTAATTGGGTTTCATCATACTCAGCTACTTCACCGTGGGGGTATTTCACTGTATAAGCGTAAAGGTTTGAAGCAAACATTCTTCGCTTCCCTATTACAATCATACCGAGAGGTAAATAATTACATCTAAACCTAACATCATCACCTACATTAATCATCATTTTCATCCTTTTTCTTTACGTAAATATACGAACGAATTTTCAGATTACAAGCGTCTAGATCTAGATCGTAAAAACCGTATACTCAACTTCCTCGTTCGCTGGGTCTACTTTAATACCCATTCCCCCAGTGTTAGTAATATGAGTAACACCGTCAAATTCACTAGCATAACCATTACGATCATCAGTTACAATGAACTCATTAAGGTAATTAGCAACACCATTAGCCATAAAATATGCATCGCCGTCTTGATCAAAGTCAATTGTGGCTGTTTGTGTGTCAAGTACCTTCATTATATATAATTTTCCATTGTGTGATCGACTTGCTCTGTGATATGTTCACCAATATCATTTAACTCATCAAAACTCAACATAACATCGTTATCAGCAAAATACTGAGCAATGCCTGTTTCTAGGTGCGCTATAAATTCTTTTCTACTCATTATGCAAATGTTACATTATTACTCACTTCACCAACCACTCGACAAGTGGAATGGTAAAGCATATCCTTTACTCGATACTTAAAGTCTTCCTTCGTTTCACCATGAAGCGTATCTACTGGTAATGAACGACCTCGTTTCCAATTCATATTACCATTCACAACATCATAGTATTGAATGTTGCTTAGCGAAAACGGAGTGCCACTACTACCGTGACCACCATAAAAGCTATACTTAATACTGCCATCAACCAAGTTGCACACAAGTGTTTTCTTGTTCTTCATACCATCTTCAAGGTGGAAATGAAATAATTTTTCTACTTTTTTCATACTGTGAATATACGAACGAATTTTCAAGTTACAAAGGGCTATTACCTTTCTAGTATTACATGATCGCCAAAGTTCTTATCAAATACTTCTAGCAGATTTTCATAATCACCACTCATCATTTCAGCAGTGGGACTTTCAATGCCTAACTGTTTAGCTAAGCTTGATGCAAGACCCATTAGGGCGAATGCATTACCATCAGGGCCTGTCAAATCAACTACGATTGGGCCGCTGCGTTTTTGTTTTGCTCTAATCATTTATTTCCAATTACAAAGCCAATAGGGCTAGGTGGATTTGCCTTGTCAGCTAATGTATTAACTGTGTCCTGTCTATTTTGGATCATCATTTTACTAGCTTCCAACGTTTCAACATCGAATTCGTCATTGATCCATTCTATAAATAGCTTAGTCAATAGTTTTGATTTAATTTTTTCTATCATTACTTAATTACTTCAAGTAGAGACGGAGTAACAGTATAAATAATGCTGCTATTCAGTTTCTGACATTTAACATTTTTACGATTAATCTTAGTGATACGAAATTGGTCCATTGGACTAATCTTTTTATGGTTAATCTTAACAATTGTACCAACGTTAAGTTCATTAATAACAGATTGACGTTGTTGGTGTTTAACTTCACTAATGAAGCGGTCCTGTTGTTCCTTTGTTAGGGAACCTACTAGTAACATCGCTTCATAAAACTTACTCATTTGTTGACCTTCTAATGACATTCTCATCTTTTTTCTTTACGTAAATATACGAACGAATTTTCAATTTACAAGGTGCCAACCATATATCTTATTTGATTAAGTTCAAGGATCTCAATAAGTTCTTCATTATCGATTATATCCTTACTTCTAGCATCTGCTGCTTCTATCCATTTCAATCGATGGGTATTAAGTAATAGTAGATGTTCATTAGGAGTTTTGGATATTTCTTCTTTACCTAAATCCTCAGCTAATGTATGTAGATATTCATGCATCAATGTACGTGGTTTTTTATCACTCATGATTTCAGTCTTCACGGGTCAAAAAATGATTTTCAAAAAGGTGTTGATCAAGGTGCTTAATGTTATCAAATAATTCATCTTGACTCATACATTGAATAAGTTCTTCTAAAATCAATTCAATACCAGCATGCTCAACCATCTCGAGCATTACATCTGTTAGTTCATGTTTGTTCATTATCCATTAATTTCATTGTAAGCCAAATCAGCGGCTTGTTCAACTGTGTAACCATCTTCCAGCAATTGCTGGAACAGTGCGTCTATTTTATCGTCCATTACTTTCCAAAAATTTCATATACATTCAACACAAAATTATTACTACTAAAATCACCCCTAGTTGCTATGTGATACTCACGTAAGTAATTTGCAGTTCCTAAATTCAAATCTGTTACCAAATCTGCTTCTTCAATATCAGTGATGATGCTCTTATACAGGTTGGGAAATTGTGCTTTATCTGCTTCGATTGCTTTTAGCACTGATGGGTGTAAATCTTTAAGTAAACTCATTTTTCTCTCTTTTCTTTACTTAAATATACGAATGGAGGATGAGGACACAAAGGTCCTCATCCTTTTCATTCATCGTTGATTAATAGTGTCCAGTTCTCGATTAAGAGCACCAGTCACATCAAACGACTTGGCAACGCGCCTGAAAACTTGGTTAACATCGCGATTTGACATGTTACGAACCATTTCTTCTAGAAGAACAGTATCGTTGCCAAATACATTGCGAATAGCAACCAACTCATCAAAACGACGCATGCCACCGGGTTTAGTGGGGGTATCTTTAGCCATTTTATTATTGGGTTAAGATTAAACAATTACACTGAATGACTTTCACACAGCGGGGATTTCTAATTATGTACTGTATTAGAGGGCAGGAGCCAAATTGCTCCTAACCCTCCTCTACAACAACACAAAACACGTTTATACTTGTTCAAAACTATATTCCACATTACCAGGGCGGAACAAGCTGAAGTAAATTTTATCACCAACATCACCACGACGATTTTTACTAAAAATCATGTAACGCTGAGCATCACGCCCACGTCCATCAAATTTCAAGTGCGCCATAGCTGTTGTCATATGCTTAATTCGATTCGAACCAGCAAAATCACCAGCCTTAGTCATTTGTTGGATATTAATAAATGCGGTGTGCTTATTACGCTCATTACCAGCCTTATTATGCTTATCCATCAAATCGAGCAACCATGATTCTGCTTTCTTACGGGTCCATCCATTCTCCTCTTGAACCATATCGTTCACCTCAGCCCAGCTGTCAATCAATACAATATCAAATCCTTGATCGAGTGACATTTCAATGGCACCCTGTGGGTTTTGGGGGTAATTCTGCATAAACAGAATTGGGATACGACCAAATTTAGGGAAGCGTTTGGTATAACCAAACATGTCAATTTCATTCATTTCACCTGAAATGAACAACACACGTTTACCTTTAGCTTGGAAATTAGCAAGTAAATCAAGCAATACTGTTGATTTGCCTACACCTGGATCACCAATCACAACAGTGTTAGTACCAGGAAAAATACCACCCTCAGTACTTAAAACGGTATCTACAATAGTACCAGTTTTCTGAGGTGTAAATAGTGAAGGATCAAACTTCACATCGTTCATTTTAGTAAATGAAACATGCTTCAACACCGTTTTAGGTGTAGCTGCATTCTTACGGGGGCGTCCACGTCCAGCCATTTTTGTTTTGTTTTGTGTGTTAATAACTTTTTCTTCTCCTTAAATATACGAACGAATCTTCAAGTTACAAAGGTCACTTTAAACTCTTTAACTTTTTAAGACCAAAATCTACAGCATCTACTAGAACGTCGATCATTCCAAATTTATCTAGTAAATAAACTGCTCCTGCTACTCCTATTACAAACACTGCTGTTCTAAAAATCGATTCGATTGTTTTCATTATAATTTTAATTTTGAATATCTTTCCTTTCTTCTCCTTAAATATACGAATGAATTTTCAAGTTACAAGGGGCTATTTAGCTCATTTAAAGCTATCTAAAAT
>ENA-OSIY01001343-OSIY01001343.1-marine-metagenome-genome-assembly--contig:-NODE-1343-length-13234-cov-18.686555_pt1 | contig 13234 bp, 16 predicted proteins | sample MGYA00237884_ERZ534233 | MGnify/ENA primary metagenome ERZ534233 (study PRJEB26412, sample SAMN06343840) | marine metagenome | isolation source: estuarine water | place: USA: Columbia River Estuary... | reverse complement strand
GATACTTTAAGAAATGATGTTCTTTTCTTACTAAATCATTTTCACGAAGAATGTGCTATTATTAAATACACTGGTGAGACTAATGCTAAGAAGTTATTTAGAGACGGTTCAGAGAAGCCTTTGGGTATTGTAATGTATAATACAGATGCTGATAATATGTCTTATCTACACAATGGTACATCTTTCTCATTTGTTGAATCTAAAAGATATTGGAAACCAACTAAGAAAGAAGATTTCAGAGTTGGTATGTTAGTTGAATATTTAAATAATAACAAGTGGTGTGAAAGACTTGTTGAGAATCCTAGTGATGAATATGAAAAACTTTATAAATTACTTATAAAGTATGATAAAGTTAGAGTAGCTTCTAAATAATCTCAAACCAATTTATAATCTTATCCCAGTTTGGTGTTTCTTTTAAGAAATATCTCATATCGTTTGGACAATTAATCACATTTAATCCATTCTCGGTTTTCTGAACATTTCTCATCATAATAATCTTATTAGATTTGATATAAGGAGAAGGTATAACATTCATGCCATTTATATTTCCAGATATAACACCATCGTTATTAGACATCATTGCATTTGATATAAGAAGATATTTATAAGCTTCTAATCCAACTATAATAGTATTGGCTGGTCCTGTTCTTCCTGTTGATGATATTAGATTACTAGTCATCATCACTCTTGTGATAACTTTTCTTGATGTTGATGACTCGTTTTCATAATCTGTTAGATTAGGATCCTTTTTAATATTAACATTCAAATTTTGAGGAATATTCATTGACCTTGATGTTAGTGATTCTAATGTCATCATAACATCATTATAAATATCAAATAGGTCTAAATAGGTTTTACCTTGAACATTAATAGAATTAAGTTTAGGAGTTATAGTCATTCTATGACCTTCGTTGTCTAATGGATTTAGAAATGAATCTCTATTTTTGAACTCTTCAACTTTGTCATCTACAATAGCATCAATAGCGAGTTCTCTATTCTTTCTTTTTAACTCTCTTTGATACTCTTCATTTGGCTCTTCTACCCAGTCCATGAATGTCATTTGAACTTGAGGTAAAGAAGGTTTTGTAGATTCTACATAGTTACAAATCTTTTCTAAATCTTTAGACGAAATTGTCATACTTATTCTTCATTCCAATTTTTGGCAATTGATTGTTTATCATTTTAGAATGCTGTTCCTTAGTAATTTCAGCTGATTTTTGTAACAATTGTAAATTTCTTTGATACCATTTCATATCTGGTTGAGTTCTCTCATGATATAAATGATAACATTTATTATCTAATTCTATCCAATTTAGAAATTGTCTAACTTTAATTGATTGAAAATCATCTTCTCCACCCCATCCAATAAAATCTTCGTTCCAACCACCTATTTTGTAGATAGCTTCTTTTCTAAATATACAAATACCTCCACATAAAGGTACTTTTTGATGGTCTGTTTCTCCTCTACCAGGTCTATTTACTTTAATAAGATCTTCTAATTGTAAATTTGTTTCCATTTGATTTAAGTCTATTACTGATTTATATGGATTTACCATATCATAGTGTTGCATCATTTTTAATCCGTTTATAAAATCTTCTGGTCTCATTATTAAGTCCGCGTCTCCATAAACAATAATATTTGATTTAGCATTTTTCATACCTACATTAAATGACCATGATTTATTATAAGGCATGTTTGACTTTAGGAAAATATGTTTTGCTTTAAGATTTAAGTGTGATATTTTAGAATGTTTGTCTTGTTCTATAAGAAGAACTTCAACACCTCCAAATCCGTTAATCCAATCAAGGACTCTTCTTAAATTTTGTAGTCTATCAGACTTGTGTCTGTATCCTATAACATAGGTAAATGAGTAATTTGGATTCATTAAAGAATATTATTTTTTATTTATATCAAATACATTGATTTTTGTTTTAGTTGTTATTCACTTTTTATATATAACTTAAATTAATTTTTAAAATATGAAACTCGTAAGTTTTTACTGTGATGTTGATGATAGTAATTTTTATAAAAATAATGCTACACGGTTGAAGAAACAATGTGATGATATTTATATTCCAAATTTGATATTAGAAGAAAATTTTGGAAATGAATGGATTGATAATGTTAGAGCAAAACCTGAGTTTCTTTTAAGAATGATGAATTTACTAAATGAAGATTTTTTTTGGTTGGATGTTGATTGTAGTGTTCATAAAAAAATTGACTTTGATTTAGATGTTGATTGGATGGGTGACATCAGAGCTGATAGTTGTCCACATGATTATGTTCATTTTATTAAAAATAACCAGTCTAATAAAGACTTCATTATTAAGTGGATAAATGAGATTAATGAACAAAAGAGAGGATCTCATACTGCATTTATAAGAATCTATAAAGAACTGAATTTTAGTAAAATTCCTGACAATTATGTTTCCATTGGAATATCAAATATCGAGTCTAAAACAAATTATTTTAACAATGAAAAGTAAATTTGATATTTCAGACTATGATGATAGATACTTTAAATGGCATAGAGATTATACTAGAGACTATGCAATAAGAACTATGGATTGGTACATAAAACTATATAATCCGACATCAGTAGTTGATTTTGGGTGTGGTGTTGGTGCTTATTTAGAATCAGCTTTAAATAATGATATATTAGATATATTGGGGTTTGATATAGGAGGTGATGTAGTAAAGAAATATACAGAACCCTCAATACATCCTTATATACAATATTTAGATTGTACAAAAGAATTATTTATAGAAAAAAATTATGACTGTGTGATATCATTAGAAACCGGTGAACATATAGAGACTGAATCTTCTGATCAGTTCGTTTTAAATATTGTAGGTTTCTCAAAAAAAACTGGAACAATTTTGTTTTCTGCTGCACCTCCTGGACAAACGGGAACTGGTCATATAAATTGTCAAACAAAAGAATTCTGGATAGAAAAGTTTTCAACGCATTCCTGGAATGTAGATAAAGAAACTACTGATTTTATAAAATCAAATTGGTCTAATTTAAAAGCTCCTGATTATATAGTCAAAAATTTGATTGTATTTAAATATAAATAAATAAAAATGATAAAAATAACATATTGTAAAGATGGAACTAATAATTGGGGTGATTATATTGCTCCGGTTCTGGTTGAGTATCTATCTGGTGATAAAACACAGTATATCAAATCTGAGGGATTTACAGATGAGAATGATGTTTATGCTGTAGTTGGTAGTATATTGAGTTGGCAACAAAAACCAAATTTGTATGTATGGGGTGCCGGTTTTATGTGTGATGGTCAAACTATGATTAATAAACCTAAGAAAGTTTTTGCTGTCAGAGGACCTATGACAAGAAAACTTTTACTTAATCAGGGAATAGATTGTCCTGAAATATATGGTGATCCAGCTCTTTTATTTCCAAGATTTTATAATCCAGTTATTGAAAAAAAATATAAAATTGGTGTAATTCCTCATTATGTAGATAAAGACTCAAACTGGATAAAATCATTAAATCAGGATGAAGTTAAAATAATTGACATATGTTCAGATACTCATTCCTTTATTGACTCTATTAAAGAATGTGAATGTTTAGTTTCTAGCTCTTTACATGGAATAATTGCAGCAGATGCTTATGGTATACCAAATATGTGGATTAAAATATCCGAAAAAGTAGGTGGTGGTGGTTTTAAATTTAGAGACTATTTTGAATCTGTAAAAAGAAAAGAGTTATGCTTTAATATCAGTGATGATACAAATTTAAATTTAGTAATGGATAAAATAGAAGACCATAATATAGACATAGATTTAGACGCTCTCTATAATTCTTGTCCATTTATAAAAAATTAATACATTTTTGATATTAAATCTGCAAATTCTTTAATGTATTCATTTCCGAATTTTTTTCTTACATATTCTTTGCCTTGTTTAGCAATAATTTGACCTTCATCGCTTTCTATCCATTTTCTATAAAATGAATCATTTTTTATAAGTCCATTTTCATCAAAACAAGGTATATAATGAACATATTCTATTAGACCTAGTTGTTCTTTTAGTAGTGAATTTGGTTCAAAAAATCCAATACATCCACACATAAGTACTTCTATATGTTTAGCCAATAAAAAATTTATTGGATATACATAATGACCTACAAAAGCAGATTTGTATTTAGATAACTCTTTATAGTAATTTAATTCAGTCATGTGTTCATTGTTATTATAACCTGGATGTTCAATTTTATAAATTAAGTCCTTAAATAATATATTTTGTCTTAAATTATCAAATTCAACTCTTGAATCATATCCTTTTACTATATCACCTGATAGAACAATACCATTTATTCTATTTTCAAAATTTGATTCGTCTATATACTCATAGTTTTTTTCATTTAAAAAATAAAAAAAGTCTATTATTTTCTCATTAAATTCGTCTATTTTTAAATTCTTAAAATATATCGAGGATGGTGTTATTAAATAGTCCACTTCTTTAATATAAACAGGATCATATTTTTTTGAAAATCTTTGTACAATTTCACCTTCTCTTTCTACAAAATGTGCAAAATAATGTAGATCATCTTGCCACATAATTTTTTTAATTCCACAACCACTTTTTATTGCTGTTTCCCACCCATATGGATGTATTGCAAAAATTAAATAGTTTTCTTTTTCTTTTACTTCCGTTAAAAATTCAATTTCTGTTTTGTTTAAAATTTCTTTTATATACCTTGATGTTATTACCTCTATTCCTAATTCCTTAAAAATTTCTATAACAGAATCTTCATAAAACATCTTTATTAGATACCTTATAAGAGCCGATACTGTATAATCATCACTTTGACTTAAAACAATTAATTTTCTCATTTATTTCTAACATGTTTTTTGTCCAATATTTGAGGAATATTTGATTTTTTATCATTTCTAATAAACTTGAACTCTTCTTTTGAGATTATCCTTTCTATTCTTTCAAAGTTTTCATCTTTAATTAAGAAGTTTTTTTCTCTATTTCTAATGGGTGATTCGTTTGATATGCTGGTCATTGCTCCCATAAGTCCAAATAGATTAATATTACTTGGGTCTAATTTGAATATTTCCATTAGTTTAGCTGGTAACTCACCTAACCAATCATATTTAAATACCTTCCATTTTTCCATTAGATCAAAATATCTTTCATATATTAGTTGTTCTGTCCACTTTGGGCTATGATATCCTACTACTTCTGGATACATAAATGTTTCAAAACCATCATTTTGTAATCTTGTCATTTGTTCAACTTCACAAGATATAATTTCTAAATTATATGGATAGTTCTTCATTATTTTATGTTTATATCCTTTTATTCCATAAATATCAAAGTCTAAATGATTGTCATTTAACATATGAGCTATTGTACTTATATTATCTTCAGTGGTTATAAGTCTGTCGTATATTTTTTCAATTGTATCTTCGAATAAAATCATGTCTTCATCCACTTGTATATAATAATCAGTCTCACAATTATCAATCATTTTTTGAAATGCTTTAGACATTGGAGCTATATCTTTAATTTCAATCAAATTGAATTTTACACTTTGGTTGTTTAGTGAGCTTAAGCAATCTTCATAGTTGGGATTATCACCAGACCTTATTATAAAAACTGTTAAAAATTTAGATAAATCTTTTTTATTCAAATTTATATTTGGTAAATCTATATCTAATACTTTTAGAAAAAATTCTGCAAACTTTTTTGATGTTTTTTCATAAGTAAAATTTTCTAAAACTATATTTCTTGCTTTTTTACCAACTTCTTTACATTCTTCTCTGTTATATTTTAACTCATTTATAATTTTAACAAAGTCTTCTTTATCATCACCTTTAAAACAAGGTATTAACTTGGATAGTTCATTATTACTTCTAATTAACATTGGTACCTCACATAAACTTGACTCTAAAAATGTCTGAGGACCTCCTTCAAATGTGCTAAAGTTAATACATATATCTGCTTTGTTATAATAATTAACAAGTTCTTCATTACTGATATTTGTACATGTTATTAATTTTATATCTGAAATTTTACAGATGTCAACTATATCTTTATAGTTTTTTATTTTTCTATTAGTATTTCCTACAAAAATTGCGGTAAATTCCTTTTCTTTTAAATTATCTACAGGGTAGAATTTATTTTCATCTGTTGAATCATGTATTATAGTTTGAGGATAGTCTTTTGGTAGAAATTTACATATAGAATCTTTTAAAGAGTCATTAGCAAAAACACCGCCTCTACTTGATTTAAAAAATTCAGATATTTTTTCCTCGCTAAAAAAATTATTTTCTAACCAAAAAGCAGAATAACATCCTCTAATTACATTATTACCGTCAGGAATTATTCTTTCAGCTTCCCACATTACAAATACTAAATCCCAATCATCTAGTATCACACTATCTTTTTTTTGATGTATATCTCTAGTATATTTTATAGTATATTCTATTTTATCTGGATATGGATTATATTTAATTATTGATTTTGCTATATTATCAAATGCCCAATTTTCAACATCCGGTGTCAAAAGAACTCTTATTTTATTATTATTAAACATATTTATATCCCATCTCATAGAATTTGCATATGTAGAAATATTTTTTTTGGACCTAATATCAGAATCTTCAACATTTGATATTACTATATTTGGATAAATAGTAAAACATTCATTTTTATATTTAGACTGAATAATCGATAAAAGGTTATCTACTGACTGACTTCTTTTTTCAAAAATATTTATCAAATCATCATAGATTGATGAATCTATAGCATATGCAAATGTTCCGAGTGTTTTTTGACAATTGTAATAACCATCTTTAATTTCTATATTATTCCATAAAAATTGAGATGCTCCCAAGTATAATAATCTCCAGTCTAATTTTTCTATTTGTTTAACTTCTTCTAAAAAATTGTTTGATAGAATAACATCATCTTCAAATATTAAAATCTTTTTATGGCCTTTTTCTTTAGCATCTTTTACTATTTGTAGGTGACTTAGTAAGCAACCTAGAGCATATTTGTTTTCAATTTTTCCAATATTACTAGATATTTTCTCATCAATAAATATCATATCTGATTCGGTAAGATTATTACCATCAATGGCTGGCCATCTTTCAACATTTATTGAAATCTTTGAAAACTCTTTAGACACTTTCTCCCATCTGTCGGCTCTTCTGTCTAAATTTAAACAATAGATTTTATCAAAGTGGGTATTTAAGTTAAATTCTTTATATTCTAATTCTATAAATTCTTTTGATTTTATATTTTCTTTTGTTATGAAATCTGGAGTTTCTCTACCATTCCAATTTTTATAAGGAATGCCAAGATGTATGGATTCTATCTCTAAATCTACTTTTTCTGTGAATCTATTTTTAAAATAAATGTCACTACGAGATGCATTATTTGAAGTTTCTGAGTAAATAATTTTTTGTAAACAATTTGAATTTATGTTAAAAAGTTGAAAATATCCAATTCCATTTAGTGTAGATACTTGAGATTTTAATCCTGATCCCGATTTCCAATCTAAATATGATTGATACTCTCTGAACATAACTCTATTACAGACATAAAGAGCATTTATATTTGTATATTTTAATTTAAATGATTCGGTAAATGTATCTGGAACTATTATATCAGCGTCTAAAAGTAATATCCAGTTTGGATTAAGTAAAGATTTTATTCCATCATTTATAGCTTTACCTTTGTTAAAACTTGCTCCATCCTCATACATTCTTTCTGTTACTACGCAGTTAACATTAAATCTTTCACATATCTTTTGGCATTCCGTATCATTGATTGATGTAACAACCGTTATATTTTTGAATATTTTAGTATTATTTTCTAATGTTATTTGTAAAAAATCATTATAATTTACAGATACTATAATGACATCTATATTATTTAGGTGTGATGTGTCTTTAACTCCTCTTTTGATTAAAATTTTCTGATCCATTTTGTTGGTTATATTAACTTTATTCATTTTTTTTAATACAATAATTTAGTTATATATAAAAAAAGTGTCTTTTTATGGAAAAAACGATAGGAAGAAGAGAAATTATTTCTTTTCCGGATTTAATGGTTAGTAAAATAAAAGCAAAAGTTGATACCGGTGCTTATGGTACTGCATTACATGTTGATAATATAGAACTAATAAATAATGAGTTGACATTTACTATAAATAATAATAAATTTACCTATACTAAATTTAAAGTGGTTAATGTCAAAAGTTCATTTGGTAAAAAACAAAAAAGATTTTCTATCTTTACAAAAATTAAAATAGGAGATTCAACTTATAAAGTTTTTGTTTCTTTAACAGATAGAAAAAATATGAGATATCCGGTTTTGATAGGACGAAGATTTCTATATAAGTTTAACTACTTAGTAGATGTTAGAAAAAAGAATATAAATGATACAAGTAAAAAGGTGTAATTATATCACCGGTAATCCTTCTGATGTTTCTTATGCTGTTAAGAAAATAGTTGACTTCTTAGAAATGGAAGGTAGAAATCCTGTCTTATTTTGTAAACCAAGAAGTTCAAATTCTACAGCTACTGCCTTAAAGTATTTAATGGAACCAAAAATAGAATTTAATAATCTTACTCAGTTTGAAGAATTATTGTCTGATAAAGGTAGCTTATTTAGAGTTGATTTATTAGTATTTGACTTTTGGCATTTAAATGTTTCTTCTATTATTGAGTATAAGTCTTATATAGATAAGTTAAATATCGATTATATAATACTGGCTAAAGAATATCATTATAAGTCATCAGATGATGTTAATGACTTTCATATAAAAATTGAATCTAGAGAATTACATATAAATGAGTATTTAATAACTGATAAAATTTCTGGATGGTCTTCAAATCTTAGTGGTCTCACAAAATCTTATATTCGTGATAAGAAAATTGACCAATTATTTAATAAAGGTGACAAATAATTTGTTAATTGTTAATAACTTTCTTATATTTGCTTAATATAGATAATTTTATAAAAAAAGATATGAGAGTTAGAAGAAAGTTTTTACAACTTACAAACTACACCTATCCACACGGAACAGAGGGTTTCCTTAAATCACACTTACCACAGGGATATAAAACAGATAAATGGGGTAATTTTTATTACCTTGTAGGTGAAACACCGTCAACAATGTTTACTTGCCACTTAGACACTGCTTGTTCTAAACAACAAAAAGTAACTCATGTTCAAACACATAACATGATTAAAACAGACGGTAAAACAATTTTAGGTGCTGATGATAAAGCTGGAATGGTTGTTATATTAACAATGATCCAAAATAAAGTTCCTGGTCTTTACTACTTTTTCTTAGGTGAAGAAGTCGGATGTATTGGATCTGGTCACCTTTCTAGAAACTGGGAAGATGTTAGTTTTTCTAAACATATTAATAAAGTAGTTTCTTTTGATAGAAGAGGTACTACTTCGGTTATTACGCATCAATTTTATGGTCGTTGTTGTTCAGATGAATTTGCTGAAGAATTATCAACAAGATTAAGTAGTACTAGTGAAGAGTTAAAATTAAAACCGGATGATACTGGTGTTTTAACAGACTCGGCTCAGTTTATGAGTATAGTATCAGAGTGTACTAATATTTCAGTTGGTTATTATAGAGAACACACAACAAGTGAGAGTCAAGATATTGAATATTTACAAAAACTTTGTAAAGTAGTTTGTAAAATTGATTGGGAAACTTTACCTGTTATGAGAGATCCACTTTTAATTGATGATGATGATGATGATTATGAAGATTTCTTAGAAGCTTGTGATGCTAATCAAGAATGGAGTTCTGAATACTTTTCTTACTTTTCGGTTAATAAAAAAACTAAGAAGATGTACATTTGTAAGTCACAAATTGACGAAGAGAAAGCTTTGCTTTATAAATGGATATTTACACAAAGTGGATATAGTGATATTATGGGATTAGTTTGGAATGGTAACAGTTTGTTTGTTGAAAACTCAAAAGGTATTTTAGAACATGTTGGTAAAAGAACAGACCTTATGGAAATGGTTTCTGAACTTGGTTCTATTTCTACAAAGTTTATTTCAGAAAGTCCTACTGGACCAAAACCAAAAAAAGAAATCCTGATGTGATCAGGATTTCTTTTTTAACCTAGAATCAAACCAGGTGATTTATATTGTTTTTGAGATACTATCTCTAACATTTGACTTGTTGATAGTTCTTTAGCGTTCCAACCTTTATTTTTAGAGTATTCGTTTACAAACTTTTCTCTTAATAAATCTGTTTCTTCTTTTGATAATGACGAGTTTTTAATTAACTCCGTACCTTTTACGTTTTTCATAATTTATATTGTTTTTTAATTTAATAGAAATAAGTAAATAAAAACTTGTGATGTTAAACCAAGTATCATAGCAATTGCTCTTTTATTATAACTTATAAGCGCTGTGAATGGTGGGAATGTTTTAGATTCATCTTTCCATCTTTTTGGATAAAATCTTTCATCTAATTTATTTCTTGTGTGATAATATGTGCCGTTGTGAAAGAATGGAAATATAAGAACCATTCCTATCAAACTTAATAGTGAAAATAATCCTAAAGTGTATGTTAAAAACCCACCTGTTATTAAGACCACTAAACCTCTTTGTAGATTAAAAATTGGATTTATGTTAAAGTTACAAACTCTCTTACTATTATTTTCATAGTGCCAGTAGAAACCTTCTCTTACACCTTCTGTTAGTGAATAAGCTATCCAAATCAAATTTGTTATTAAAAGTGTTATTAGTACCATATAATCTTTTCTATTTATTGTATATATAAATTTTTATTTGTATCTTTGTTCCATGTTAGAAATGAAAGGCATATTAGAATTTGACCCAGTTAACGTCACCAAGAAGCACTTACAACAGTCTTCTTGGAAGAGAACTGCTATGGTTAGATTTGATTGTGACCTTTGGGCTTACTACTCTTGGTTCTTAGAAAAAAGATTCAACTTGAAGTTGAACAAGCCTTTGAGAGGAACTCACTTAACTATCATCAACGATAGATTTGAGTCTGATGAACTGTATGCTCAAGCTCGTCAGTTATTTCACGGTAAAGAAATCACTGTAAAATATGATCCTGCTTTAATTCGTGCTAACCAAAAAGGTCACTGGTGGATTGGAGCTGATAGTGATGATGCTAGAAACATTAGAAGTGTTATTGGATTAGATCCTAACCCTTACTTTGGTTTCCACATCACTGTTGGTTTGGCAACTCACTTACAATTAGAACACTCTAAATATATTTTAGACCAATGTATAAGATTCAACCTGTAATATAATGGATGATTTTTTTGATAGTTTTAAGGGTAAGCCTAAATATGACCATAAAGTCAGAGTAGTTCACTTTAAGAAAGAACACTTTGATATTTATATTGGTCGTCTACCAAATGGTAAGTATAATAAATGGGCTTACCCTAAAGAACTGCGTGAATCATTTCCAGAAGGAACACCTAGAAAAACAATCGTAGATGCTTATGAACAATATCTTCTTTCTAATGAAGAGTTGATGAATGATTTACATGAATTAAAAGATAAAGTTCTTGGTTGTTGGTGTAAAGATTTAGGTGGTAAAGGAAAATCTTGTCACGGTGATATTTTAGTTAAATGGGTAAAAAAAAATTGTAATTAATTTTGATATATAAATTATTATTAATATATTTAACATTATTAATTATTACTATATTTGAATTTATGAAAACAATTTTATTAAAAGGTGTTGAAATTAAAATTGGATCTAGAGTCCGATTTGTGAATGATAAAGGTCTCTATACTGAAGTTGATGGTGTGATTAAACCTGAAGTAGGAAAGGTCTATACTGTTAGAGATATTAATGACTTGGGTGGTTTCTTATTAGAAGAAGTTAAAAATATTTATTTTGAATGGTATTCTCCTTCTGGAAAATTAGATTCTGTATCTGAACCAGGATTTGCTAATTTTAGATTTGAGCCTGGTTTACCTTCTTTAAGAAGAAAAAAAATAGTACAAATTGAAATTCTACCTGAAGTTAAAGAAACTTTATATAAACCACAAAGAAAAAGAGTTTTAGAAGAAGAGTTAGTTTAAAATAAAAAAAAGAGTGATTATTAGTCACTCTTTTTTATTTATATCCTAATTAAAATTATTTACGAGATTTGTAGCTTTCTCTAGCCATTGATGCTCCCGCTCCTGATCTTGCTTCTACAGGTGCTTTTTCTGAATTATTTGCGTTTAATTTACCTCTTGTTTCCATTTCAATACTTCCAGTATCTATTCTTAAATCTTTAGCAAAAGACGATAATATAGTAGTTAACAATTGAAATTGGTCAACATTTAATCCTTTACAGAATTCATCATAGTGTTTTCTTACTTCCGTAGCGGTTGTTGGAAAAATGTTTGAACCAGTTGCTTTGTTATATGTGTCAAGACTTCCAGCATACTCAACTTGATAAAAAGCACTAATGTTTAACAAAAGATGGTTTAATTTTTCAAGTTTATTTTTATCTAATGTGCTAGATAACTCAGTTAAAGCTTCCATTCTGCTATCTTTTGTAATTGCTTTTGGAATAAATTCTTCGTTTATTGAGTTAAAATTTGTAAAATTCTTTATTCTCATGATAATATATTTTTTTTTATTAATGTATATATTTTAAATAAAAAATGATTTTTTCAACTTTTTGAATTTTAATCATAAAATTCTAAATAAATTTATATGCCCGAATTAGCAGAACTAAAAATAATGTCTGATTATATTAATCAGAATGTCAAAGACAAAACATTTACAAAACTATATCACGTTGAAAAAGGAAATATTCCAATTGATTCTAATCTAATTGAAAACTTCAAACTTGAATCTGTTTCCAATGGTAAAGAGTTGTTATTAAAATTATACCAAGATGATGTCGATATTAGTATCTCCGTTTTTATGGGTATGTCGGGTAATTGGCTTTTTACACCAACCGAAACTTGGTCTGATAGAAAATTCACCAGAATGAGATTAGATACTACTGATGGTAATTCACTACTTCTTTATGGTCTTTATATGGGTCCTAAATATAGAGTTGGTGGTTTTACAGGTGTTAAAAGAGGTCTTGATCCAACTAAACAATTTGATAGTTTCAAAAATGTAGTTATATCTAACTTAGATAAAAAAGTATTTGATAAGCCTATCTGTGAGGCTTTACTCGACCAAAAGTATTTTAATGGTATTGGTAACTATTTAAGAAGCAC
>ENA-OSIY01001341-OSIY01001341.1-marine-metagenome-genome-assembly--contig:-NODE-1341-length-13237-cov-6.988450_pt1 | contig 13237 bp, 23 predicted proteins | sample MGYA00237884_ERZ534233 | MGnify/ENA primary metagenome ERZ534233 (study PRJEB26412, sample SAMN06343840) | marine metagenome | isolation source: estuarine water | place: USA: Columbia River Estuary... | reverse complement strand
ACGGAGTAATCCTAGATATCGGAAGCAACATCGGAACCTATGTGGTTCCCCTGGCTAAAGAATTCCCAGGCATTGAGTTCTACTCCTTTGAGCCTCAAAGAATAGTTTTCTACCAACTGTGTTCCAATATCATCCTAAACGGGTTGGAGAATGTCCACGCCACCAATAAGGGCCTTAGTGACACTCCTGCGCAGATAGAAGTAACCACCCCCGACTACATGGTCGAAAGAAATGTTGGCGCGTTCAGTCTTGATGCTGGAGTACATGAGAACAATAATCAGTGCTCTACTCAAGGACGGTCAGAGAAGATTCAGATTGACCGATTGGACGATTACGGATTTACGGATGTCAGGCTAATCAAAATAGATGTTGAAGGTCTTGAGATGTCAGTTATTAAGGGCGGACTAGAAACTATTAAGGCCAATGACTATCCCCCGATTATTTTTGAAACATGGTCGATTATGGACTGGTATCAGGAACGGCGCAAAGAACTCCTTGCCTATGTTGAGTCACTCGGCTACCACATAACCACCATCGGAGATAACTGCATCGCGCAGCACACAAGCCGCAAAGTCATTGAGTGGGCTAATAAATAAATACCGACTTGTACAAGTTGTTGTACAACTAGATAATAAACATATGTTCGGAAGGATTATGCGTATCCTCTACTAAGAGAGACTAAAACACTTCTACTATTTCTCACTATGAAGAAAACAATGCTCCTGGCTTATCCGTACCAAGTAGAAGTAACCAACGCTCAAGGAAAGGTCGAGAAAATTCAAGAATTCTCCTATGAGCCACTAGAAGGCGTAAAGCCTGTGAAGGTTGCGTACTACGGTCCTAACCCTCGTACGAAGAAGAAGTAAACCCCTGATGGTTGATTGCGATAACTGCGGATACCTGTATAAGCCAGAAGCAAGCAGATGGCTATGCCCTTCGTGTCATTACAAAGGAACCTGTTGTGAGGGAGAAGCACAGCAGGTGTGTAGTACTTCCCCTAATGAGTTACCTACTGATATCTAGACAATAATACAAGCATAGTAGCATGTATTCATCATCTAACCACGGCTATAATGGGCTATTAGTGCATACACTAACGCAGAGAGTTTTGTAAGGCTATTTTCCCTGGTCCTGAACGGGTTGGGTAGTTTTAGAAGGGCGACCCCTCTTTTTGGGGGTATTTGGGGTGGAATCCTCTGAGGTTTTGGGGTCCTGAATGCTGGAGATAGGCCCCTTGTCTGCCTCCATATTTTCTAAACTAATTTCAGCCGACCCCCCATCATGCAACTCCTGGTACTTGCTGGCCCTGTACAGCGCTATACCTAAGTCCTTTTCGTACTCCCTGAGCAGCACACAGGCGTTCTTGAGCCACTGATTGTCCTGTCTGGTGGTATTGGGGTATTCAGATACCTTTTGTAGAACTTTAATTACTTCGTTTATGTCGTAAAGCATTGAAGGCTTGCATCCTTTCGCGGAGCATTTGTGAGTGTTCGGGTGTATTGGTTCCTGCACGAGGCTTACGGTATGCCACGCCGTTTGCCTTGAGAGAGGTTTTAAGGGCTTCTACGGTGTTTTTTCCTAGTTCGCGCTGAATGAGGGCAAAATAGGTTTTTAAGAACGCATAGCCGTGTTTAGGCGCGTCTGAGGGCTGTAGGAAGTGAGCGGCGGTGTGCAGCAGTAGGTATTTGCGCCGATATGCCTTGGGAATGGCCGCCGATGTGTCCTCGAGCCACCAATTTATTCTCCGCGCACCCCTTCCAGGGCGTACCAAAACTTTAATCTCTTTTGCTTGCGGGTAGTGGCGTAAGAAAACTGGGTCATTGAGCGCCTGATTAATAAACTCTTGGCACTCCTGCGTCGTGCTGAAGTCTGGCTCTGTCGTCCATACATCTGGGAAGCACTCTCGCTCGGCCTTAAAGAACTTTGACCTGTTTACATCGTTGCGGCTCACGGGAAATACACTACATCGTGGAATGCCTTCTGTAAATGCACCATTTTTTCGGGGCAGAGGCCGCGCTAGAAAGAGATTGAAAACATTTCTGGAACAGATATTTTAAAATCACCATTTTTTTCGCTAGGGGCTACTGAAAAGTAGAAACGGTCTGGAATGAATATCAAAAAATCACCATTTTTTCGGCAAAGCGGGGGCAACCGAGGAAATATAGGGAAAAAGGGGGTTATATTAACAATAAAATAGAATATTATAACATAAAAACCCGCGATTTTCCTGACACGATTTGCACGGTTTCGCATACTTCGCGGTATACTGTGTGGGAGCGTCTGGTAGAGCAGGTTGGAATATGGTTCCGATACCTGTATGCTGACGCAAAGGAGATATCTTGAATATCAAACTAATAATAATGAAATACTTTTTACTGTTTGGGTTCGTGGCGTTACTTCCTCCAAAACTTTACTTGATTGGACTCATTGCCATCTATTGGTCAATGTTCAAGGGTGGCATGAGTATTTCCTCAACACTTCTTGATATGCCTTCAACGAAGCGATTGTGGAACCTGACACAAACTATTTACAGTAGAAATAAAATGATAAAGAACGGAGCACCATCATCAAGTGTTTCAACTTCCTCACCGCTGCCTTCATCAGGCGTTGCGGCGAGTGCAAAAACCCCCTAACTGACCAGGCAAACAGCGTAGACGGAGCCTTGTGCGAAATCTGTGTTGAAGCCGTCGCACCCTGGATAAACACTCCTGTAGACCCTTACCTTTTGGCTCTGTGGTCAATAGGCGGATACTCCTCGTACGACCACGGATACATGGGCATAGACGAACCGTTCTAAAAAACTTTCCCTCGCAGGTTGTTATTATCGCACACTCCTGTATACTGTTACTATGAGCAATTTACAATTAGAACCGACCTACTCAAGAATGTGGCGCGAGCAACACGACCTGAGATTTGAATTATTTTTAAAGACAGAATATGACACGCCAGTCAAGGTGGCCATCCGCCGAAACTCCTACGACTCCCAGTCGGGCGCTGTCGTAGATATTTGGACTGAAGCCTCAGGCTGGACCCGCGTCCTATCCGTAGGGCTTGATGTGCTGGAAGGTGTCAAAAAAGTTGGGTACTTATCACTGCCTGATAATGAAACAAAAATTGACTACGAAGAAAAATACAATTCCGCTTTCGTTATCTTTTACGAAGACGCCAAACAAATAGCAAAAATAGCGTTGCATATTGTGCGACCACATGATACAATTAAGGTATGACAATGAAACTAATAAGCGTTACTTACAATCAATCAAAATCAGGCGACTACTGCAACAAGCAACAGGTCATTGAGGTGGACGGGCAAAGAGCAACGGTCACTTTCTCTAATCGTGGTTGGAATGTGACATATCGCAATCGCAAGCGCAAGTCTCGTTTGAGCGTGTGGGGCAAAGATGTTGAATCCCTTGCGGACAACTTCGTCAATCGCACCCGCCGACCTTTCAAGATTTACCGTGAAGCAGCCAAGCCGTTCTTAGAAGCCCTCGGACTTCCAACAAAAGGATTGGTCTGGAGCCAGTACGCATATTGCACTTGCCCGTGCTCGCCAGCGTTCATCATGCCTGAGCATGTTGTTCGTGAGTTTGGGATTGAGCCTGCACACAACTACGGCGGTCGTCCGTCCAGGTCGTATCTTCGCAAAGGAATTGTTGATATCAGTATCATGATTCACGAATCACTTCCAACCGTTGACGAAACGATTGCGTTAGACCCTGCACGGGTTGAGGCTATCGAAAGAGTCCTCGTTGGTGTGGCATAATAACAATCATGTATTACCTGAAGTTCGTACTATTTTTAGTAGCACTTACAGTCGGCTATAGATTTTTTGAGAGGCGATAATGGCAAAAAAGCAATTAGACAGAATAGTTCTAATGGATTTAAATGTTGCCTTGTCGTCAAACTTCAAAGACATGAAATATCACAGCATGGAAAACTTCGTAAAAGAAGTTGAGGAGTACCGCGAGTGGATGGTCGATTTACTTCGGCCAGAATATGTGGTCCTTATCACCGCTCGAAATATTAAATGGGGTGTGCCAACCCTTTCACGATTGTGGACAACACAAAAGTGGTTGCCGAACGAAGCAATTTTTAATGACACTGACATCAGCGGAGACAATGCTCCAAAAATTAAGAAGACTCAGTTTCTTGACAAAATTGCCCCAAGGCACGGCACGGATACACAAAAGTATTTTGCAATCGAATCAAACCCACGCACTCGAGAAATGTATTCTTCTCTTGGCATTCAATCATTTGATTGTGAGCGCTTGGGCAGTTGGGAAAAACTTCCCTTCTAGGTTGCATAATGCAAGAAGCGCATGTAGTATGCGCACAAACACATAATCATAAAGAATGATATGTATTAATTAATATTGTTTTATAAGGAGACATTATAATGGAGACAACAAGTATGGAATGGCGTAACCCACCAGTAACAAAGAATGGTTCGCCAGGACAAGTTCGAACTTTTGTAGAAACACTCAAAGCAAATCCAGGCGTATTCGCCGTGTATTGCGAAAAGAATTCTTCAAAGACAGGACACAGCAAGGCGCAGCAGTATAAGAAGCGCTACCCAGGTACTGAGTGGCTCGTCCGTAAGGAAGATGAAGGCTACACAGTCTTCGGCCGCTGGATTGCCTAAAATCTCCTGACGGGGTTTTTCTCCCCCTTTAGAAGCCTCGTCAGGGTCTACTCAACATAAACGAAGCGTCTCTGGCAAGATATAGCCATGAGGCGCTTTCGTTTATCTGCACGGCTACCACGGTATGAGATGGGACTAGACCTTGCAAAAGGAATACGCCTATTTGATTCTGAAGCATCAATCCTTATTCGTGAAGGACAAAATGTCGATGGCGATTGGATATTCATCGCTAAATTTAATTTGGATTCAAGCCGCATGCGCTATGAAGACCTGCTTACTATGTTCCGCAACTCAGTTGAGGCAGTGGGCGGCGCGCTCCTGGAGTGACCAGAAATCATTCTTGGAACAGTAATTAAAAAAATACCATTTTTTCCACAAAGCGGGGGCAGGGTTTTGTAAAAAGACGCAGGGGCGGAGGCTACGCCACTACCTTCGGGGGCCGACGGCGGGGCGCGTTGCATAAAGAAATGTTCTCGGCCATGTTGGTATTTGAAAATCTGCCCCTATAATTGAAGTACAACACAAGTTGCGGATTGAAAAAATAATCTTCAAATGAATGTTGCAATTAGTAAATAGTATGGTATAATATTAGTACCATCAAATAACAAAAAGGAAAATAAAAATGGGAACAGAAACATCAAAGTGGTACAACACGAACATTCTTGTTGGTAACACCAAACATCGTGGCAATGCATGGCATTACCGCAAAGAAGAGCAGGGCGAAGAGTCCAACCACTACGAAGAAGCAATTCCCGTAGAAGACATTCGTCGCCGTATCTTCAACTACGAGGCAATTTCTTGCCCAGTGTTCTATCAGGTACCTTGCGGTCTTGAAGAGGCTACTGGCGTAGATAGCAAAGGAAACCCAATCAAGATGATTGAAGCAGAAGGACGCCAAGCCATTGTTCATGGTCGTGACGAAAATCTGTTCAACATCTTCAAGGGTTCATTTCAGCCCCACCAACTTGACGAATGGCTTATCGGCGGATTGCAAAATCTCGTAGATGACTCTGAACTTGGGTTCGGTTCCGCTGGAATCCTTCAAGAAGGTGGCGTTGCTTTCGTAACTATTGAGATGCCCGAATCGGTAGAAGTCGTAGACGGCTTTCAGGTTCGCTCTCACATTCTTGCGACAACATCGTTCAACGGTAAGTACGCCACGACATTCAAGGCAGTAGACACTTTCGTAGTGTGTGACAACACCCACGCCAGTGCCCTCTCAGAAGTCGGTCAAGAGTACAAACTCCGCCATACGAAGTACAGCACCATGAAATTGCAGAACGCCCGTGACGCTCTTGGAATCATTCACAGAGGCATTGACACATCGGTTGCGGAAATCACAGCCTTGGCAAATTGGGAAGTATCCTCGCAAGAGTTCTCCCGTGTCATGGACATTCTGTGCCCAATACCGAAACTTGATGACAGCACACAGACAGCCGTCACTCGTGCCGAAAACAAGCGAGCCTCTATCGCTGGCTTGTACAAGCACGATGACCGTGTGTCACCTTGGGCAGGCTCTGCTCTCGGAGTTCTTCAAGCGTTCAACACTTGGGAACACCATGTGAACGGAACAGCCAAGAATCGTGTTGAGCGCAATATGCTCAATGTGATGTCAGGCAAGACCGAAAAGGCAGACAACAAGGTTCTAGAAACCTTGCGGTTGGTCACGGTCTAAAAACTGGGTCGGGCTGGTGGGGAAACCTGCCAGCCCAATCACGGCCCGATTTTCAAAATTAGCACCAGGAGCAGGAGACTAAAGCGGGGGCGGCTCGAAAATAACTGCTCTTTTTTTATGTCTAAACTTGACATAACCTAGCATATGCTGGTATACTTATTATATAGCCAAACGGAAGGAAACAACATGGCCACAATAGAAGAATGGGAAATCCCAAAGAATGTAATCGGCTTCGCCCACGGGTGGATGTACGCGTTCATGGAATACGGAAAAGACAATCACTACGAGGACTACGACGAGTGGTGCGGGTGCGGAGACTGGGACCTGAACTTAGTTGTCGGGAACTGGAAAGCGCGTATCATCGCGTACCGATTTGTCGAGGGAAAATTACAAACCCAAGATTGGGCAGAAATAAGTAGCAAACCGCTTCCGAGCATGCTATAATATAGTTATCACCTAAACAAAGGAAACAACATGGGAATTTATATTTACGGACTAAAAAAAGCGACACGCAAGCACCCGACCCTCGGGGAAGTTGGCGTTCTTCGCTTCGTCTACAAGGCTTCGTGGTCACCGAGCGACGAGCAGGAAAAGTGGGAGAACAACAAGGACGCTTACTACCAGAAGAACTGGAGCGGCCGAGAGATTCCAAAGTATGTCGTCTTTGAAGGAGACAAAACTTTTCAAGATATTCGCCGCTACACAGGCGGTGCTGTTTGGAATGATGGAGACGAAAGTCTTTGCTCTTATTCGCAACTTTATTCAAATACTTGATTTGCAATTACAAAACCAGTGTGCTATAATATAGTCACCAACTAAACAAAGGAAAAAATAATGCCAAATTGGTGCTTTCAAACATTAGAGATTGTCGGAACACATGAAGAAATAAATAACTTCGTTGTTGCGATGACAGAGGAAATTCCACAAGTGGGGAAAAGTGGGTCGGGTAAATACTCGCTCAATCAAATGTTCCCATGTCCCGAAGAACTGGTCAATACAGTTTCAGGATGGACAAACGAATCAGGAGAACAAACTGCACGAGACAGGCAGTACGAGTCAAACATAGCCAAGTACGGCTATAAAGACTGGTACGACTGGGCTAACGACATTTGGGGAACCAAATGGGGTGCTTGCAGTGTTGAACTGCGTGACCACAGTTGGTCAAAAGACCGCACACACTCAGTCGTAAGCGTTGGCTTTGAAAGTGCGTGGTGTCCTGCGACCCAACTCATTCAAAGAATTTCAGAGTCATATCCGAATTGCGTATTCGGTTTATCGTTCACCGAAGAATCAAATGCTTTCGCTGGATGTGTCGGAATTTCAAACGGTCAATTATTATTTGACAAAACGATTGACATGGAAGACCGACCTGATTTTGACATTGACACAGACGAAGGATACGACAAGTATCACGAGTGGGAATTTGGAATCATACAAGCGATTGACGAAACGCTAGACGAGTTCATGGCGGAAGAAGTCAAGAAGTTTTTACATTCCTAAGCGGTTGTAGCCAAGCACTTACATCAGGATTCTTACGGAGAATTGCTGGTAAGTGTTTGGCACAATAGTCATCGCGGTTGTAGCGAGATAAAACAGTTTTACAATCTTCTGTTTGGCATCTGCGTTTTCCGTCTTCGTCAAAAACCAATACCGACGCGGGTTTTGGGCGCTGTTTATACATGCGAGCGTAGGTGGCTCGAGCAACTGGGTCTTTATGGGGCATCGTGTGAGCCTACCGCCGCGCGGGGTAAACGACAACTTCACAATATGCTATTCTATTTCGTGTGCCAGGTTGGAACTCAGAAAATAGAATCGCATCTCGCGTAATCACAGAGTGGGAATCCCATTCTGGCTTTCGCGTTGAGCGGCCTGCGTGGCAAAGTAAGCGCGCTTGCGCGGACGAACCGACGCCGACTTTTTATCCTGCTCCAGGGGACACACATCTCCTGCGGAAGGCTAAAAGTATTTGCAAAGAATGCACAGTCCGCCACGAGTGTCTTCAGTTCGCTCTGGACAATGCCGAGAGATTCGGAATCTGGGGTGGAAAATCCGCCCGAGAGAGAATGTTGATACTTCGCGCCCAGAGAATTTTGAACCGAGATGACACACAATACGACTAAATGACCTACGACAAAATGGCGTACCCCCCTGTCATTCTGTCGTACCTACCCCTGTCAAGTTGTCGTACCCACCCCCGTCAATCTGACACCCATAACCATCATTAGAACCATCACTGAACCGTCCACTAATTTTGCGCCGAAAATTTCGTCGCGATGAAGTTGCGTATAGATGAGCAATGTGATACAATATACATACAACGCATAACAAAGGAAAAATAATGCAAACAATCAAACACACAGAACATTTCGACCCGACCATTCGCGGCCTCGCTGGCAAAACAATCAAGCGAGTTCGTCACATGCTGGAAGAAGAAGTCAAAGGCATGGGCTGGTATCAGCGCGAGCACAATAATGTTTTTGTAAATACAATCGTTATCGAGTTCACGGACAACACTTACGCAATCGTAAGTTCAGACCAAGAAGGCAATGACGCTGGCCACCTCATCGTGGAGGACTACGACCCAAACTGGTCCCCAGCATAAATCGAGTTGTCGAACAGAAATTGTTCTTGTATACTTACTAAAGCAAACAAAGGAAAAAATGAACGCTAAAGATAAAAAACCCAATATTGACTGCCCTCGCTGTGAAGGCTTCATCCCAAACAACGAAACACCTGGATATTACTGTGGAGCATTAAGCCGAGCAGATAACAAAACAGAAATCTGCTCCGAATGCGGAAACGAAGAAGCGATGGAAGACTGGAATTATAAATTCGTGACGCCAGTCAAACATTGGCCAATTGTCTCTAGTCGCAAAGACGAGCGGACCCAGTTTGAGTTCAAGATGATTGTCAGCACAGAATTCCCCCAGTATCACAGTTTTCAACGCACAGATGACACGGTTTAAAAACACAATCGTCGGCTATACATACAATAATAATACTTATTGTGCTGGATGCATAGTCAAGGCGATGAAGCAACGAGGCGATATCTATCGCAACTACCATGTTGAGGACCTAGCACTAACGCTGGATACCCTTAGCGAGGCTAAAGGCATTGACAGGACCGCTGTATGGGATTACTCCAACACCGAAGTACCTAAAGAGATACTTGAAGTTGACAGCGAGTACTCTATTGACATCTGCGCAATCTGTGACATAATAGTCTAACAATTTAAACCGACCGTCTTTTTCCTCTTTCTCAGACGGTCGGCCACGGCGGGGTGTTACTTCCTTTCTACCCGCCGTCGGAGATGCCCCGCCTTAACTGGTGGGGCATCTTTCGTTCCCCGTTGTTATTCGCAACTTTCTATGGTATAATATAGATAACAAAGGGATACAATGGACACCAAAACACAAGATTACTCATCGGTAGACGAAGCAACTGTCATTATTGACAACGCTCTTCACGAGATGCTAAAACGAGACTTAATGGCAAGTGCCGAAGTGCGGGATTTACTCCTAGACATAAGAAACATCATAAATAACTAAAGGAAAATATGGAAAACGAACAAGAAATAGACGCAAAAGACATTCTCATCAGGAAATTACAGCATGGAATGTTTTTAATATCTGCACTACACTGCGGAGACGGTCACCCCGAAGAGGAAACCTGCATTTACTGCGGTACAAAATTCCCCTGCTTCACTGCTAAGGTTGCCCGTAAGTCAGCAACCAACTTTTAACATGCAGCCAGGAGCCAAAAGTGATTACCAGAGGGCAGATTCCAGATTGGGCCGAGGTCAGAGTCAAATGGCGTGACGCCCATTGCCCCGCGAGCGGATGGCATGACATTGACGAATACGAACCTACGGAATCTGTAGCCGTCACTCTTGGCCGCGTTTGGAATGGATGCCAAGAGCATTACCTCACCCTGGTGGGAACTGTATTTGAATCTGAGTTACCAAACCCAGAAACAGTTGGCGACATCAATCATATTCCAATGGCCTGGATTATCAGCATTGAAATGATTCAGAGCCGCGGGCCGCAGGCCGAGTGAGTTGCTAAAAAAAACTTACTAATATTGCAAATAGATTTGACACAATCTGCAATATGGGTGTATACTTATAACATACCCCAATAACAATACAAAGGAACAATTAAAATGGGACTAGACCAATACCTCTACGCAAATAAATACTTATCAGCATCTGAATGGATGGGAACAGAAACAAACGAAAAGTTTGCAGCCGTTGTCAAAGCGGTCAATGCAGAAAAGTTTGTTACGACCACAGAGATGCCTTCTGCATCAGTTGATATCAAAGTTGGATACTGGCGCAAGTCAAATCAAATCCATCAATGGTTTGTAAACAACTGCCAAGACGGCGAAGATAACTGCGCAAAATACTATGTCGGATTAGAAAAAGTACAACTACTTCTTGATATCTGCAAGATGGTATTAGCCGACCACAGCCTTGCGGAAGAATTACTTCCGACTGGCGCTGGTTTCTTTTTTGGAAGCACACAGTATGACGAGTTCTATTTTGGCGACCTAGAAGACACCGTTGACATTCTTGAGAACTGTCTCACTATGGGTGAAGGTTGGGATTTCTTCTATCAAAGTTCTTGGTAGAAGGAGTTGCAACCACCTATGGAGTATGCTATAATATAGTTATGAAGTACACAATCACATCAGAGAAAACAACTCACTACGACATCATCATTGAAGCAGAAAACCGTGAAGACGCGGAATACATCTTTGCTTTTATGGACATTGAGACTTGGGAAAACACAGAAGGCGATAGCCGTAAAGTGTATGTTCAGGACTCATGGTCAGGAACAGAATGGGAAATGGTAGAAGATGAGTAAAGTAATAATTTGCGGTACCACGGGAACAGTGGTCACCCTGGAAGATTGCTACATAGTTGACACCTCAATGTTGAGTCAACCCGACTTAGAATTATTGATAAGTGACCCAACAGATTCAGAACTTGCAAAACTTGCGGAAAAAACTGGGAAAAAACTGGAGCCGATGTTGAGCGCGGGAAATTACGGAGATGTGACTTACGCAAACAGCGTGTCATATTCACCGCTATCTCTCAAAGACGAAGCCGAAGTTCTAATTGATATTCAGCAATGGGATATGTATGACGAACAAGAATCGGTTAAAGCGGCTCTTGAATGGGCTTACAACACTGCCACCGTTGAAGAACTTGATGATGTCTCCAAGTACATCATGGTTTCAGATGATGTCTGGGACGGCTACAAGACCAACATGATTCAAGGATTAATGTCATATTGGTACTTCAAAACACTTGGAAAAGACGAATAGTCTGCTATAATATAACTACCAACTAAACAAAGGAAAACACAATGAAGGAACACTTTTACATTATTCGTGCTTACGAGAAAGACGGCTTACGCCAATTTCAAATTGCAGGAGACATGGACGATGCCCGATTTTCAGAAGGAACAATCTGGAACGAAGATTCTGGACAATGGGAATCCGCTTATGACGATGACGAGAATGAAGAAAACGATTTACAAATCGCAGACGCTCTCGCTAACGCAATAAACGACCTAAAAATTAAACTAGAAACAGCATAATCATTCTGTTCGGCGGGGCTGGCTTACACTGGCCCCGTGAAACAGATTCTTCTCCGCATCCTGGCCGTGTTCGGTGCCAGCGGGCTATCCGTAGTCGGCGCAGGGGCGATAGCGGGAGTTAGTTTGTGGAAAGCAGTTCTAATGGCAGGCGTAGGCGGCGTAGCAACAGTTATCGAAGGACTCGCTCGAGCGTACATGGATGACGGGGTTCTTGACGCCGAGGAAATCAACGCGGTCTTCAACAAGGTTGATAAAAAAGCAGAATAGACTTGCGCACCAAAGATGTGTGTGCTACAATATATATAAACAAAGGAAACACAATGACATTAAATTTACAAGACTCCACCCATGACTGGCTCGTATGCAGTTGCGGAAATACTCCACTCGGCAGCGGGTTCTACTGCTGTACGCCATACGGGAAAATCGTCTCACCGTCAATCACCGATGGCAAGTGGGACACGGCTCATGTTCTATGTATGGGCTGTAACGCAATTTACAACCAAGACACAATGGAACAAAACGGAACAGCGTCTCACCCGTCAGTCGTAGATTACAATAAAAATATAGATTGGGACACCTACTAGTGGACACAAGACAACCAATCCCTAATTGCATGGGCTGTGACAAGTCACAGAAGTATCTTTGGAACGACGGCGATATTGGTTCGTTTGACATCAATGAGGCAATGAATCTTGACAACGCAACTTGGGTAAGAATCCAGGCGGGCTACGGCTCCAACTGCGATGGCAACATGTACGAAACGGTCATCTGTGACCCGTGCTTGAACAACCTAGTTTCAGACTCCCGTGCAAAATTAATCGGGAATATATTTGCATCTTAACAATGAGTGTGCTATAATATAACTACCACCTAAACAAAGGAAACAAAGATGGAAAACAAAAAAAGAAACTGGCAAACATTCCTGGATGAAGATGCGCCCATGACAGAGGAAAGCGTATGGCAAGCAATTGCTGATGCGAACGACCTTGACTACAACGAAATTGCTGACGGCGATTTGTTTGAGTGGCTCTAATGAAAACTTGGAGAGTAAGCATTTACGCAAATCAGGAAGTTGAAGCAGAGACACTTAATGACGCGGAAGACATGGTGAACGACATGCTCATCGGTTGCCTCATTAAGACAAAAGACTTCATGCTGGACACAGAAGAAATTGACGGACCACCAAATGAAAATTAAATTAGCAATAGAAATGCTTAGCCGTTATTCCCCCGATGATGAGATATGTCTCCTCTACTGGGATAAAGAACAATACGACTACGCCGAAGAAGAAGACTTTTCTCTCACCCTTGAAA
>ENA-OSIY01001337-OSIY01001337.1-marine-metagenome-genome-assembly--contig:-NODE-1337-length-13264-cov-7.178585_pt1 | contig 13264 bp, 8 predicted proteins | sample MGYA00237884_ERZ534233 | MGnify/ENA primary metagenome ERZ534233 (study PRJEB26412, sample SAMN06343840) | marine metagenome | isolation source: estuarine water | place: USA: Columbia River Estuary... | reverse complement strand
TTTAGCTTTTACTTTAAAGGTATCTTTATCATCTGCGTATTCTTTTCTCAAAGCTCTTTTCTTGTTGTTTCTATCCAAAATTAATTCTAGAAGCTTTGCACTTTGATCTTCATCAAACTCCATAACTTTAGACAGTTTCTCTGTTAGCTCTAAAGCTTTTTGATTTTTTTGCGCTTGAGCTACTGACACAGTCAGAAGAAGAAGTAATACAATTATTTTTTTCATCTTGTTTAATTTATAATTTTATTCAAATAAAAGAGGATGACATTAATTTACTATTAATATTGAATTAACTAAGAACTATTTATTAAAAATAAACTTCTAATACTTTTGCATTATCTGCTTTTAAAGTAATGTTATTTAAACCTCCTGCAAATTCAGTTCTTACAACTTGAAAGTTTTTATATTATTTTAATTAGACCCAATTAGACGATTTCCCTGTTTTTATTAAAACGGATTTTGTCTCCATAAATTCATCAATTGCATGAGGTCCAAGTTCTCTGCCAATTCCACTTTGTTTCATTCCTCCAAAAGGAATTTCTGGATAACCAGACATCCAATTATTAACCCAGACTGTACCGGCTTCAATATTTCTTGTCATTATCATAGCTGTGTCAATATCCTTTGTCCAAACACTAGCAGACAAACCAAATTCTGTATTATTTGCAATTTCAAGAGCTTCATCAGCTGTATCAAATGTTAAGATGGATAAAACCGGTCCAAAAATTTCTTCGCAAGCAATTGCCATATCTGGTGTCACATCAGAAAAAATAGTTGGATCTATAAATGCTCCTTTTTCCGTTTTTGAAGATGTCCCTCCTAACTGTAATGTTGCTCCTTGTTTGATTCCAGATTTTATATATCCTATAATTTTATCATACTGCATATCATTAATAATGGCACCCATCTTTACAGTTGGATCTAGTGGGTCGCCTACTTTCACTTTTTTAGTATGTGCAACCAATTTTTCTATAAATTCGTCAACGATATCTTTATGAATGATAATTCTACTGCCACTATTACAACATTCACCCATATTAAAATAGATTCCAAAAACAACAGGATCTATCAATTCATCAATATTAGCATCAGGAAAAATAATTTGTGGATTTTTACCACCTAATTCCAATTCCACTTTTTTAAGGTTGGTTGCTGCAGCACGCATAATATGTTTTCCAACTGCTGTACTTCCTGTAAAAGTTATCATATCGACATTATTACTCTCAGAAAGTGTCATTCCAACAGGATCTCCATAACCAGAAAGTATATTTACAACGCCATCTGGCAAACCAGCTTCTTTTAAAATACCACCTAATAATAAGGTCGTTCCTGGAGTCATTTCTGATGGTTTTATTACAGCGGTACATCCTGCTGCCAAAGCAATGGGTAATTTTTGTGAGATGATTAATAATGGAAAATTCCAAGGAGTAATCATAGCTACAACCCCTACAGGAACTTTTTGCATCATAGCTGTCATATCTTTTCCAACATTGGTATTTACATCTCCAGTAATATGCCTTGACAATGTTGCGGCATATTCCCAAATACCTGCTGCCCATTCCATTTCATCTAATGACTGACTAATCGGTTTTCCTGATTCTAAAGTTTCTATTAAAGCTAATTCGTGAGCTCTTTCTCTTATAATCGAAGCTGCTTTTCTGATTATTTTTTCACGATCTGAACCTGCCATATCTGACCAATAATTGCTTTTAAAAGCTTTTTTGGCAACAGAAATAGCTTGTTCTGTGTCTTGTTTATTACTTAATTGATAAGTTCCTATTAAATTTCCGTGAGCAGGACTTTTTCTATCAAAAGTTTCATTGCTTAATGAATTTATATATTCACCATTTATGAAGTTTTGGTATTCAAATGGTTTATTTGGTAGTTTGTATTTGCTCATTTTTTTTTAAATATTTATCAAATGTAATTAAAATATATTACACGTGTAATATATTTTGTAGCTTAGCAAAAATCATATTAATTTGTTCCGTAAAATAAATCAAAAATATATAGCAGATTTACTTAATATTTCTAGAGTTACTGTAACCAAAGCTCTACAAAATCATCCTGATATTGCTCTAAGCACAAGAGAAAAAGTAAAGAAAGTTGCAGATGAATTGGGCTATATACCCAATATTGTAGGTAGAAGTTTATCAACAAAAAAAACAAATACTATTGGTTTAATTGTACCAAAAATAAATCATTCTTTCTTTTCTACAATAATTGAAGAATTATACAGTAATGCCAAGAAAGTTGGTTATAACATTATATTAATGGTATCATTTGAAAATGAAGAGGCTGAATTGGATAATGTAAAATCTTTACTTTCTATGAATGTTGATGGAATTATCATTGATTCTGTAGCTACTTCTCAAAAAAATAAAGTACATAATTTATTAAATAAGCATAACAAATCTTTTATATATTTAGATCGCAAACCTGTTTCTTTAAAAAATGCTATTGGTGTATTTTTTGATGATGAAAATTTATCATATCAGCTTACAAAAGAGATTATTAATAAAGGGTTTACAAAGTTGATGTTTATCAGCGGAAATCAAGAAATCAGTATCAGTAAGCATCGATTAAATGGTTTTAATAAAGCAGTAAAAGAAGCTCATATTTCTGTTCCTGAAGAATGGTGTCTAGTTACAAAATTAGATAAAACTAATGCAGAAAAAGATTTTAGTACTTTTCTTGAAAACTACAACAATTTACCAGAGGTAGTTATTTGCGCTAATGATTCTATTGCGATAGGAGTTTACAATGCTTGTGAAAAATTTGATGTGAAAATTCCAGATGATATTGCTGTTAGTGGTTTTGGACATGTAAAAATTTCAAGCCTCTTAAACCCTCCCTTAACCACTGTGAAATTGAATTTAAAAAAAGCTGCTGAAAAAGCTTTAGAAAATTTACTACTTCTTATTAATAATAAACCCATTACAGAAAACACATTAATAGAAGGTAAGATTATTTTTAGAGAAAGTACAGAAAAAAAATAAGCACATATATGAAAACCTCAAAACTATTTTTTACAGTCTTATTTTTAATACAAACTTTTGTTATAGATGCTCAAAACTCATTTACCACAAGTGGAAGTGAAGATATAGATAGAGTTCGTAAAGAAATTGTAACCAATTCAACAACCAAAGAAAATTTTAGAGAACATTCTGTTTTGATGTATATGTGGGTCGGAACATTGCAACATTTAGGTGCAGATTTACGCTCATTTTATGAGATTGATAAAAAATATTATCAGCGAGAAAACCAAGTAAATAGAAAAAAAGGAAAGGAAAAAATAGAAGCAACTCAAAAAATGACTGTTTTAATTGATGCAGGTTTCGCAAAATTAGAGGAGATTCACAATGAGTATTTAAAAAATGGTTCAATTTTTAAACCTTTTGAAAGTGATGGAAAAGGATTTCCAAAAGGTGGAAATATGGATGCTGAATGGCCCATGTTTCAATCCAACAAACACAACAATGGATATTCAGAGGCACCAGGTCCAAAATATGGAAGAACTGCGTGGAAATTCCCTGTAGGTTTGGGTTGGTATGTGCGTCCAGTTATTGAAAATGGTAGTGTTTATGTAACTTCACCAGGAATGTACACTACGTGTTTTAAGCTAAGTTTAAAAACAGGGAAAATTCTTTGGAAATCAACACAAGAGCATCCGTTATTTGGTATTTACAAATATCCTGCAATGATGTCAACACCTGTAATTCAAGGGGATAAAATAATTTTACGTGAAGTAAATAGTCACGGAGGCAATAAAGGACAAGCAAAAAACCTAGTGTATATTGACAAAAACACAGGTAAAACCATCTCAAAATCTTATGCAGGTCATGTAGATTATAGAACGCAAAATGCACCTGTTGCAAGTAATGGCGATTATGTGGTTTATCCTTTTGGAGTTTCAGATATTTATCAATATCCGCCTGTTTGTCAGAATTTTAATAGATTAATTTGTAAAGATAAAAACAACAAAAAACAAATGTGGGATTTTAATGTAGGTGATATTGATGCACTTGCAGAACCTGTTTTGTCTAAATATCAAGTTTTTCAAGGCACTACTGAAGGTTATTTATACGCTTTAAACTTAAAGCCCGGTGTTTCAGGTCAAAAAAACTTTAATAACGAACAAGCAACCAATGAAAAAAAATTAATTGCTTGGAATTTTAAAGCTGAAGGTGCTATAAATACAAAAGTATTATTGGACGATGGAAAAGTGTATTTTGGTGCAAATGATGGTGTTATCTATTGTTTAAATGAAGTTGATGGAAAATTACTTTGGTCTAAAAAAGTAAACAAAATTGAAAAAAGAGCGCGTAAACATTTTACAAATCCATTAATTGATAATGGCATTTTATACATAGGTTCTGCTAATAAAAAGGCCTACGCAATTGATGTAAATACAGGTGATATTCTTTGGAAAAAAGAAACAAAAGATTGGATAAGAGCAAAACCAGTTGCTACTAAAAATCACATTTATTTCGCTGATGTACAAGGAAATGTTTACAAGTATAAGAAAAACGGAAAACAAGTTTGGTGCAAGCAAATTAGCACACATCCTATTTTTGCAGATTTAACAATTTCTGAAGATAAAATTGTTTTAAACGACAGTAATTTACTAACGTTTTGCTTGGATTTAGACGGAAAAGTAATTTGGAAACACAGCATTTTATCAGCTTATTGGAACAACGAAGGAGAACGTATTTTTACGGATGTACTTTCTGGTGGCACCTATTATCAATCCAAACCTACAGCAGCAAATAATAAATTATTTTTTGGAAATCCTGCTGGTTTTTTATATGCTGTTGATGCTGATACAGGCAAAGAAAAATGGAAATTTGAAATGGGAGGAGCCATTTCAGTTGGACCTGCAATTATGGACGGAAAAGTATATGTCGGTCAACAAGGAGGAGAACGTTTCTTCTACTGTTTAGATGCAGAAACTGGCGAAGTCGTTTGGAAGCAAACTGTTCCTGGAGGATGGGTTTGGGGTTCTGCAACAGTAGATGACGGTTTAGTTTACGTGCCTACAGTTAATGGTTATGCAGTTTGTTTGGACGGGAAAACCGGCCATATTGTTTGGATGTACCCAACTGCAAAATCAGTTCCTGCAGAACCTGCTATTGATGGGGATATTGTCTATTTTGGATCTTGGAGTAGATCTTTATACGCCTTCAATAAAAAAACTGGAAAAATTATATGGAAAGCCAATGGTGTAGGTTTAGATTCTGGTACCCTTATTTCTCAAGATGGTAAAATTTATTTGCCTCATCACAGTAATATTTTTATGAGTTTTAACTCTAAAACTGGTGAAATTTTAACAGAAGGAAACACAAATGAAAGTGATAAAGGAAAGTATACAAATTTTAATGCAAGTCCTGCTTTTCATAACGGCAAAGGCTTTTTTACAGCAAGAGTTGGTATTGGTTTAAAAGGAGTTCCTTTAACCTCAAAAGTGTATAGCGTAGATGCAAAAACAGCCAAAGTAAATTGGACATTTCCTGATGGAGGAGGGTTATCTGCACCTGCTTTAGCTAATGGACGACTGTATATTGGTTCTGGAAACTATCCGTATTTGTACTGTTTAGATCAAGAAACAGGAAAATTATTATGGAATTATAAAATGGGAACTCGTATTGAAGAATCTACCCTTTGTATTTATAGAGATAAAGTGTTTGCGCTTGCTGGTGATGGATATGTGCACGCTGTAGAATAAGCAATTTATTTTTTATTTAATTGCATGTAAATATCCATCAGAAGACATAATACATGCGCTTCCTTTACATAAAGCTAGTGTAGATTTTTCTAACTTATTAACCATTATATATTTACACTTTATGATGGTTTTGCCATGTTAAAGGTTCGAGTCTGATGATAATAATAATTATTTTAATGTTGGTAAGTTATATTCCAGAAATATCAATGTTTTAATAAGATTATTTAATTTATAAATTTAAAATCTAATTATTTTTAATATGAAAAAAGTAGTAACATTTGGGGAAATCATGTTGCGCTTAGCTCCTCAAGGATTTTTAAGATTTTCGCAAGCGTCAAGTTTTGATGTCATATACGGAGGAGGAGAGTCTAATGTAGCAGTTTCACTAGCAAATTATGGAGTAGATGTAGATTTTGTAACACGTTTACCGAAAAATGATATCGGTGAAAGTGCAATGATGGAAATGCGTAAAAGAGGTGTTGGGGTTGATAAAATTATTTGGGGTGGCAATCGCCTCGGAATATATTTTTTAGAGACAGGTGCTGTGTCTAGAGGATCTAAGGTGGTGTATGACAGAGCACATTCTGCTATTGCTGAAATAGAATCAGGAATGATCGATTGGGATGCCGTTTTTGATGGTGTAGAATGGTTTCATTGGACAGGAATTACACCTGCAATATCTCAAGGAGCTGCAGATGTTTGTTTAGAAGCCGTTAAAATTGCAAGCGCAAAAGGAATTACAATTTCTACAGATTTAAATTATAGAGCTAAACTTTGGAAGTATTGTGATGATGCACATAGAGAAAAAATAATGACAGAAATTACATCTTATTGCGATATCATTTTAGGAAATGAAGAGGATGCAGAAAAGCATTTTGGTATTCATCCAGAAGGGTTAGATGTGCACAAACATGGACATGATATTAAAGCAGAAGCATTTTTATCTGTTTGTAAGCAAATGATAAAAAAATTCCCAAGCGCAAAAAAAGTAATTACAACATTAAGAGGTTCTATTTCTGCATCTCATAATACTTGGGCTGGTGTTTTATACGATGGAAAAAAAATGTTCTATACCCGCCAATATCAAATTACAGATATTGTGGATAGAGTTGGAGGAGGAGATTCTTTTATGGGAGGTTTAATATATGGATTACTTAAATATCCAGAAGATAACCAAAATGCACTTGATTTTGCAGTAGCAGCCTCTTGTTTAAAGCATACCATTAAAGGAGATGCCAACTTAGTAACGATTGAAGAAGTAGAAAAATTAATGGAAGGTGATGCCTCTGGACGCGTAGCACGATAAACAAAATACAATGGCACAATACACACGAATAGAAGTAGCACAAGTGATGAAAAGTACAGGGTTAGTCCCATTATTTTTTCATAAAGATATAGAATTAAGTAAGAACATTTTAAAAGCTTGCTACGACGGAGGAGCCAGGTTATTGGAATTTACAGCACGAGGAGATTTTGCTCATGAGGTCTTTGGAGAACTTACCAAATATGTAATAAAGGAATTACCAGGAATGATATTAGGTGTTGGCTCTATAACCGATGCGGCAGCAGCATCTTTATATATGTCATTGGGTGCTAATTTTATTGTAACCCCCGTATTACGAGAGGATATTGCCATTGTTTGTAACCGCCGAAAAGTATTATGGTCTGCAGGTTGTGGCTCATTAACAGAAATAGCCCATGCAGAAGAATTGGGTTGTGAGATAGTAAAATTATTCCCGGGAGATACTTATGGGCCAAACTTCATAAAAGCTATTAAAGGTCCTCAACCTTGGACCAATATTATGCCAACAGGTGGCGTGTCAACAACAAAGGAAAATCTAAAAGGATGGTTTGATGCTGGTGTTACTTGTGTAGGTGTGGGGTCTAAACTGATTTCAAAGGACATTATCCAAAACAAAGATTTTGATAAACTAAAACAAATAGTTCAGGAAACATTACAAATCATTAAAATGCTTCAACCATTAGAAAAATAGTTAGCTGTTTATGGTCGTTGTTATTTTTTATTTAATAGCATGTAAATATCCATCAGAAGACATAATATATGCTCTTCCTTTATATAAAGCTGGTGCAGATTCTTCTACCTTATTACCCATTTTATATTTCCATTTTATGTTGGTTGTGCCATCAATATTCCCTTCACTGTCAACACAGTAAAAATAAGGGTCTGCAATATTTGAGAAATATACATTACCTTCTTCACCAATAACAGGACTGCTTAATCCTGCACCTAATTGTGTCCAATTCAAATCACCAGTTTTTGCATCTATACAATACACAACTGCTTCTATACAAACGCCACCTAAACCCAGACCATGCCAACAAGACATATACACTTTTCCATCGTGAACAGCTGGTGTAATATTAAAAATGTTATTACCATCTTTAAACTCCCAAATCAATTTACCGGTTTTTAAATCGAGGCATTTATTTTTTAAATACACTTTGCCATCTTTTATTACAGCTACACCAGAATCTGTACCTCCTCCATTATATTTCCAAAGTAATTCTCCAGTTTTTTTATTAAACGCTTTTAAATAATCGTCCCAACTTCCAAAAATAACGATATTTCCTTCTACTGCTGGTTCACTACAAACTGAACGTGAAAATGGTTTTTTCCAAATCATAGCTCCAGTATTTGAATCTAAAGCCCAAGCATAACCATCTATTCCTGGGATATAAACCATATTATCAGAACAAGTAGCAGAACCCCAAACCCAATCTACATTTTGTTTCCAAATGAGTTTACCTGTTTTTGCATCCAAGCAGTAAAAATCATCTTCACCTCCTTGTTGACCTACATAAATTTTACCTTGATAATAAGTTGGTGCTCCAGAAATAGATGCTCCAATTTCATGTTTCCAAATTTCTTTTCCTGTTTTAGCATCTAAAGCATAAATAAACCTTGAGGGAGAACCTACAAAAACCATATCATCTGCGGCTGTTGGTTTAGATTGGTAATATGCACCTCCTGCAATTTGATCAGAAAATATTCTTGTATTGTCTTTTACAAAACTATCTATGGTGCTAATTTTCCAAATTTCATCACCTTTTGTATTGTAACAATGCGTGTATAAATCAGAATCATTAATGACAATTTTATCATCTTTTATGCTTAAATCAGCAAAAACAGGATGATGACTAATTTGTGTTTTAAACAATTCTTTGGATTTGTTTTTATGAAATTCTACACCATATAAAGTACCTTTCATTGTAGCAAAAAAGAATTTATTTTCTGATGCAACTGGAGCTGAACGAATCCAATCATCTGCTTTTTTATTGATTAAAACTTTACCAGTTTTAATATCAAAAACATAGAAATGTTTGTCTGCACTACCTACAGCTACTTTTCCGTTTGCAACATAAGGTGCAGAAAAATGCCTGAAAGCGTTAGTTTCAATTATATCTACTTTATGCTTCCAAATTAATTTACCAGTTCTTTTATTAAGGCAGTAAAAAACACCATCATTTGCCCCAAACAAAACAAAGTTTCCACTGGTAATTACTTTATCATTTATAGCTCCTTCTGCTCTAAATATCCAATTAGGCTTGGGCCTATTGTGCAATCTTTCATCGGCTTTCCAAGCATATAAATACCCTTCTGCAGTTCCTTGATATGCCCAATTTTCTTTATCTAAATGAGGTTCTGAAAACGTGTAACCAATATACATTTCATATAACTTTTGACCTGTTTTTATATTCTTGGCGATCATCCTGTCAAAAGCTTGTGTTAAAGGGGGTGTTGTATGAATATCTTGCACACCAAAAGGGTAAACAACTACATCATTATTAGCAGCAAAAGGAGCATGACCAGCTCTATAATCTACATGACCAACTTCAATTTCTTTAGTAATTTCCCCTGTTTTTTTATCAACCAAAACCACGTCTTTTGTTGGGCCTTTGTTCCCTCTTGCACCCATTTCTCTAAACATAATATAATTTTCTAAAATAACTGGACTTGACTGGTTATTAGGAGCGTGGTATAATTGATCACCCATAATTTCTATTTCTTGTTGGGTTTTCCAAATTGTTTTTCCTGTATTTAAATCTAAACAATACAACTTGGTTCTAATTCCTGGTGATGAAATATACACACGACTTCCTTCTATAGCTGGTTTTGATTCCCAAGCTAAACCAATAGGAAATTTCCAAGCTTTCTCACCTTTTGTAGGTCCAAAAGCACCTGTATAACCAGATAAACTCTCATTTCCTTTGTATGATGTCCAAGGAATTTCTTTTTGTTTGTTGTAGTTTAAAGGATTTAGATTACTGGTAAAACCTGTTGATTTTCGAGTATTAGCAATCGCTTGATATTTTTCTAAAATAGCATAACCAGCATCAATAATTAAACAAACTTTTTGCATTTGCTTGTCTGAAAATTGTTGTGGTTTATTTCCACTCCAAAGATTATTCCATCTTGTTACTTTGTTTAACCTATTATCAATAGCAATATACTCTTTTAAAGGAATGCCTTGTTGTTGCAACATAGCAGCCCATAACTTCATTTTTATAGCTCTTAATTTAAAGGTTTTTCTTTGTGTAATATTAGAAGTTATTTCTTTTCGAATCTCATCTAATTCCAAATCACCACTCGAGTTTTTAATAATTCCTTGAGCAGATATTTCTACAGCAAGCAATAAAAATATAATTAGTTTAAAATTCTTCATTAACAAAAAAATTAATTTACTTTACCGTTTGCATAAGGCACAGGTTTTGATTTTTTACCCCATTTTGTGGGTTTAGCAGACATTGTAAATTCTAATATCCCACCTCTAACAATGTCCTCATGTTTAATCCATACTTCGTTATAAGGTTGTCCATTTAATTTCACAGATTTAATGTAGATATTTTTATCTCTGTAATTTTTTACTCTGACATTAAATATATTGCCATTTTCTAAATTTAAAGTTGCTTCTTCAACTAGGGGAGAGCCAAATACATAAATTCCGCCAGCAGGATTTACAGGATAAAAACCTAAAGCGCTAAACACATACCAAGCAGACATTTGGCCAGCATCTTCATTACCAATATATCCATCTGGTGCAGCTTTATAAAACTCTTTATCTATTTGATGAATTAGTTTTTGTGTTTTATGAGATTGTCCAACATAATTATACAAATACGCTACGTGATGACAAGGTTCATTTCCGTGTGCATAATCACCAATAAATCCAGAAACATCACCAACTTTAGAATCTTGTTCTGGTAAAGTAAAAAGTTTGTCTAACTTTTTACTCATCGCTTTTTTACCTCCTAATAAATCTGCTAAACCGTATACATCGTGAGGCACAAACCATAAATATTGCCACGCATTTCCTTCTGTATAATCTCTATCATGAAAATCTTCTCTGTGATACGCTCTTGGATTAAAAGGTTCTATAAATTTTTCATTATTGAGTTTTGCGCGAAAAAATTTAGAATTAGCATCCCAAACATTGTTAAAGTATTGTGCTCTTTTTAAAAAAGTATCTGTGGTTTTTTTATCACCTAATTTATCAGAAAATAAAGCTACAGCCCAATCATCATAAGCGTGTTCTAATGTAACAGAAACGCCAGTTCTTACCAAATCATTTGGATGATATCCTTTTTTAAGATAGTGTTGTTGTCCATAATAAGATGGGTAAATATTTCTGTGTGCTGTACTATCTATTCCGGGTTGATTGGCGCTTATTACCATTGATTTTAGTAAATCTTTTGCATCCTCTTTTATCAATCCTTTAGAATAGGCATCAGCGATTACAGGCAATGCATGTAAGCCAATCATACAGGTGTTTTCGTTTTGATACATAGACCACATGGGTAACATTTTTCTTGGATTTTCCTTTTGAAAATTTAACATTGTACTCACAATATCCTTTGTTCTTTCTTGATGAATTAATGTAAATAAAGGATGCACTGCTCTAAATGTATCCCATAAAGAAAATAGGGTGTAGTGTGTAAAATCTTTGGTTTTATGAACCTCTTGATCCATACCCCTATATTCTCCATTTACATCGTGGTTTATGGTTGGATGAATGTTATTATGATACAATGCAGCATAAAATTTAGCTTCTCTTTCTGGAGTTGCTTTTACCACTATTTTGTTAAGTTGTTGTTCCCATTTTTGACTGGCTTCTTTTTTAATTTTGGTAAAATCCCAATCAGGGATTTCGGTTTCTAAATTCTCTAATGCATTTTTCATTGAAACTGAAGAAACAGCAATTTTCACCATTATTTCTTCATTCTCAACTGTTTCAAAATTGAAATATGCTTTAATTTTTGGAGCAGAATAATCAACCATATTCCACAATAATTTTTTCTTTTTATTAAAAACCAGTCCTCTAGAATCATATATAGCATTAGATTTAAAGGGTTTTGAAAATTTCAAAGCAAAATAGATTTGTTTATTTGGGGCCCAAACTGAACTTGTAATTCTATAGCCTAAAACTGTTTTAGTGTCTTTTATTTGGATGTGTGTATGTTTTACACCACTACCACCACCATTTATGTGATGTACTAAATCAAGCAGAATGTGAGCTTTATCAGATTTTGGAAATGTGTATTTATGAAAACCAACACGTTCCGTAGCTGTCATTTCTGCATTGATATTATAGTCTAATAATTTTACTTGATAATAACCTGGAATTGCAGTTTCATTATCATGAGAAAAACGAGACCGATAACCAGCATCAGGGTCTTTGTGTGTTCCAGGATTGACTTGTATTTTTCCAACTGTTGGTAGTAAAAGTAAATCTCCACCTTCAATTAAACCTGTGCCACTTAAATGTACTTGGCTGAAACCTAATATATTCTTGGCATCATAATGATAACCACCAGCAGCATCCCAATTTTTGGTTTCCCAATCAGGACCCACAGCAACTGCACCAAAAGGAACCATGGCATGAGGAAATGTATGGCCATGTCCACCTGTCCCAATAAATACATTAACTTTTTCAGTTAATTTTTGTTGTGAAAATGCTGTGAAATGATTGATAACAATCAATAAAAACAGGAATCGTTTAAGGACCTTTTTTTTCATGAAAATTTGATTTATTATACGAATATAATTATATATATTACACGTGTAATATATTTGTTAATTTTTTTTATAAAACTGAGTAAAATGAAATTTAAAAATTATAATATTAGTTATTTATATAAATTATTTTTTTGTTTTTTGATTGTCTTTTTTTTATCATTTCAAATGACGGCTCAACAAAAGAATTTCTCGTATTTTAAATTATGTGTTACCAATAAAAAAAATGAAATTTTATTAGTAAAATACAATGGAATTTGGGAATTAGCTGGAAAAAAATATATAGATCCAAGATCTATAAAAGAATTTACTGTTTTTATGGCAGAAGAATTAGGTGTTGAGTTCAAAGATTTTCGTTTACGTGGTTTATTTACATTCTATTATAATAAAGGAAAACATCCAATCCTTTTTAATTATTTCAGTGCCAAATACAAATCCTGTCTCTTATACACATCTCCGAGCCCACGAGACAGGCAGAAATCTCGTATGCCGTCTTCTGCTTGAAA
>ENA-OSIY01001334-OSIY01001334.1-marine-metagenome-genome-assembly--contig:-NODE-1334-length-13271-cov-8.092997_pt1 | contig 13271 bp, 28 predicted proteins | sample MGYA00237884_ERZ534233 | MGnify/ENA primary metagenome ERZ534233 (study PRJEB26412, sample SAMN06343840) | marine metagenome | isolation source: estuarine water | place: USA: Columbia River Estuary... | reverse complement strand
TTCAAGCAGAAGACGGCATACGAGATTTCTGCCTGTCTCGTGGGCTCGGAGATGTGTATAAGAGACAGGTGGAAAAGATTGGATATATTCCCATGAATTACAACGCGTCAGCATCGAAGGTAAATTCTAAGAGAGTATTCGCAGGATTTGTGGAGTTTGATGTAGATTCAAATAAATTAGTTGCAAATTGGGGGGGTAACTTAAAAACAGGATATCTTAACATTTATAGAAGAGATGTATTGTCTGATATATTTGTTACCAATAATAGAACGTTTGCAAATATTACTTATTACCCTAATGGTGTTTATGATGATGGAGGTAGAACACCAGAGTATGTTGAGTTAACAGATACAGGGATTAGATACACAGGAATTAGACTTACTCAACCAAGTAATAGATGGTTAATTTATTCTACTACTCCAAACGGAGATAGATTTAGATACGAGTACACGCAAGCAAATTCAGGAATAGACACTGTCTTTAAAGGAGCTTTTACCGGATTGAATGGAAGTGGAAATCCAACATGGGGAACTCAAAGTGTATTTGCATTAGTTCCTATCACAGCAAATGCCCCAATTAGATATTGTGGGGAAAAAATAAATTCAAGTCTTGTTTTCTTCTCTGCAAACTGGGCTAATACTGGTTATCACTTAGGAAAAGTTCAGAATAACAAATGGATTTGGATGACCTGCAGATCTACACCTAGAACATATACCGGACCAATGCCGGTTAGTGATTCTTTTGACTGTGGAAATGGTGTTGAATATGCAGGGGGAAGATGCTATAATGTTGACTCTTTTTATACCTGGAATTATCACGGGGAATTCTGGAAAAACAGTCAGACCAACGTTTGGAAGTTGTTTAATAAGGACGGGCTGATGCTAATGCAATTTGGAAAAACTGGACCTCAGGCTGCTTCAATTTCCGGAACTTATGATGCACCGATAGAAGCTTCGGGAAATTCCTTCGATGGGCAAATGGTAAAAGACGGAAACAAGCTAAGAATTTTTTATAATGATGAGTCGAGACATGGAGCTATTGGATCTTTCGAAATCTCAGGTCTGAATACAATCAGAACTGTTCTTCCTTTGATTCCCCTCCCAACAGATCCAAGCGGGATCAGTGCTTCTTGCATGGGAGAGAACATAAGGTTAAACTGGCTTGAGGTTGATGAGTTTTTAAACTACAGCCACAGATTAGAATATTCTGTAGATGGTGGTTCTACCTGGACAAAAATAACCAAATTAGATTACACAGCAAAAGGAGTAGCCGTTAAAGAATACTCTGTTTACATTAAGAACTTTGGAATTGACAATTGTATCTATAAGGTTTCTAAAATTGACGAGGAAGGCAAAGTCAGTTCTAAATGGGAGATACCTCTAGAAAAGTTCGCCGAGTTGATTGTTAGGGAATGTGCTGCTGAAGCAGACAAATGTGCTGCTGAAGCAGACAAATATGCAGAACGAGGAAGTTGGATGGCTGGATATCGAATTAAACAACATTTTGGAGTTGAAGAATGAACATGGACGGCTTTGAAATAGTAGTATTACTGGCAGTAGTGTTTATTCATGGTATTATAATTGGATATATTATATGGGCACCACACACTCCTTTTAAACAAGGATTCAAGGATGGATTAACCTTTAAATTCCTCCGGAAGAAAAAATGAAACCTAAAATATATCCTGTTTTGGAGATGTGTATTAATGCTGGAGTTAATCTTGGATACAATCGTGCATTTAAACATAATCCCGATCCAACACAAGATGCTATTAAAGAATATATCAATGAAGCAATAACAAATGAAATATACGAATGGTTTGATTTTGAAGAGGAAGAAAAATGAAAGCATATAAGACCAGTATCAAGGAAGTATTCAGTGATGATCCCAATAGTCCATTCTGGCAACGACTAAAGGCCAGTCCTGGATATACGAAATTTGAAGATGACTTGGCCCATATTATGGAACAAAGTTTCAAACACAATATGCCCTATAACCAGATTCCCAAGGAGAAATAATGAACGAGAAGATTAAACAATTTGCTCTACAAGCTGGCATCATTACACCATCAGAAAATGATATTGCACCACCAATGGAAAAGTTCGCCCAGTTGATTATTGCTGAATGTTTAGATGCTGTTCACAGTACCTATTCAGACTTTGGTAGTGCCTATCCTGAAAAATTAGCGGCAGGGCGCGGTGGTTTGCACTATGGGTATATCACTATACAGAATAGATTTGGACTTAGATAAACAACATTTTGGAGTTAAACATGATTGAAATTGTTATCATTGTCGCAGTCGTTGTTATTGTTGGTGTCAATGTTCTAACAACAGTATCAACAAGATTCCGCCGCTGGTTATATACGGACATGATATGAACGAACGAATTAAACAATTGGCTATTGAGGCTAAATTGATTGCTCCAGAGGCGAATGGCTTTGACCAAACTAATCTTTCAAAAGCACATCAAAAGTTCGCCCAGTTGATTGTGCAAGACTGTCTGGCACAGGTTGACAAGGTGGATGCTATGCTTGATGATCCCAAAGAAAAAGTAGGAGTATCCTGGGTGGGATTGGCAATCGCAAAACATTGGGGACTTGAATGATGACAGTGTACATGTTAGTGGGAGTTCCGGCATCAGGGAAATCCACTTGGGTCAATAGCCAGGACTGGATGATGGGCATGGCTTATATTAACACTGACATGTATGTTGAGGCAGAAGCATCCCGACAAGGAAAGACTTATTCTGAGGTGTTTGAATCTTATATGCCCACGGCAGTTCATCTAATGGCAAATGATGTGGTTACCGCAAGAGAACAAGGTCTGGATATTGTTTGGGATCAAACGTCTACTACTATTGAAAGTCGTGCCAAGAAGTTTGCTATGCTCCCGGACCACGAAGCAATTGCAGTGGTGTTTGCGGTCCCAGATTCAGTAGAACATGCAAGACGTCTACTATCTCGAATAGGCAAAACAATCTCGCCCGAAGTGGTTGAACTCATGATTGCGGGCTGGCAAGAGCCTACCAGGGAAGAAGGCTTTAAAGAAATTTGGAGAGTGTGAATGTTTTCAACAAAGATGTTAGATTTTGGTACCCAGGGTGATGGATACCTGGGATATTTGGGTATGCAAGTACCAGAACATGCACAAGAGTCTTTGGCAAACTATTTTTTGAATGGATGGGAACCTGGTGGGTTCTTATCAGCTATGTTGGCTATGGATATGCAACGTGCATTATCAAGTGCCGATACTGCTAACCGTCAAGTTATGTGGGCTATTGGGAAGTGGATCACCGACAATGCTCCAGGAGGTTCTTGGGGTAATTATGAGGCGATTGAAATGTGGCGCAATGATGTCGCTGGCCGGCGTAGTAGATTTTCTGAGGAAATGCACAAGAAACACATGTGGAATATTTTAAAAAATAAAAAGGAACATAATGCCCTGGATTGAAAATGTAGCGGCAGCTGATATCCCAACAGGGTTTCATCATGCGGCTGGAGAGAACAGTATGCTGATCAGCATTGTTGATCCAGCTGGCTGGCGTCCTGAAGCCAAACATCAATTCAAAGAGCGGCATAACTTTGAATTTTTGGATGTAGAAGAAAAAGACAAGGTGCTGGAAGAAGCAATGAAGTGTAGTCATGAGCAGGCCGCAGAGCTTGTTGGTTTACTGCAATATGCATTAGACAATCATATGAATGTGGTTGTTCACTGTTATGCTGGCATTTGCCGGTCGGGTGCGGTTTGTGAGGTTGGCGTCATGATGGGATTTGATGATACTGAACGGTTTCGTAGTCCTAACCTGTTAGTCAAACATCGTATGATGCGAGTATTGGGTTGGACTTATTCAGACTAGAATAAAAAGGAAAAGATGATGGGTGGATTTTCCAAGATCACTAAATATGTAAACATCGAAGTGATAGGATTTGTCTTTGCTATATGTATGATGAGCTGGATACTGTTTAATGCAGTATGGACTCCTGCCCCACGCAAAATTAAAATTGATTGTACCTGGGCGGAAATCAGTCCTGATATCCCACCGCAAGCCCGTGAAGAATGTCGTCGGCTCAGAGCTAATGTAACTCATTGATTCCATTAAGGAAATAATTCTGGTTGACATCTTGGCCAAATCCTGTATAATAGACACATAAACTAGAAAAACGGAGAAGCAAGTGGAAGCCAAAAATCGCGGTAATATTATAGCAAAAGATCTTAGGACCCCCAAATACAAAATGCGGGTGGTTGTGAGCAAAAAAGCGTTCAAACGCCAACCCAAACATCGTTCACTGGAGCAATAATATGCTGGCTCTGAAAGAAGTGACTGAGTGGAATGTGGAGTTTAAACAGCCCAATCATACCTATTTGGTTGATGGCGATAAGATTCTGGCATATCGGCAATGGCATACTGGTGAGCCTATCTATTCCAAAACGCCGCTCCGTTTAAACAAGCGATATCGTAAATTCGTAGAAGTGGATGTGGCGCAGTTTGGTGCGGTGACTGCACCTGTGCGTAACATTAAAAAGGTACAGGGTAGCCGAGGCAACGTATATACAGTGGACTTGGATGCAGGCTCGTGTTCGTGTCCGGGATTTTCATTTCGCGGTAAATGTAAACACGTTGAGGTCTAGCATGAGAAAATTAGCAACCATTCGTAAAATTGATCTGATCCGTCCTATCCTCGACGCTGATGCCATTGAGTGTGCAGTGGTAGGTGGGTGGACTGTAGTGATCAAGAAAGGTGACTTCAAGGCAGGCGATCTTGCTATCTACTGTGAAATTGATTCTTGGATTCCTACTGACCTGGCACCATTCCTATCAAAAGGCAAAGAGCCACGAGAATACAACGGTGTTCGTGGTGAACGGCTTCGCAGTGTTAAACTACGTGGGCAGTTGAGTCAGGGTCTGCTTCTTGATCGATTCGTTGCCTTGGATAAGGTGGGAGAAATTCATGAAGGTATGGATATGTCCGATCTTCTCAACATCGTCAAATACGAAGCACCTGTGCCTGCATGTTTAGCTGGCAAGGCACGTGGTATGTTCCCCAGCTTTATTCCTCGAACGGATCAGGAACGGATTCAAAACTTGACTACAGAACTTAGTAACTGGGTAGCTCTAGGGCTGACCTGGGAACTGACAGAAAAGTTAGATGGATCTTCAATGACGGTATATGTCAATGCAGATGACTCTGGAGTGTGTAGTCGTAATCTTAATCTATATGACACCGAAGGCAACACCCTGTGGCAAGTGGCACACCGTGATCAGATTATAACTGCTATACAGGATAGTCAACGTAATATAGCCATTCAAGGTGAATTGATTGGTGAAGGTATCCAGGGCAATCCCTACAAGATCAAAGGTCAGAGTTTCTATGTGTTTGACATTTACGACATTGACAAGAGAAGTTACATGACTCCAACTGAACGTAGAGATTTTTGTGAGTTCCATGAACTGCTACATGTGCCGGTAATAGTGGATGATAAAGATTTGGGTATGGGCACTGTAGAAGAACTTCTATCTTGGGCCAATGACAAATCTAGATTAAACCCACAAGCTGACCGAGAAGGTTTAGTGTTTAAATGCAATGAACGTCAGATATCCTTTAAAACAATCTCCAACAAATACTTGTTGAAGCACGGAGATCGATAATGAAAACTAAAGAACCTATAATCCATCAGGACTACTTTGGACATGAACTTCGGGACGGTGACTTTGTTGTATTTTACGGTTGGAAAACCTTCCAAGTCGGCCAAGTGCAAAAGTGTACTCCCAAGATGGTGTTAGTAAAGGGATTTGATCGCCGTATCTCAACAGATCCGTTCCGTAAGCGTGGTCACGAATGTCTTAAAGTCGATGGGCAAGAAGTTACCATGTATCTACTAAGGAAGACACACAAATGAAAAAGATAAACCACTTTCGCCATTGGGTGCAGGAGTTATGGTATCAAAATTGTGATGAACACGATCAAGTAAACCAAAAACGATATACGCAACAGCAATATTTTCAAATGTACAAGTATTGGTTAAAACGAGAATTTATCCATCAGCAAAAGAAACACAAATGAAAACGCGAATTGGTAACATTAAAGACTTTATTCACTTGAACGAAGTTACTCGTCGTGGTCGTCAACGCGGCAGTATGAAAAAGTATTGGGAGATTGAATTTACTACTTGGCGTTTGTCTCCAGGAAACGACTGGATCAAACCATTACAAGCAGTCCGAGACATTTGTGACCCTTTGCGTCGTAAAAGTGGTCCCTTGGGTCAAAAATGGAAATTCCGTAGCCTCACCACTGCCGAACAATGTTATACTTTTTTAGCGTTGAAATTCTCATGATGATTTACAAAGCCAAAATGCCTGAAGCGTGGGCTAGGATGGAGTGGTGTCGAGAAGCATTTGGGCCACCAGTCAAAGGTGGCAATTGGTGGCGGCATCGCGGGCATCTTTACTTTCGTGATGAAACAAACTATACTTGGTTTTTGTTGAGGTGGTCATGAAAAAAATATTTTACGAAAAAGTTGGTGGGCGGTACAAACCTGTACGTGAATACGATAATGATTTTCTAGACAGCTTTGCTAAAGGCACTCATTTGGTCATGAGCTATCCTGGGGGCAAGAGTACCCGCTACAACATTGATCCCAACTATGCGGCTATGATTGCCGCAGGGCGTATTGCCGGAGATGCCATTTGTAAGGCCATTTATAAGGCCAGCGAATTACGGCCACCAAGTAATCCCATTACAATAGGTCAGAAGAAGGCTTGGGAAAAGTTAGCCAAAGAGTTTGGAGATGAGCTGTGCAGTTTGCGTGGGCTTAGTGCTCAAGATTGTGCTGAGGCTGGTATTAAAGCGATGCAAGCGGAGGCCGACAAACTTATGACACATGCCGCGGTGCGCGAAGCATATGATCACTTCATGCTGATGTGCAAATTAACTCAAGAGCATACCCAGGAATAACTCAATGGAATCAAGCACTTACGGGACATATATTCTGGTTGACATTCTGGTCAAATAGCGTATAATAGCTACATACAGTTAGATAACCAGGAGCAGATATGTATACAGCAAAAGTGGGTGACATGGTTGGTTACTTTCGTGTTGGTGGCACCGGTGGACACATGATGGGCGCGGGTTTTGGTCATGTAACCAAAATCAACGGCCACGGGCATTACTTCCTTGACACCGGTAAAGTGTTTGACAAGCATGGCAACGAGCGTGGCACCAATTATGGTGTACACTTGGTCGATGCGGAATATCTCCGTGAGCGTGTGGCCAAAGAACTAGCCCGTCAAGACAAAGCCGCAATGGTACGCAGCCTGATCCAGAAGCTACAAGGCAGTTTTTCCTACTCCGGAACGGTGCATATTGATGGCGATGCCAAGCAGGAATTGCTGGCTATGGTGAATAGTCTTTAAGAATCAAGCACTTAGAGGACATATATTCTGGTTGACATTCTGGTCCAAAGACTGTATAATAGACACATACACTAAAGAAACGGAGAAATAAATGGCATACGTATCCCAGGAACTTAAAGCAAAATTGGCTCCCAGCATCCGAGCAGTGTGCAAGAAACACGGCGTCAAGGCCAGTGTTGCGGTGCGTAATCACATGACCTTGGTGCTTAATGTCAAGCAGGGTAGCATCGATTTTATTGAGAATTTTATCGAAACGGACAAGGCCAAGGCCTACTGTAATTACATGAGTGAGACTGATATTGCCTGCATCCGCAAAGATCAAAGCCTGGATGTAAACCCGTATCATTATCAGGATCACTTTTCAGGTCGTGCGAGGAAGTTTTTGATCGAAGTGATGACCATCATGAACGATGGTAACTGGGACAAGAGCGATAGCCAGACCGACTACTTCAACGTGGGTTGGTATGTGGATGTGAACATTGGCCGTTGGAACAAACCCTACGCCTTGGAGAAATAATATGATGAAACCCTGGGAAGTTATTGCTAAACTGGAATCCGATAACAGTCGCCTCTACAAAGAAGCAGTGGTTGACGATGCGGCTGTGGCGGGTAATGCAGAGTTTTTTGAAGGGTGCCGCTTGGCCCTGGATTGTATGGTTACCTTTGGCATTAAAAAGGTGCCCGAGCGTAGCGGTGCTGACGGCAAGGGTGTAAGCTGGGATTCGTTTACACTGGCACTCACTGGCTTTGTTACCCGCAAGGTAACTGGTAATGCCGCACGTGATATGCTGGTCAAGCTCATGGACAATAGCACCAATGCACAATGGAACGGCTGGTATCGTCGTATTCTGATCAAAGATCTCCGCTGTGGTGTCAGCGAAAAGACCATCAACAATGTAGTGGCTAAACAGTATCCCGATTATGCTGTGCCGGTATTCAGCTGTCAGCTGGCACATGACTCGGCTAACCATGAAGGCAAAGTGTGCGGAAAAAAGATAGTAGAGATCAAACTGGATGGCGTTCGTGTTTTGACTATAGTGTATCCCGAGGGCCGAGTGGATCAGTTCAGCCGCAACGGCAAGGAATTGCTGAACTTTGGTCATGTCAAGGATCAGTTCGCAAAAGTGGCGGCTGGCTTGATGGAGCCCTGGGTGTTCGACGGCGAGATAATGTCAAGTAGTTTCCAAGATCTTATGAAGCAGGTGCATCGCAAGAGTGATGTCAAAGCCAACGATGCAGTATTGCATCTGTTTGATGGTATGCCGTTGGCTCAGTTTGAAAAAGGCGGTTGGAAAAGTGATCAGTTATTCCGCAGTAATCATCTTGCCAAGTTTATGGAGTTCAATGGCGACAAATTACCCAACGTGACCATGGTGGGGCAAGAGCAGGTGGATTTGGATACTGAGGCAGGACAAAAACGATTCAAAGAGATCAATGCTCAGGCCATTGCAGGTGGGTATGAAGGAATCATGATCAAAGATCTCAAAGCACCGTATCAGTGTAAACGTAGCACTGCATGGCTTAAACTTAAACCCTTTATCGAAGTGTCACTGGAGGTGACTGATGTTGAAGAAGGCACTGGTAAGAATGTGGGACGACTTGGAGCTCTCGTTTGCTCCGGTATGGACGATGGGAAGCTCATTACCGTCAATGTTGGTAGTGGCTTTAGCGATGATAATCGAATTGAGTTTTATCGGGATCGTAATTTGGTCGTTGGTAGAATTGTTGAAGTCCGTGCTGATGCTGTGACACAAAATCAAGACGGTTCGTATAGCCTGCGCTTCCCCCGCTTCAAGTGTTTCCGTGGCTTTGCTGTGGGAGAAAAATTGTAATGCTAGAGTGTCTGATACTTGGTGATAGTATTGGGGTAGGTACTGCTATAGTTAGAAAAGACTGTGTCAGTTATTCAGTTGGTGGGTATAACTCTTGGCAATGGAATCGACGGTTCCACGATAAAGATCTAACTGCTAACACGGTAATTATTAGTTTGGGATCAAATGATCACGCTGGTGTTAAAACAGAAACCGAGCTGAGATTTATGCGGGCAAATGCCAAAGCCCAAAGAGTCTTCTGGATTCTTCCGGCCATTAAACCCAATATACAGGAGTTGGTTAAAAAAGTAGCAAATGATTTTGGTGATGTAGTTATACCCATCGTCTCGTTACAGCCAGATAAAGTCCATCCAAGTTGGAAGGGGTATCAGGCTATTGCAGAAGCAACCAAATAAAGGAACACCATGGATCAACAATTGTTGTGCAAGGATTGTACTCATTTTCAGTTTTCTTTCCTTGATAGAATAAAGGGACTAAGTAACATATACGGTACATGTAAATTGACAACAACCACGGAAGTGGAATATGATTATGTAAATGGCAAAGACAGATCCAGAATAGTATTAAAAAATGCCAGCACGGAACGTAAATATGGCGAGTGTGGGGCAGAGGGTAAATTTTGGGTATCAGAGAAAAAGAATCTGCTGTTTACCTTGCTAAAGAAAATTTAAAGGAGTAGTACAATGGCAGCATCAGGACGTGGTGTAAATTTCAAGTTGAGTGGTCAAACAAAGGTAGTCGCAACAGGTATTTTAGATCCTCATGAGCGTGGTGAGTATCTTCGTCTCATGATTGAAGCACAAAAGGCAGCCGAAAACTTCCAAAATTCTCGTGCCAAAACACGAGATAGTATACCTAAAACTGGCGAATAGTTTGTACCAAATAGTCGCATCAGAATAAATAACTGATGCGACTAAAAGAACTAGCCAACACATTCCGTTATCATTCCAGCCTGAATCCTGTGGCTTGGGATGGGTTAACACTTAACCCACAAGTAAGACTGCATCTGCTTCGTACTGCGCGGCAGTTTATTCACTATCTGGACCTGCCTGAACTACGCATCACCGACGTTATCTTGGTTGGTAGCAATGCAAACTTCAACTGGAACAAGTACAGCGATTTTGATGTACATGTGGTTGCAGATTTTGATACGTTAAACTGCAACGTAGCAGAAGCCCTATTCAAAGCCAAAAAAGACTTGTGGAATAGCCAACATGATGTCACCATCCGTGGTTTTGATGTTGAGCTATATGTGCAAAGTGTGCGCGAACATGTTCAAAGCCAAGGCCAGTTTAGTTTGTTAGACAACCAGTGGCTGAGTCAACCCACACATAACCAACCTGATGTTGATGACCATGCAGTTATGGCCAAGACAGCAGAGTTGATATACCAGATTCACCAGGCGGTGGACAATGATCGCAGTATCGATGGTATCGAACATATACAAGACAAGATTCGACGTATGCGACAGTCAGGTTTGGCATCTCATGGTGAATTCGGTGTGGAAAACCTGGCATTTAAAAACCTTAGGAACGAAGGTTTTCTAGATAAGCTCAGCAAAGCCAAGACAGGTATAATAGATCGCCAATTAAGTTTATAGTCTGATAAAAAAACTTAATTAAAGTGTTGATTAATTACGAGAACAATGTATAATCGTCTTTGTTGTATAACATTAAAGGAGATTTACAATTATGGCATTTGCAAAAATCACTACTTCACAAAAAGAGTTTTTGGTAAAGCACCTTCGCGGCACTGACCGTACCTTGAGTTCAGCACAAGCTGAAGTCTTGTATGGCATCAAGAACCTCCGTGCTCGTATGACTGACCTACGCAACGAAGGATTCCGTGTTCGCACTCACAAGAACACCGAAGGCCGCACCGCGTATGCAGTTAGCCGTCGTATGGTTGGTCAGATTTAAAGTAAGTTAGTTACAGATGTAAGTATCAAAAAGAAGGCATGTGTAACCCACATGCTTTCTTTATTTCCAAGGTGCAATAATGGAACATGAAATCAAACCTAAATTTGTAAAGCATGGAGAAAAGATTAGTAAGGTCAAAAATAATGTAACTGGTGATATATTTTACACCAGTAATCTTTATGAAAAGACTATTAATGGTGAACCATTTGTTGGAGTATTTACCAAATGTGATGATACCCGTAACCGCAAGGTTAACTGGATGCGCCGTGACCACTTAATTAAACTCAGAGAAAGGTAACATGGCAGATAAACCAAAAGAATCATCCGATATTAAATGGAGTGAGAATTGGCAGGTAACCGCCGATAACAATGATGTGTCAGGTTGGGGGATTACCCCCGGCACAGTATCTCCTTCTAATAAAGACAAAGACTCTGTAACGTTTCCTTGGGATGGAATTTCTACTAGTATTTGGAATTTGAAAGATCATAACAAGCAAGAGTATCCATGTTCAACCAAGTCTGAAGACTTAGTTCAGGATTCTCAGCATCCAGCCTTGGATAATACCACCACACTGGGTGTTACAGGGGCTAGTATTAATAGTGGAACTTATGTTATATCAAATGGAACCAGTGGTAATGTGTATGTCGGCGGCACGACGATCGGTGGTGGCGGTGGTGGCCCTGGCTCTTATGGAAATATCACCTTTTCCAACCCCAGTACTTGGGCTAACTCCCTGGATGGTGATATGAAAATAGATGGAAAGAGTCTTAAAGACTTTATGGAAAAGGTTGAGGAACGATTAGCGATACTGACTCCCAATATAGAAAAATTAGAACATTTCCAAGCATTGAGAGAAGCATACGAGCATTATAAGACATTAGAAGCATTGTGTATTATGCCTAAAAAGGATGATAATTCAAAATGAATAAATCTTTTCACGAAAAATATGAGATGCGGGTAATTGACGACAATAAACGTTATGTTAGACGGCATTTGTCGGGTATCATGTTTTCCGACATGTATGACAAAGATCGAGTAATGGATAGCTGTGTAGAGCAAACAGAAAAACTATTAACTATTACCATTCCTGAAAGTCGTTTAGAAGAATTAGAAAAAATTCATAATATATTTTACAACAATATTGAAGTTGCAGGTGATCAAAGAAGAATGTTTGAGCTAATAATGGAACAACGGTATGCTGAACGAGACATAAGAAAACGATTTCCTGGTGTACAGGAAGCCTATGAACATTACTCCACGCTATTGTATTTGTCTGGATACAGCGACAAGGTCAATCTAGACTGATAACAATAAATATTTGACAAAGATGATCAGACAGTGTATAATAGCGACATGAATACTAAATTTCAAATCTTCTTGGACTTGGAAGAAACAGTAATTACCTCCTGGGATGAAGGATTGCTATGTAATTCATCACGAGTGCGTGATTTTCTGGCCGAACACAATGCTAGTAAATTTACTATTTTTAGTTTTGCAGTTTGGAATGAAAAAGATAAACAAGATTTTGAACGACTACATCGTCGTGGACTGGAACGTGGGTTGGATTGCGGTGTGGCATCATGCCCCAGCACAGAGGATTTCATGCAGGCTGATACTGCATTGACTGGAGTCCACTTTGACAGTGTAACTGACTTCATCAGTATTCGTGGTAAAGTAGGTGCATTTACCAATTGGGTACGGTTCCAGGGAATTAGTCATGCTATACTTGTAGATGATGTAGTACCCAATATAGACATTATTGCCCGTGATACCGGTGACATTATTCGTTTTATTAACGTGATGGATATATAATGGCTGATCAATACTTAGTAATGTGGTGCAATCAAGGATTGGAAGGGGTAGTCAACATAACTGATCTTGAATCGAATGATCTTTTGACCATGATCAAGACCGGGCAACGTGTAACAAGTAAAGTTTCACATTATGTCACCATGATGTCGATGCGGGCTCGTGCCAATATGCAACGACATTATGAGATTTATGGATTGACAGTGGCAGAAGGTATTACTGAACAAGATATTAGAGGTATGTTTGACGACGACCCACAAACTGCGGCAGATACCATTAGACGTATAGGTGCTAGAGT
>ENA-OSIY01001333-OSIY01001333.1-marine-metagenome-genome-assembly--contig:-NODE-1333-length-13277-cov-7.762727_pt1 | contig 13277 bp, 23 predicted proteins | sample MGYA00237884_ERZ534233 | MGnify/ENA primary metagenome ERZ534233 (study PRJEB26412, sample SAMN06343840) | marine metagenome | isolation source: estuarine water | place: USA: Columbia River Estuary... | reverse complement strand
CGTTAAAGCTAGTCCAACCCGAACTTGTTTGTTTCTTTTTACCAGGTAATATAGACAGGATATCAAACATCTATTGATTGTAACACAATCATAATGTTAAAGCAAATTATCTGGCTAATATATTTGAAACAACTCCAACATTGCTTACAAACTGCATCCGTATATAGGGATGAAATCCGGTAACCACATATCCTTTAGTATCAGTAACATTAGAATAGGCAACCGTTGTAATTGGATACCAATCCCCATCTACAATTGTAGAACCCTCAATTATTACATTTCCATAATATCCTGCATATTCGGTTTGTAAACTTAAAATAGGATTATCATTAGTATTAACTACACTACTATAAAACGTTTGTGCAGTAGAATTAGAGTTAGAATTTGGATTTAAATTAGGGAATGGTTGTCCTGTTGGAATGGTTACTGCTTGAGAAGGAATAAAATTGGGTAGTACTGAATTAACAATATTTAAGTCTCCTCTTGCCGCTGAATTTTGATCAACAAACACTGGATAATCAAACTCTCCTACTGGAATTTCTAATGAATAATAGCATCGTTGAGCATCAATATTTTCTAAATCAGCCGAATTTACGAACAATGCTGCAATTCCTGTGACAGGTAATTGTAAAGTAAGTGCTTTTTGTAATAAGATTTCTCCGCCGGTATAATTAATAATTCTGCAAGTAATTGATTTACCTGTGATGTCCACTGGTTTTTGTTCTTGATTTAAAAACTGAAATTGTAATTGATTGTCCACACCCTTATGTAGAGTCAATGGTTTAGCGTACTGAGGCATATAACTCCTTGGCGAATATCCTGACAATAATACAACGATTTGACGTTGAGTATAAATGAAAACTTGGGTTGAATACACAAATGTAATTTCCTATTATGTATTTAGTCTTCAATATATTAATTTATTAAGTTTGGCTATCCATTACTAAATAACAATGTAAATGATACCTAACGATTTCTTCAAAAAACTAACCGATTCTCATCCGTTTATAACGGTTTGTTCTTATGCAATGCAGGATTATGTTGGAATTGTTCAAAACAGAGATGATGTTGTAACTACTATATACGATTATGGTGCTATACTTGAGAATGTATTAAAAGAAAAATTCTTAGTATTAGGAGACATTTGGTGGTGGGAATCAAATCGTCTTATACCCATAAATCTTTTTTTAAAAAATGAATGGGCGATTTTTAAGCCTTATCTGCGTACTTTTAATAACAAAAGTTTAGTCATAATTCACGGCCCAACATGTAGTATGACTGAATTACACAAACGGCGAAGTAAACGCCGTAGCATTACTTTAGTAAAACGAATTCCTTAATCATTTAGTATCTTTGCGTTCCTGCTCACATAATAGATTCATATGAACCACAACTAGTTGGCTGTACGCTATACTATGACTTTTTTTGAATACATATCCATCTGTTCCCTTATCCCATACTGTTTTATTAATATCACTCCAAGATTTTCCAATCAAATGCTTTTTACCAGGACGAATAACTGCCAAAAACATTGCTAATCTTGGGATACTATTTATTGGTTCTAGCATTTTTACTAAGTTGTAATACTGATTGTTCAAATGAATTAACTTCTCAACAAAAGATTTATCCTTAAGTTTGCTCCAATCGGGTTCAACCATCAATTCATTAAGATGTTTTTCGTCCTTAACATTCTCATAGACATGTACATTTAGTAAGTCTAGTTTAAAATAACCACGCTTTTCTGCTACTGTGTAATCAATACTTGCGATATCAAGGACTGGGTCATAAGGGATAGTGGTAACATAAACTCCAGTCGCATGTTTGCGAATAGGGGTGACATTACGCATTGCTGCACTGGTGTGCTTAATCAGTTCAAGCAATTTATTTCTTGAACCAAAATCAATGTCAATATCACTATCTATTCTCACGGTAGCATCACTCCAGCTTTAATCAGTTTACTATACGCTTTTTGTACAACAATTGCTTGTCTTTCGGCATCTTCTACTGCTTTATGGGTAGTAGAGTGACCACCATCTTTGAGACTGACTCCTGCAACTTCATACAATGTTCTAGTATCTCGTACCGTATAGAATGGCCACGGTATTCTCATTCCAAGTTGTTGCCAAGAGGTTTCACAAGCCACAACGTCAAATGCTGCACCGTTAGACCACACCGCCCTGCGATTCCAACAAAACTTATAAAGGATTTCCATAGCCTCATTAAATGAGATACGTCCCTTATCTCCCATTGCTTCTTCAAGAGCAGCCGGATTTTGTTTAGCCCACCAGTCAATGGTATTGTCGTCAATTATCCTTTTGTGTGTTTCAATTTGTTCTTCAATTGTAGGACGCAATTCTAATCGTTCTACTACCCCATTACCTTTAGGATCAAATCTAACTGCACCAATCGTTAAGATAACACAATATGGACTTGTGTCCAGTGTTTCCAAATCAATCATCACATCATTTGCCATTATAATCCTTTAATTTGTATATACAATACTATTGCTCATGACCATCTCAATATAAAAAAAGTTCTATCTGATTCATCACGGAACCAGTACTTCCCTGTACTTCCTACCCATCGAACATTAGGTATACCCCAATTACCGCTGCCAAATGTGTCTATCATCCAAACATTCATATCCAACCAGGCTGCTTCAGAGTAGTGCCGCGGTCCAACCCAATAAGGCCACTTTGGTTGATGTTCCGCATAACCAGTTTGAAGACTTTTATCGTTAATAGCCCAGTCACCATCTCCCCATTTGTCTTTGGCAAAGACACGTTTTTTCATCATAACCACCTCAACGCAAAAAACATATAATCTCGCTCATATCTAAATTTAACATTAAATTCCCCATCTGAAACTCTATACACTCTATACCATCTGGTATGTCGTTCACATTTATCTATATTATCATATAACCAATTAATCATTTCTATACATCTTGCATACCATATATTACCTACTAGGGTAATACTATGCGTATGCCAACCTGGCTTATTCTCTTCCCATGTTATAGAAGAATTATAATTATCATAGTCTGTTCTAGTCAACTCCATTTAATACCATAATATGTCACATATTTACTGTCAGTAAATATAAAAATTCCATGTGAGTTTATCTCCCCATCAACAACAAAAAACTTATACGGTATAAATGAAAAACTAAAATCAATGTCTTTTATTAAACCATCAATCGTTAATTCCCTAGCAAGCCTAATAATAGTATCAGCAGTACCAAATATTTTAAGTTGTGAACTCATGACCATCGTAATGAAAAATATACAGCATCTTTTTCATCTACAAACACAAAATCCATATATTCTTCTGTAGGATGTGTTGTAAATTTAGTTCCGGGCAGCCCAAATTGTTCAATAGCCCAAGCACAAGTTTCATTCCACTTAGGAATATTGTCATTTATTCGCCAGGGTATACGAACTTTAATACCCGCCTGCACGTAATAGTTCCTTAACTTGAGTTACAATTTCCGGCTCACGTTTAAACTTAATAGCCCATAATTCTATATTAATATAATCACTAATCATTTTTACTCGGTCTTCACTTAAATCAGATAAAAATTTAGTTCCACTTTCACTCATATATAGCATCCATGGCGATATTTTACCAGTGGTAACAGCATAGCAAATCTTATTTACATTCCCGTAACGTATATAATCATGGCTTTGAAGTCTATCATCAACTGATTCTTTAATTGTTGTTTCAATACTTCTAGCAATTGCATCTAACGCATTTTCTTTTCTAATATATTCACATAAAAAAGTTGAATAAATCCTATCTAAGCACCAATTGTCAATTTTAATTTGACTATTTAATAACCAATCTACATATCTGCTTACATTTATAACATTAACATTTATACAATAAGTGCCAAATTTAGCAAATCCAATGTAATATGCGCTTTTAATAAATTCTTCAATTGTTTTATTTTTTTTACTAGTTGAATTCTTTTTATAAAATTGAAGCCATGCTTGAAATCCTATTCTATTAGAATGTGTATCTTTTTCTAACCACCGATGTTTGTACTCGCATATATGTTTTAACACGGTACTTTCTTTAATGAATTCACGTTTACAGAATTCACAACTAAATTTTATCGGGTTATCAATTACCAAGGTCTTTTTCATATTGACTAATATCGTTATCGGTTACTAATTGTGCTAATGTTTCTATATCGGTGTGTTTTAAATCGGGAAATACTTTAGCCAAATAACATTTACGTTTATGAGATAATACAAACTGATTTGCAACTGAATCTAATTCTACTGAATTGCTTTTTGGATAAAGTTTAGTATAATATTCTTGTACATCTTTTAATTTAGCCGGGTCTTTTAAAGAAGTAACTCTTGCACTCATATGAGGAATCCATTGGTGAAATTGTTTACCTATACCAGGACTTGCAGCACATAACATTAACCATTGTAATTTAGGATGTTTCTGCACATTGTCATTGAATAAGTTTACATTAGCATGATAATCAACACTACGTAGATAATATCCTTGAATATCACCTGTTCCTTTAACTGCACTCATCCAATGTGTCATCATATATGGGACAAATTTCTTTTGTTGCTCTGCATTTAATTTATCAATGTAGCCGTAATCTTTTTTATCCAATGCTAGTAAGGCATCAAACAAGTTAAAATCTTGTTTTTCAAACTTTTCATCTATTGGGGTTTTTGTTGCCATATACTACAAAGATTAAAAGGCTTGATTATAGTCTACAATCTCACAATTACGACTAATTTCTTTTACAAAATATACACATGCGGGTTTGGGTCCTTCTTCTAATGGCACACATAAAAATTGTCCATTTTTTAATCTAGGAGCAAACCAAGTTACATCATGGTATATATCAATTACTTCAATTGGTAAAAATGTAGGGCTAAATGATGTTAACGGATTAAATTCAAAAACATTAAATCCTCGATCATTTATACTAGTAAGAGGTAAAGTTTCTAAATCTCCGTGTTCTTTTTCTCCGATTAATATTTGCCAATCTACTGGCATTTTAATTGTATGTTTACCAATTTTTATTACTAATGCAGGAGCATTAAATGATTCTAAAAAGATTAACGGTATATAATGATAATCTACATTTTGGGGATTTGAATTATCCAATATTGCAAATCTAAGATCATCTATTTCTTCGGGTAACGAATCTAAATTATATGATATGTTTTCTAATAGTAATATGTTCATAAGTTATTATAACAGATAATATGTTGATTGTCAAGTTATTTATAAATTTCTTTAGTCACATCAAACGGATAATTAGATTCACGATAAAATTCTTTTCTTTTGGTTAAATGTCGTTTAGCAAACTTACAACTAGAGGTTATATCCCAAATATTTACAAAATCTTTATCTTCTGCTTTTCTAATTCCACGACCAATTGATTGAATAACTCTAACAAAACTTTTACCCGGTTCAATTAATACAACATTAAAAATCCTAGGAATATTAATTCCAACTGCTGCAACACCATAAGTTGCCACCAATACCAATCCAGAGTTAATTGATACCTTATCGTATTCTTCTTGCCTAATTTGAGCTTTTGTATCTCCGCTTATGAATACCGCGTCCGGGATTCTATTAACCAATTCTTTACCGGCATTTACTCTATCAACGAGCACCAAGGTATTTCCTGTTACCTTTAAGGAATGTATTCTGTGGGCAATAACATCTAATCGTGTAGCATCTTCAAGTAAATGTTTTAACTCGCTTTGATAATTAGAAAATTCTACCTTATCTTGTAACTGAATAATATTCACATGACATTTAGCAAGCACTCCTTTTTCTTGTAATGTACTTGCGGATAATTTGTTAATAACCGGACCTAAACTTACAAACAATGCTTGACTTTCAAACTTTGCTTTTGGGATAGTTCCTGTTAACCCCCACCTAATAGGAATCTGACTCATTGCGCCAGTTAACAATGTTTTTAGGGCCTCAGCTTTTGCTTGATGTACTTCATCTACAATAACACATACAACATTTTCTAAAAATTCATTAATAGTAAGTTCTGAAGTACCGGCTTTTGTATTTTTCAACAAGATATTTAAACTTTGCCAGGTACAAATAGTATGTTTATGTCCGATTTCTTTTCTACCACCATAATATACTCCTACATCAAGTCCCAAATTAATATAATCTTTTTCAGTTTGTGTGACTAAAGATACATTGGGTACAATTATAATACTGCGTCCATATTGTTCAACACTATAACTTAGTACGGCCGTCATAATAGTTTTGCCTGATCCAGTTGCAATTTCTTGCAAACATTGCGGGTTGCTTAAGAAATTATTAATTAGTGTAATTTGATAATCTCGTAAAATGATTGGTGTGCCTGCAACAGGATGCCCTGCAGGCCAATTTTTATGTTCAAATGTATTATCTGATATTGAATTGAATGTAAAGTTAGTAGAGTATTCTCTAGTATCTTCTAACTCTATGTCATATCCAGCATTATCTATAACGGGTATAATTTCTTCTAATAAATTAACATAAGTACTCCCGCCTAAGCTAAAGTAACTTACTTTTCCATTCCATCTACCTAATCGGACACTTGGCAAATACCTAGCGCCCGGGATTTCATGTTCAAACATTTTCATTAAAGTTTTGCGTTCAGATAATTCCAATCCAATGATTTTAACATTTACCTCATCTGCGACAACAATTTTACATTTCTTCATTTTACAAAGTATACTATATTTATAACAATAAGACAATGATAATGGCAAAAAGGGGAACCTAAGTTCCCCTTTAAGGCGTGACAGCAACTATTATTCTTTCATACAAGTGTTAACTGCTAAATTACGCCAATTATCAGGACTAATTTTTACTAAATCAGCAATTTTCAAGCACATCCGCATACTGATTTCACGTAGTTTGGTTTGATTTTCAAACATAAAATCAATGATAACTTGAGATTCATTAGAATCAAACTCATAATCTTTGAATAGGCCGCCGTCAGCATCACGATGGACCTGTTTAATACGCAACATTTTATCACGTTGATTATCAATAGTCAAATCCAAAAAGTGACATCTAGATTGCAGTGCTGCCAAATGATCCTGAAGTTTTTTAGATTTAACATTTGAAAATTTCAAATTAGTAATGAAAATTGCCGAGCCATTAAAATCAAAACTATCCGGAATCCCCTCACGGCGTAGCAAACTAGAATCAGAATTCCAGCAGATTTTGCGCCGTTTACCTGAATCCAATGCGGCTTTCAATATATTCAATGACAACTCATCTGAAAATACAGAATCGCAATCATCAAAGACTAAGACATTTTTACAGTCAGAAAATTTATAAAGTTGAGAATACAATCCCAAAGCTGTCATGGCACCTTTAACAACTTCATACCGAATCCTGTTACCGACTATATTATCAAACAATGATGCCTTCTGCATTTGTGTCTCAACCCCATATGATTTACCAACCCCGGGTGGGCCTGACACAATCATTGCGCGGATTTTACCGTTAACACAAGCTGCTGACATTTCATCAAGAATCGCAAATCGTGTTGCAATACGATCCATAGCAACGTCATCTGTTTCTGAAATTACCGGTACCGGTATTTTAACTGATATATCGGACACTATAGGAATTCCTTCACTAAATTCAATTTGATGTATATCAGTAATCGTAATTCGTATATCTTCACCGGCCTTCTTAAATTTGCCGTTATTTTTAACAGTTACAAAGTTGGCAATTTTACCGGACGTAAATCCTTTAACTAAAGTAAATTCTTGATCAATTACAGGTTTTTTACGATAAGTACCTGCACGAATACGAATAGTAGACATATAAAAACTCTTTTAATTAGTTGAACAAGATTGTATTATATCACAAAACCCATTTAATGTCAATAGTTTGTAAACCCTAGATTGTACATAGCACTACGAAATGGTTCCGGGCTTTTGGGGTCGGCCCACATATAAACATCGTTACGAACTTCCTCGGAAGTTTTGAATTCAAACAATTTGTAAATTTCATAGTTAGTGGACACTTCACATTGCTGAATGAATTGTGCGAGAGTAGTAATCATTTTGATTCCTTTATTAACTGAACAAGATTGTATTATACACCCAATACCATTTATTGTCAAGTATTGGGTGTATATAGATTTTAGTTTACTTTTGCAAAGCCGCAAAACATTTCAAGATCGTACCAAGCAATTGGCTTATTTTTACGCTCAAGCACAATCACTGGGTATGCATCATCATTAGAATTGTCACGCATTGAATCAACATCCCATTTGACAATGTTTTTAAATAAGTCAAATGCTTTTTCTTCATCGTGGCCCAGTTGAACTTCATCAAACTGAACATTAAAACGATTAGAATTTACAAACTCATCAACATCATAAGACATATAAGGCCCTTTCAAGTGATTAAGAGTGTATTATATACCCGAAACCATTTAATGTCAACCTATGCCACTTTAACGATCACATTATCTTTCATGGTCACCTCAGCAAACCATTTGCGTTCATAGGCACTAGGACCAACGACACAGAACTTGCCGGTTGACCGATATTCAGGACCAAACATTGAAGTTTCATTGAACCGCAGTGGTTTCCCTACTGAGTTTTTGAGATCCTTCTTTGTTTTGTAACCGGATGCTGCCATCATATACTAACTCCTTTAATTAACTGTTTAAGAGTCTATTATATCACACGCCCCATTTAATGTCAAATTTTGGTAAAGTCAATTTCCCAGTCTTTTATCTGATAGTAGTTAATTCCATCATGTTCGCTGTATCTATAAGCACCTAAGATTGGGATAGTTTCTTGCTTAAAAAAGTGTTCCCAAAGATGATTCAATTTGTTTTCAAATGGGATTTCAATTCTATATCCTCTATTGTTTTCATCTGTTAACCAATACTCTAAGAATTTCTTTGTTTTCAAATTGATAAAGAATTTTCTAACAGGCTTTAAAGTTTTTGTGCCTCTCCATAACTTAGACGTATCTTCAAAATGTTTATTAAAATCTCTAAACATTTCATCATGTTGGATATCGTTGTCATAAAACTCAGGCAATCGATAAATCAATGGCATCATTTCTTCTTTGACTATTTTACAATCGCCGTGAATAAATGTATTCAAATCTTTTCTAAAGCTAGAAAGATTTTGACCACGCAAAGTAATCATCACAATTTTCTTACTGAAATAATCACGGATAACATTTGCTCTATCTCTATCTTCCTGATTAATTACGCCGAACAAAATATTATCAGTAAGTGTGGTTGGTCGTTCAATAGTATTGATACCTGATAGTCGCAATCTATGCCAAGTAACACTTAATGCTAAAATATCCTCTGTAGTTTCAACCACTTCGTATTTTTTTACATTACCATTACTATCCCACGTTACAGCATTATTCATATTACCTGTAATACTCAATCCTGTAATAGTATTACTTCCTGTAATAGTAAGTGATGGATGGCGTGGGCCCAATGTTGTGATTGTATTGCGACTCATGTTAGCCCCAGTAATTGATAGAGATTTTAATGCGCTATGTTGCGCCGCGAGTTGTTTTGCGTTATTTGAATTAACCAATTGTAATATCTTCCATACCAGCCGCCCGTAAGCGAACAATGTGACCTAACATAAAATTCTTTGACTCTAATGCCTTCATAATTCCCAAAAACTTATTTCTGAGATAGGCTACTTCGTTAATCAACACTTCCATGTCAATCACTTCATCTTCACCTTCAGCATACTTTTCAGCATCCCGGCTTGTCAATGCTCTATTATATGCTTCTAAATATTTTTGAAAATGTTTTCGGCGAATTTTCCGTAATTGAATATTCAAGTAGTTGAGTACCGCTTCTACTTCTTGTAGCTGATTGAATCTGTGTTCAGTAACACCGGGAATAGTAGCAATGTTTTTTTCAACATTACCGTATACCTTTACTTCTTTTTTTGCATTTTCTAACTCAGCTTCAAAGTATTGAAGAAAATTAGGTATCTCACCTAAAGTTACTGTTATGCGTGTGTACCAATTCATTTAGTCCCATTCGTCTAAGTCTTCTTCATCAAAATCTTCGTTCTCATCTTCTTGGAAGTGTTCTTCAGCGTAACCTTTTAATGCTTTGGTAATATCTTTGTCCTTGAAAGCATCTTTGATATCTTCAATTTCAAAATTATTATCAATTAAAAAATTGACAAGTGTATCTGCCGCATCATTACGTTCACTCAAATCAATGTGTTCACGCAATGCATCCCAAACTTCTGATATAATATCTAAACTCATTCTGTAACTTCCTCCTGAGGGGTTACATTACTTATCACTTTTTTAGTTTTTCCAGTATATTCTAACATAACTTTATCTAGTATACCGTCTTTGTTTGCTTCCCATCCTTTGCGAAATGATTTAAGAATTTCCCCATCTTCGGTCACATAGACTAAACTGTTGCCTTCTTTCTTCAGTGCGTTAGACTTCTCAAACATATCAGTCAACCCACTATATGGACTCATACCTGATTCATAAGGGATCTTCACTTGAATACTCTCAAAAGGTTTTGCATAGCGAGTTTTCATGATCTTGCAAGCAGCACGGATACCCATTACATCAGAAATCTTGTTACCATCCTCATCCTCTTTGAGTTTGAGTTTCTTCATAGCGACTACAATTGAACTTGCATAGACAAATCCTTGACCACCTGAAATTTTATCATCTGGATCAAACATATCTTGACTTGCGTATGTGTGATTAGTAGCAACTAGCCCAACGTTGTGACTACCCAACATATTAACGCAGTTACGTACAAGTGCTGTTAGTGCTTTAGGCTTACGACCCATGTCACCTTTCATGTCACCTGCTTCAAACTGATTAACGTCAGTTGGAGTCAATAGCATACCAAGACTGTCAATAATAAATAATACTTTTGGTTTGTCTGTTTCTGGCAGTGCTTTATATGACTTCATAAATTCTGATATAGTTTTACCCACATCATCAATCATAGCCATATTAAGTTTAAGCAATTTAGTTTCGCTTGTATCTACTCCTAATGCGTGTAGCCATTTTTCATCTAATGCGTTTTCGCTATCAATTAAGACAACGTAGATGCCTTGTTGCTGTGCGTGCCTAACAAGATTTCCAGAGCAGATAAATGATTTTCCTGATCCAGACTCTCCGGCAAAAACAGTAACCTTACCAAGAGGTACACCTTTGTTAAAGTCACCTGATATCAAATAGTTTAAGCCAAAGTTGCCAGTTGAAACCCAATCTGTTGGGTCATTGTATCCTATTGAAAGTCCCTCAATACTTTTAGTAATTTCTTTCCTAAATTTTGATATGTCAAACGGTTTAGCCATATATGTTCCTTCATTTATAATTTGTATTATATATACTAGTTGGCTGTTTGTCAAGCATATCGGGACATTTTTCAGCCATAGTATCTATATCCCAATCACTTGGGTAATGTCTAAGTACGCCTCTAGCCCGGTCTCTAACCATACTAGGTACTCGCGGAGTTCTACCTGGGTCGCATAATTCTTCTAATAATTTTTTACCGTGTTTAATAGCACGATATCTTTCATCAGGCATTGTCATTGTTATTCTCCTATAGGATAACCTGAGCGTACGGAGATTAATCCGCAGAGGCCCAAGCCGTATTTTACTTAAGCAGGTTTTGTCTGTCTAGCACGAATCATTGCTAGGATATCACTTGCTTTGTCACCGGATACTGCTGTTTTAGGCAGTACAATTGGAGTTGCTTCTTCCCAGGGTTCAGGTGTTACTGAGGGTGTTGATTTAATATCAGCAATAATTTTAGTTACTGCATTCTCAGTAGTTGCTCCGCCCGGGGCATCCAATCCCCATGGACGATAATATGAACCCCATCGTTCCAAGTCATATGGTTTACCATCTACTGATGCCTCAAACATTTCCTTGATGATTTTCAATTCAGCATCATTTGGTTTCTTAGGTAAGAAATCAGTAAGATTGAATAATCCATTAGTTTCAATTGCTGCTTGTTCCACAGAAGTTAATGCACTTTCTTTACGAGCCCAAGTACTAGTAGAATAATCAGCATAACCACCTTTTGCAGTTTTCTTAATATTCAAATCAAGTCCACGCATATAGTCAGTTGGCAATTCTTCCATTTCAGGATCCATCAAACTTGATTTGATGATAGTAAAGATTTGCGGAGAAATAACAAATCTACGAATAGGATTTGTTGGTGCTTTATCATCAGCCATTGGATTGCCTCGGACAAAGCCTTGAAACAAATAAGTACGTTTTTTCCAATATTTATTTGCCATTTCTTTTAAAGTTTCGTCTTTATACCATGGACGAACTTCTGCTAACACTGGGCAAGTAAATTCAGGTCCATACATTTCCACACAAGGAACTTGTACCTGAACTTGTTTCATGTTAGTATCACCCTTTACACCATTGAATGGCAATTTGATGATTTGTTTTTCAACCCAAAAATAAGTATTACTTGAGTTACCGTCTGGTAAAAACCGAATAGTTGCGGTTGAACCTTCATCTGCATTCCAATGTGGATAAATTGAATTATCACTTTGAGTTGATGTTCCGGATTTTGTTTTATTGTCTTGTGCCGCAATACGGGCACGAATGTCTGCTAGTGAAGTTGCCATAATAATATTTCCTTAAGTTAATTGAGATGGTCTCTTTTTATAGTCGCTACTTCCGAATGAAGTAACTAACATTAGAGATAGTATAGCATTACTATTTCAAAATGTCAATGTATTTATCCCTTATATGGTAAACCTCACCTTTTAAGTGAGGTTTTTGATAAGCAATTTACCCTTATCTTCTGTGATTCATAATATGTAAGATTCGGTTTAATTCATCAGTTGATTCGTCAAATTCTTTAACCACTGTTGTATTTGTAGTTGTTGGCTTTTTAACTACTGGTTTTTTAACAGGCGATACTCCTTCTGGATCGGTTGGAGCAGGAACATTAGGTTGTCCTGGTTTAGGAGGCTTGTCAGTCCAAACTCCATCTTTGTCAATAGACCCCTCATTCGTAGATTTACGAGTAAGTTGTTTAATTGCTTCAAGTATACTGTAATCTGTTTTTGGATCATAATTTTCATTATATATATCAGCAAGTCCGTCAGCTTGTTCCAGTTCTTTGCGTTGATCTCCGTATGTCCTCATATCGTCTGGACTTCCATTATTAATTGCATTAATAACATGCGAATGTCTTTTCATTAACTGTACAGTTTCCGGATCGTTACTGTTTTCTAATTCTCTGGCTCATGCATTT
>ENA-OSIY01001330-OSIY01001330.1-marine-metagenome-genome-assembly--contig:-NODE-1330-length-13308-cov-12.282896_pt1 | contig 13308 bp, 2 predicted proteins | sample MGYA00237884_ERZ534233 | MGnify/ENA primary metagenome ERZ534233 (study PRJEB26412, sample SAMN06343840) | marine metagenome | isolation source: estuarine water | place: USA: Columbia River Estuary... | reverse complement strand
CTCTTTATCTTATATTTATCAATGTTTATTAACTGCTAGTTTATTGTTATATCAATGCTTGGGCTGGGAAATACCCCCAAGCGAACATTCATAACATATCCAGTCGAGGTGCTTATTGTTATTGGCAATGTTGACTGAGAATTGTTAACTGTCATTGTACCAACCAGCGCCTTATTGATATTAGAAACAGAAAACGGAGGAGTTGCTATTGCAGGTTGCAAAGCCCATCTAGCATTAACTCCAGTGTGTATTTCAACCCTTGTGGGATATTGTTCATAAAAAGTAGCTTCATAAATCATAGTGGGATTGCCTGAATCGGTGCTACTATAGATATGATGTCCTTCCCATCTAATTCTAAATGTTCTATTTGGGGATGTTCCTTCAACCCCTTGATAAATTCGAAATGCTTTGTTATCTGCCGCAGATATCATAATTTTAGGATAAGGAGGCTCCGATGGACCTAATTGTGCATAGGCCACAGATCCACCGCCAAATGTGATATAAGCGTTAGTACCTATATACACAGTGCTGTATGTTTGATTTAAATATGTAATATTAAATGGCAGTGGTACAGTCCAATATCCATCGTCTGCGGATCCTGTAAAAGTAAGCGCACCGGGTGCGGTTGGAGTTGATAATGTTAAAGAGCCTGCGCCAATTAGATTATTTGTAATAACTAGATTAGATGCTGCATTGGAAGTTGTTTCAAATCTATTACCAGTATTTGGTCTAGTATCAAAATAAAATCCACTAAGTATTGTGGCGCTTGCTGAAAAAATGCCGCTTAGGCCATTGTCTACAACTGTAGGAGTAGTGGTTTGTGATGTTGGTTTGGCGGTTATTAAATATTGAACAAGTGTTCCGTTTGGAATGTTGGTAGTGGCAAGTGTGATGGTTGCGGTTTGTCCATTGGTCCTTGTTGAATAATCTGTTGACAAAGCAAAAGTTGCATTTTTATTAAAACTGTGTACAGTATTTCTTCTTGGGTAAGTTTGGCCAGTGGGTGGTCTGTGTTTGTCAACAACTGAAGGAAACGGTGTTGGGTAATATCCTCCAACATCTGCTGTTGGGTGTCTTGTTCCACGAAGTATAAGCATCTGTACATTACTAGACGAATTGAATGATGGGCCTGCGTCTTTAAAATCTTGCGCACCGCCACTGGTACTTAATATAGTAGAAGGGCAAGAATTCTTGATATACGCTCTAGCATCAGTTTGTGTCATTCTAGGATATTTTTCAGCAAGGCACGCCAGCACGCCAGCGGTCTGTGGACCGCTCATGCTGGTTCCTGGACATTTTTTAAAATTATTATTAACAGTATCTGAAAGACCCAGTGCTGCAACTCGAGGATCTGTAGCATTGGTGTTATCATACAAATCTGAATTTGCCTCCCAAATACTTTGTATTGCAGAGCCGGGTGCATAGCAATCAATACGAGGACCATAATTACTAAATTCTGCTTTGTAATCTCCAACTTCAATCGAAGTTGCATCATATACACTTGCTCCAGATGTTTCATTATGTTGACCACTTGCACCAGAGCAAATAATTTTTGTGCCTTCAGTGCCGCCGTCTGTTGCCCCCGGACTACTACCTCTGTGAATATACACTGTGACGCCGTTTCTTACCATGGTGTTATTGTAATCCAATCCACCAACTACATCTTGATAAAAATAACTATTACCTGCGCTGGCAACAATGATAATACCTTCAGCCATTGCTTCTATCATATCAGTATCAACTGCTGTGACTACGGAAGGAAATGCGCCTCCAATGTTTAATCTAGCAATGTTTTGTATAATGTTTGAATCCCACACATAAGATCCTGATGTACCGCTTGTTGGAAAGTATTCAACACCTCGGATTGTTAGTTTAGATATTGCAGCAGTTGATAAGGACGCAGCTCGATAACCCCAACTGTTGTTCATCACTGTGGGATTTTTAACTCCAGTTAGCGGATTAATTGGTTTGTTTTTATGAAATTCTCGCACATAGTCAATGCTGTTGTAAAATGTAAGATTGTAAATGTTTGCATCTCTTGCCCATCCTTGAGTATTTCCAGCCACGGTACCAGTAGTATGACCGCCGTGTTGTTGTAATCTGTTTTCTGGATAAGAATATACACCGGCGCTGCCGCCAGTAACTACCGGATTATGCTGAAACCAATTGTATTCTACCATTCGAGTATATCCAGTACCATCTGAATTTTGTTTATATTCTAAAACCGTTGGGTACGGAGTGCCGTCATCCATAATTACTACATCAACATTTTTCCCAGAACTATCTGATACCACAGTGCCTGATTGTTTAACAGTACCGGTTGCTCCCCAGTTGCTAATGTCCGATGCTCTCAGGCAACGCAATAGTCCCCAATTAATATCAGTACTGCTACTTGCCACTGCTTTATTGAATTCTGTAGATGTTTGTTCAAAACTAAATGTACCCCTAACCAATCCTCGATCTGCAGGATTTAATTCAACTGTTAAAACTCTAGGATCGTTGAGTATAACTGCGGCTTCATCATAGGTCATTAAGTAGTGTGTATTTCTACTAATTGGTCTACGATTAATACATTCTATAGATCTGTCAGGTAATGCATCATGTAATCCGCAACCAGTTGTTTCCATATCAGCATAAAAGACATCTGCATCTTTAAAATTTTTTAAAGTAACAACATACTCTTTTAAACTCTGGTCATTGGGATTACCAAGATTTGGAATTGGATCTGCCATTTTATACCTCTAGTTGTACTAGTTTCATTGTTACTGTAATTGTAGTAGTGCTACCGCTTCTGTTAACTACCTTAACTTGTATGTCAGTTGACGGAGATGTTTCATCACTAAATCCCAATACTGCTGGAGAAAACAGTTGTGTTTGCGAACCTGTAGTAATAATTTCTGCAAGTACTCCTGAGCCTGGAGTTGGATCGGTAGTAATTGTACGTCCTGTATCAGCTGATCGTGCGGCTGATGTTGCATATACAGTAACCCATGCGGCAGCAGAAGTTTGGATGCTTAATAGCATATAACTCTTAAAGCCACTTATTGTAATATTTCCTGCGGCGTTGGCTGCTAAAGATGCTGTGGTACTTGCTCTCGTAGTCCTTGACGGCAGGCCACTTACTGTTCCCCAACTCAATGAGCTACCATCTGTAGTTAAAAATTTTGCACTATTTCCAGTTTGAGATGGTAACGGTGCTTGATAATCAGTTCCGCTAACCGCGGCAATAAGAGCATTTGCTCCATTACCTTTTACTATACCTGTAATAGTTCCAATAGGTGCTTGATAATCAGTACCAGCTACAGCAATGCTTAATGCTCCTGTGGTAGTTGTACTTTTTATAATACCAGTTGCTATCGCACTTGTTCCTGGAGCATAATCTGTTCCGCTAGTTGCAGATGATATTGCAGTTCCGTTACCTTTTAATATGCCAGAAATTGACGTACTAATAGTAATTGCTGGAGTTGTTGACCCAGTTGCCACAGTGCCTGCAAAACCGTTTGCACTAACAACACTAGCAGAAGTAACTGTACCAGATCCAGTAACAGTAGTCCAACTCAATACAGCGCCATTAGTTGTTAAAAATTTTCCACTATTACTAGATTGATTAGGTATTAAACTATTCAATGATGTTGTGGTTGCATAAGGAAACAACGATGTTGCCAAACTGCTATTAGTAACATAGGAAGCTAATGATGTTGTCAAATTACTATTAGTTACATACGTATTTGTCAAACTGTACAGTTCTGTAAAATTATCATTTATTTTTCCAGCGCCAGTTCGCAGGGTGTCGCCTGTACCGTCATTAGCTACTACACCCACATTAATTATTTTTTGTGACATCGTTTTTATCCTCGATCAAATGTCTGATTATTATCATCAAATTTAACAATTTCGTTATCTAATTTTGCGATAGTTGTTTCTGATGCTATTGTACTTACCTTTGCATAGTCAGTATACCATATGCTAGGTGTTGCTTTTAAAAAGTCAACAATTTTATTATTAGATTCTGTTAATGACGTGTTTGCATCATTCCAAACTCTGCCAACTTTCTTAGTAACAATTACCTTTGTGCCAGCAGTTAAATCGTTGGTCAATCTAACGCCAGCTGTGGTTCCGTCCACAGAAAAATCAGCTTCAAAATTTATATCTGCCTCAGTACTTTCGTAATGAGTATCTACATTATGTACACTATATGGATGTTTCTTTAAACGTTGGTTACCAACAAAAAACTTCCATTTAGCTTTATCAACAGTAAATGATGTTGAACTAGTGTGTGCAGTTACACATTTGTATGTGTAAGAACCGTACATGACAATGTCACCTATTGAGTAAACAATCCCATCAGTCCAGTTGCCCAATATATTCCAACCACCTACAAACACGTCAATTTCATCGCATTGACCATATTGAGATGGAATTGTATCTCGACGCCAAGTAGTATAACTTGTGCTTCCGTCATTAATAGTACCAACCGTTGGGATTGGTTTAAATGGCAGTGGTATTACGTTAGAACTACCATCATGTAAATATGTTTCAATTAATACATCATCATTATATGGTATTGTTTCACCAATTCCGATGTCTTGTACAAATGCTCCAGCAGAGTGAGCAAATGGGGTTCCAGTTCCCAACGTACCTCTACGAAGTTGTGTCAAGACATTTCCATCTTTTAGGTAATACTCAATTCTTTCACCATTAATATATAATATGCCTGGCAAGTTCCTACTTCTGTTTGGCTCATCTAGCAACGATCCATCTTCAACCTCTAATTTAGAATTATAATAATGTAAAATTTTTGCTAATCTTGTTTGTTTATTTTTAGACAAACGCTTGTAGTGTGTTCTGTTTAACATATCTTTAAATTGCATATAACCAATTTTAGATTCTATAACGTTACTTGCAAAAGTCATAATAACAATATTGTCATTTAACACAGGATCTACAGCTAATTTAATTGATGTTTTATTAGGATTCAATTTGTAATCAATACTATGAGTTAGTAAAATGTTATTTTTAATTACCCACACGTGATCGTCAGTTCTTGTTACCCTGCCTAATTCTATTGTTCCACCAACAATTTCATTATATTTAAAATATTCTATGCTATCTTGAACTACTGATACATCTAAAGATATATCCGATTCACTGCGTTGAATATCAAGTATGTTGTGGTTAGCAAAAGAAGTTATTTCATAAGTTATACCGTTTGCTGGCGTTGAAACAAACACTATTGACGGCTGTGTTGAATCAGTATCTATAAAATAATCAGCAGTATCAACAATACCAATTACTAATAATTTTCCTTCAGAATAACTTAGTTCATTTAATGTAATTGTTCCAGTTGATAAGTCAATAGTGTAATCAGTCATTATTGAAATTTCATATCCTGCCAAATAAATTTTAAATGAATCAATTGTTAGTGAACTTCTATACTTGTAGCTTGGTATTGTATAGGACAACACATTATTAGCAAGAGTAAAATATGTATAATTAGGACTTGCTAGGATTGTGTTTCCTGTGCGTACAATTACATTGGGTTCTTGAGGATATGCATTGCCAATTGAATTGTTTAACAAGTATGTGTTGGTTGTTCCATTAGTAACAAATGTTTCTTTAGAAGCTACACTATACTGTGTAATATCAGTATTTGATATCAAATAGTTAATAATCTGTCCGGTTGTTGGTGCAAGGCCAAATCGTATGCCAACTCGATCAACACTGTCATAAGTTGCATCAGTTCTAAACAAATTGTAATTTTCAAGTGCTCCAGACACTACAACTAACGATGACAGTGTTTCTGTCCACGGAGCTGTTGTTATAAACTCAATGGAACTGCCGTCGCCAATAAAATAATCTAAATCTAATATGTCAGTTCCGTTATAACCAAAACTTGTTACTGATACAGCGGAATTATTAGCTGGCGCTGTTGCAAAATTAATAGTTTGTAAATCATAATCAATTGTAAAATTGGTTGTTATTTGATTATTAATTTTTACAACCACTGCTGAGCTTGTGTTTGGTGTTTGCCCTAAAGCAAAACTTTTTGTTACCCCATCTGCAACATAATTATTAGATTTAATATTTGCAGAACCGTTGGTTGGTCTTTGAAATACTTTAACTGCTAATGCGTCAGTTATTTGTCCAGGGACTACTTCTTCAGGAGCCGGACTTGTAGACGGTGTTACAAATCCGTCACCATCAACAATAATATCTTCGGCTGCTAGACCAGTAGCAGTAGTATATGTCAAGTTACCACCTGATAGTGCAGTGTCATAATCCAGTGCTGATGGGGTATTTGCGCCATCACTTGTGCTCTTACGGAAAATAACTTGATCACCATCATTGATATCCAACGTTTGAATATCAGTTAAATTTGGCAATGTTATTACATTGTTAATGCCATTACCCACAAATGTTCTCATTATTGCATTTTCTGGAGCAACAAATCTACCATTTGGCTGTGCTGTACTGCCGTCATACAACCCGTAATATAAGTCATCAATACGTACACCGTTTACATACACGTTGATCTGTTGACCAACAGTTGGTGTATAGGGCAGATCATAAGAATATGTACTGTCGCCCACAGTAATAATATAATCGTCAAACGTTGGATCAAACCCATCCCATACATCATTGAACCACGGAAGTACGTCCCACCCAGCACTTGATTTAAAGTCTAAACCAACAATATTAACACCACCGTAATCAATGCCAGTCATTAGTTGTGTTAGGTCTTTGCCCAATTGTCCAGTTTCTGGATTATAATAAAAATTAATCCTGTCGGCAGCATTTAAGTAATTAAAATCTTTTATGTACTTTATAACTATAACATCTCCGCTTGCTGGTGATGAGGTAAAAGTCAATAATCCAGAATAAGAAGTATATCCTCTAGCAGTAGATTTTTTACTAGTAACACTATAAGTATCTCTCAATGCTTCTTGACCGTTTATTGTAACGATTGTTTTGCCCGTTGTAAGATCTGGACTCCATTTTAGTGCCCATTGTAATTTAGATCCTGTACCAGTGAATTGCTCTGTAACATCAAGTTCAGTAATAAAATAGTTTTGTGTAGTTCTATCAAATTTAATTTTGATTAAATTACTTCTAACCAAATCATTTTTAATCACTGCTATTGCTCTAGCTTGAACACCATCAACGTTGGTCCCGCCCACTAATTCAATAGTTGGTGCTTTAAGATAGCCGGCGCCAAATGTAATAACCTCAACTTTGATGACTTTGCCATTGGAAATATATGCTCTGGCTGTTGCAGTTGTAGATGCGGCGCCGATAATATTAACTACTGGTTTAGAAATATATCCAGATCCACCATCAACTACCTCAATAGTTTTTATTTTAAATCCCACATTATCTAACCAATTTTTCCAAGGATACTCTGTAATCTCTGAATCAACAAACAGAATTTCTCCATTTATCAATTTAACAGGCAAAGGTTGAGTTGTATTTCCTCTACCAACTGATGGTATATCAAAGTCAGTTACCATCGTTTGTGTATTATCAATTGTGTTGTAAGAACTTACATATTCTCTGATCTTAGTTCTATACGGTTTAACTTCTGCAATATATTTTTCAAAATCTTGTAAGTTGTCATTTGCATAAGTTACACGCTGTTCTAATTTGCCAACATTATGCGTTGCCTTAACAAAACTAGTTTTAAATGCCCAATCAACAAATGTTTGTTCAGACAAGGCGTATCTTAAACTAGCAAAGAATAACTGTAGATATACTGGTTTGAGATCATCAATTAAAATTTTACGTTTTACTGCATTTAAAATAATTTTTAATTCAGATGCTCCAGAGTTATCAAACGGATCTGCATCATACACTGGCCCATCAAATCCTGAACTTGTTGACGAAAACTGATAAAATTTGTTTGATATTTCTATAGTGCCGTTTTGACGGCCTATAACTTTATAGCTTTGTGTATAATCAATTGAATCAACATTGGCATATTTTTCTAATAACATCCATCCTGCTGATCCAACAGTTTTTACTTTAACTGTTTGGCCTATGCTAGTTGATAATGAAAATAGTTGATATGTGCCGTCAACAACATGATCAATTTTACTAAACTGATTGTACCCAGTATCATACCAGTCTATATAATCCCAAAAATCTTGTACATTATATGCTTGTGATTTAGTTCTAGACCAAATAGACGAACTAGTGTCGTAAGCATAAATTGACCAACGATTTAATGCGTTTACATCACTTTTTACCAATACTGAAAGTGGTCTAATTAACAGTGTTGTACTATTAGAATAATTGTTTCCACCATTGGCTATTATTACACTAGTAATACTTCCAGTATCATTAATAGTTGTTTTTATATCTGCGCCAGTTCCAGAGCCAGATATATTAATTTTTGGAGCATAAACATATCCAGCTCCAGCATTTGTAATAACAACGTCAACAATTCGTCCATTAACAATTACTGGTGTTACAGATGCTTTAACCGCCGCTCCAGTATTAATTAGACGTAATTCTTCATAAGTGTCAACAACAAAATCATAAGATCCCATTATTGTTGATGGAGCTACCTCATAAGAATTAAAATCAGTTAGGTCTGCAGAATCAGCAATTAATACATTGCTCAACTCTGAATTTAAACGCTCAATGTATTGTTTCAATGCTTCAAGTCTGTTGACAAACATACTTTGTCTTGGTCTAAACTGTATGCCGTATTTTTGTTTTACTGGTAAATTAAAATCTGGAACTATTCTATTATTATCGTCAGCACCCACTAGACTATCAACCCATTTCTTTTCAATGGCAGATGGTATCACAGTATTTGGATGCTCACTAATTAATTTCCACTCTGTATGAATATTTAGATCGTCACTGTCTACCAACCAATATTGCACTGCTAACACAATATCTGAATTCTGTAATAATGTTTCTATGTTGACTAGACTAAAACTGTTTGCGCTGGTAAATTCAATAAATTTATGTCCATAACTTTTTGGATCAGAAATTAAATTAGCAACATCTTTAGCTGATATTGCTCGATCAACCACATTTGGAACTATAGTTTTATTTTTTACCCAGAAATAATAAGTGTTTTTAAATGCCTTGCTAATTGTATCATAACGTTTTTTAACGCTGTACACACTATTACCATATAAACTTGTTCCACTAATTCCCAAAGTGATACCAGCTTCTGTATCAGTTTGTTTATCCCACTCTGCAGGAGTTAATTTAGATTCTACCCACTCATAAATGTCAATGCTTGCACTATCGTAAAGAGTGTTCCAAGTTGAATTTTTATAAACAACATCACCTATATGACTATCTAAAAACTTAGCCTTGGTCATATTCCACCATAGCATTCCAACTTGATTGTTAGTCCATGCCATGCCATCATCAACATTGACTGTGTCAGTGCCTACAGAATATGTTGCTGGATCATAATAAGTTTTAAATTTAATTTCTTGTTCAGCTATACCGGCAATTTTTCCCTGAACAGGATCTATAACATCTAAGTATGTTACTAGGCCATTTGTTTTCTTATTGTATAGGAAAACTTTTTTAATTTTACGTAAATCAACTACATCTACTCCAACTTGAATTTGTTGCCAACTATACGCATCTTGTGCTTTTACATAGGTGTAAATTAATCCAGATTTAATTGAGTTATATGTTGCAAACGGTGCTGATGTAATAATTGTATTATTTCCCGCGGCAAATGCGTACCCGTATTTGTCAGTTGAAGCATTATTCAATGGTAGTGATTCAGCAAATAAGAACTGTGTGTTATATTTGTCATATACATCAAATCTACCAATGTCTTTATTAACAGTTGCAATTCTAGTTGAGCCAGAATCAAATAATGTAGAGTTTGTATCAAAGGATGTTGTTGTGATACTGTCGCCCAACGTGCTAAAAATAACTAGACTTTTATCATTATTAATAAACTGAACTCTTGCGCCAAACGCTTCTGCAGTTTCTGGATTTCTATTTTTTATTAATTGATCTGCTGTGTAAGTTCCAACACCTAATTTATACAACCGCACCAGACCCTGATCTGCTTGTGCGCCGTCATATAATATACTTCCAATTGCAATAGTGTCCCCGCTAGTTGTTACAGCAACACTTTCACCATAGCGTTCAGGGTTAGATGCACCAGATGTTAGTGTTTGTGCTAACTCATATAACGAACTTGTATGATTATATACATACACCTTTCCAGCGTATGCATTTGCATTTGGTGCTGATACTACTAGTGTAGAACTATCTGGGGTTATATCAAAATCATATCCAAAGTTATCACCAACTGTAGTTACAGTTTCTACTGCGCCTTCTAACGTCCAAGCTGATGTAGTGCCAGTATATGAGTATAGTCTTCCTTGACTGCTATTGTATGCTGGTTGGCTAACGATCATCCTGTAGCCAATACTTGTTGATGCTATTTTTATTTTAGATCCGTATTGTTGACTGTTGCTGGCATTGGGACTAGTCAATGTTGAAACATATTGATAGTTTCCATTAACATCAACACTATACGTCAACACTGCGCCTTGACTACTATTATGTGTAGGCGAAGCTATGGCTATCCATTCACCGTCTGGAGACACTGCAAGTGTTGCGCCAAATCCTGTAATTGTTGCATTTGACAATGTTTGGCTTTTTACCCATCCTGTTGTGCTTACCAGTGATCTTTTGTAAACATATACTTCATTGTTATCTGTACTTGTTAATAACACACTTGCAGAAGCGTTTGTCGCTAATATTCTTCCAAATCTTTCTGCAGTTTCAGCAAATGTGTCAGCAAGTGTTTTCTTTTCGTACACTGGAGTATTTTGCCATACTGCATTTTTTCCAGCGCCATTATCGTCAGTCCACAGTAACTCATTTGTTTTTAATGTCTTAGGGAGATTAAAATTACTATCTATACTTGGCGCACGTTGTGACGTAAATTTATAAAATAATACTTGAGCACTGTCTTGGAATGGTGTCTTCCAGTCTTTGATTTCAAGATCAATAGTTGCAACCGATAACTCCAAAGAACTAATCTTGTGGAATCCTTGTATTTGTGATGAATTAACAATACCAATTATATCACCAACTGCTAGATCAGGTATTCTATTAAAATCAAGAGTTACAACTTTATTTTTATAGCTAATGTCTTCTGCAAAAAATTCTGCTTTTGTAAATCGATATACTTGCCAAGATCTATCTTGGAAAGCACACCATACATAATCGCCTTCTGTAAAAGTTGTAATGTCTTTACCAATAACATCACTTAACGAATCAACATTAATGCTAACCTGCTCGTATTTTACAAAACCTGGAGTCCTTAGATACGGTGTAAACGATGTGTTAACTGGCCACGGTGAATTATTATAACCTGATGGTTTAACATATATTTGGCTTGGTGTTTGACGTATTACAAAATCAACAAGCGTTTGATCCACAACATTTACTAACTCAAATGCCTGTGGGTTTGTTTTAAACAACTGTTCATTTAAAGAAATTTCTATTTCATCAAATGCATCTGCTCCGCCGTACTGGCCAACACGCACTGCCCATTCTTCATTAAAGTCTATACTCTCTGCATCATTAGCAGATAATACGTCAAATAATTTGTTCAATACATTTACTGAACCTTTTTCAGGAAGCATGCCTTGGAAAAACTTATATTCACTTACATCATTTTTAATAATGTTTTCTAAATATTGTCTCTTTTGATAGCCAATTAAATGCTGTGCAATTTTTTGTTGTTGTGAATCAAAATTATCTGATTCTAAATCATAAAAATCTGTAAACTGTTCTGCCTTATAATCCCAATTAGGCAGTAGCTCCGATGTTGGCTTATTTGCTAGTTTGACCCAGTTGCCAGAATTAAATTCTTCTACCCCTGGTAAGAACTTTTCAGCACTATAGTAAAATTCTTTGTATTTTACAATATCGCCTAAATTATAATCTACCCAAGGTTCCCAATTTGATATTTTTGCTTGATCAAAGATAAATCCTGGTATGTCAAATCCGCCGTACCAGTCAATGGTTTTATATCCTGAAACTTTAATTCTATCTTGTTTATATCCAGCTGGTGCATTGTAAATTGTATCGTTAAACTGTGTAGTATTATCTAAAATTAACACATGTTCTTTTTGCACTAGAAATAACCCAGCACCATATATCCCAACGCCGTTAACACGTGGACTAAAAGAAAATAAGTTATTTTCACGAGTATAATTTAAAAAGTTTTGATCAAACTTTAATCCGTCAGCTTTAAAAATTTCATACTCGTTAAATCTATCTCTAATGTCATCAATGACGTTGTATGGAACGTCCATTGACAGTCCCAGTGCAGACGGACTTAGTGTAATAACACTGGCACCATCTTGAGATAGTCCATCTAATTTAATATATAATCCAGCTTGGAAAACACTACTAGTTTGGTGGTCTCTAATAGATTTATAAAAGTCGCCATTATACAATACCACTTGATCAGCAGTATATTCTGTTTGCTGATTCCATTCTTTATATTTCTGTTCTCCAGCACTCCAGTTTTGTGTGGTCCAGAATAAAAACTCTTTAACTGATGTTTCCCAAGATGCTACAGCCTTTAAATTGGTGTTATAGTCATCAAACACAAACCCTTGGTCTTTTAAGTATTCTCCATAACCTTGAAGAAAATCCACAACTTCTTGAATTGAGCTGTAAGTTGTTCCATAATTTACAATATTAGGTACTCTATCCCACACTTTTCTTAAGTTAGCATTTCTTCCACCAATAATTGGCAGCACAGCTAATTTTTGATACAACGTGGAATCAAAGTTAGTTTGTGCTGTATGATTTGATTTTACTCTATAGTAAATATTATTGTACTGTACAATATTGCCAGCAATATATAATTGTCCCGATGTCCAGTCAGTATATGATTCACTTATGCCGCCAACATTGATATCATTGCCCTGTTGTACCCACGGATAATAATAAAAGAATGGCTGTGCTTGACTATACCCCTTAACTTCATAGCCTGTACCAGATCGTGTTAACACTTTGGTAACAATTACACCACTATAATTTAATTTTTTAGTAGGTGATGAAGTGTTTAAAAATATTGAATAGTTTTCTTTAGGAACAAATACTCCTGAAATAGCCGACGGCGACTTACTATCTAAAATTAGATTTAATTTGTCTTTACTTGTAAACCCACCCAATCTATGGCTAAGATGATTGTTAAGATATTGTAAATCATATTTGTATTCAGTTAAGGATTTTAGATTATCACTCAATATATAATCAACGATGTAATTTATTAGTCCAGCAGTTTGTATT
>ENA-OSIY01001328-OSIY01001328.1-marine-metagenome-genome-assembly--contig:-NODE-1328-length-13309-cov-6.799426_pt1 | contig 13309 bp, 11 predicted proteins | sample MGYA00237884_ERZ534233 | MGnify/ENA primary metagenome ERZ534233 (study PRJEB26412, sample SAMN06343840) | marine metagenome | isolation source: estuarine water | place: USA: Columbia River Estuary... | reverse complement strand
AGATAACATTAATAATGTTAATGCCCAGGAAATGATGAACGGTGTTTATTATGAGTGTAAAAATGATCCTAGTTTATCATTAGAAGAAGCACAAGAAAAAGTAATTAAAAACCTAGCTAAAGACGAATTACATTATGTAAAAGAAGGTCAATTTGGTGTAGGTATAGGATATACAGAACCAGAAGTACAAGAAAATTCCATCGCTAAACAAGTAACATTTGATATGTTATTTTTATCTCTAATTGCAACATAGTAAAGTCCATTAGGTACTGACGTGTATGTATTACTTCCTGTAACATCAACAAACGAACCTCCTAAAGCCGCTCCACATCCAGTGTAATAAGTACTTGTCATTTGATATTGACCTGAACCTCCTATAAAATCACTAAAAACTACTGAAGCGGCGTTACTATTTGCACAAAAATACTCATGTACTGCGTTTACGGATAAAACAATATCTCCAGAACTTGGTTCATAATCTAAAGTATTTTCGTTAATTGCAACTAATTGAGAATCCGCAACAACATCACAACAAGAACATCCTAAAATTGATGGGACTACTAATTGTGCATATATTTGTTGTGTTAAATTAGTTACACAATTATTTGCTTCTTGTCCGTCAACAATCGACAATGTTGAGGTATCTAGAATAATTACATCTAATGAATTACTCACCACTAAACTATAAGTTTCTATTTCTGACACTACAATCTGTTCGTTTGGACTACAGAAAGGTCTTGCATTTGTTTGACTTGTCGATTCGTTTAAAATTGGTATTTGAGTAACACCACCTTGTGTTATAGTAAATAAATCCGTAATTGTTCCAGTACCTGGTCCATTATATGTTTTTATTGACGATAATACTAATTGAAATTGTATTTCAACTCCGATAGGTAGTGCAGGAACTGTGATAACTTGTACTCTAGTTTTTCTAGAATTAAAGTTTGATGTTATACTACTAACAACATTGTCAGTATTTGCACTTACTGTTAATTGATAAGTTACAGGTATTTCGTCATAAGACACTGAAATAGTTTGTGTAACCACCGTACCAAGAGCGTCTTGTACTGTTATTGTATAAGAGTTAGGACATAATCCTCCAAAATAATTATTACTTTGGTAGGTGTTACCACCATCAATTGAATACAAATATGGTGTTGCACCATTAAATGCTGAAACCGTAATTCCACCATTACATTTAGTTCCAGTATTACAACTACTATTTTCCGCCATTAATGAAATTTGTAAAGGTATTGTAGTAGGACAATTTCCTATAGTCACCGAAATAGTACCAATCTGAGTTCCTCCATAGAAACTCCAAGAAGAATTAGGTATTTCTGAAGTATTTGTACTTGCGAGTATACTATTATTTGTTGTTAATGGTTCCGTTGTACCAAGATAATATATTTCCCATCTACTATTAATTAAATTCCATGTTATTTCATATCTATCACTATTCCAAGTAAACTTACCATTTTTATATCCACTACATATAAATGAATAAGGTCCAGCAGTTGCCTGACCAGTAGTATCATACATTATTAAACAAAGATTAACACATTTCATTGGCATTGTTATTGTTGGTGTTATTGTTGGTGTAGGTGTTGGAGCATTAGTTGCTGCCATTAGACTACATATTGTAGTTGCGGTATAATCACCATAGTAATCTACAACGACTACCTCGTAATCACCTTGAGCTATACCTACCAATGTTTGACTTCTTTGCCCACCAGCCCAATAATACGAATAAGGGCTTGTTCCTCCTGTTACTATTAGAGATAAAATACCGTCTAATGACCTTGAATTACTTGGTTGTACCACAGGATTACATGTAATACCCATTTCAAATAAAGTGAAAATATCACAATTATTTTGGAGCTTACGAACTTGGCTATTTGTTGGTGTTTGAGTTGGAGTTCTTGTTAATGTAGGTGTAGTAGTACTTGTTGGAGTTACTGTAGGTGTATTAGTTTGTGAAGGTGTTGGTGTTTGAGTGGCAGTTGGTGTTGGTGTTACACAAAATACTGTTGCAGGACTAAATAATTTAGTTACACCGTTAGATGGACTACTATAATTTAAAGTAACCAATTCCCCAATTTCTTTTCCCGTAACCAATTCTCCACAACAATCTGTATAATAATATTTTCCTGTTGTAACCCCTTGTCCACAAGATATTGGGGTTGTAGATGGTGTTGGATTAGGAGTTCTTGTGTTTGTTGGTGTATGCGTATTTGTTGGTGTATGTGTTGGTGTTCTAGTTACTGTTGGAGTTTGAGTTGGCGTTTGAGTTTGAGTTGAAGTTTGTGTAATAGTTGGTGTTGGACTTGGAACAGGTAGTGAACAACAATTTCCAGTATTATAAAGGGTTGCTTTTTCTGCATTATAATCCACCCAATATGGTGTTGTTAAACCTAAAACACAAATACTTCCTTTAGTGTAAGTACCTCCGGGATTAGTAATAACATTACCATTACAATCAGTATAATTTAATGATGGATTTGGACCTGTTTGAATACCACCTTGCCAATCAAAATACCAAGTATAACAACTACAAGGAGATGGTGAACATACTCTATCTTGGGAAGTACAAGGCGATAAAGTGTTTGTAAATGTAATATCAGGTACCACTACATCATTTCCTGTAAACCCATATCTAGTAACCGGTGTTACAGCATTTCCTACACAAATATAAAATGTGTATCCTCCTGCAGACACGGTTGATTGAAATGTGTAAACATCATTGTAAGTATAGGTACCATCACATTGTAGATACCCAATATACAATGTATTACTACCATTTTGTAAATCCTTTGTCGGTACAAAGACTTCAAAACAATTACAATAATTAATTATTACTCCCATTTAGTTATTTGTTATATCCTATAATTATAAGACTTAAGTATTTTTTGTGTATGTTTGTTCCTCAAGTTTTAACATCCTGTAGGGTCGGATGAAGTAATTTGTCCTAATCCCCCTGTAACTATGTATAATGCGGTACCATTTGAATAATATCCATCTACAACAGGAATTGTTAAACTTAAATTAGAATATAAATACTCCCCAATATTTGGTCCAATTCCTCCCGAAACTGTTCCATAAATTGTACTTGGTGATGAGATATAATTATTACACGCATCAACACCATTTACACCAGCACCTAAACTATATTCATAATAAGCTCTTGTTGGTGTTGATGTGTATGTTGGTGTTTGAGTATTGGTCGGTGTATTTGCAGGAGTTTCTGTATTTGTTGGTGTATTTGTTGGAGTTTCTGTATTTGTTGGTGTATTTGTTGGAGTTTCTGTATTTGTTGGTGTATTTGTTGGAGTCTGTGTCATTGTTGGTGTTGGTGTCGGTGCTGGCTGAATTGAATTTGAACATAACGCCAAATTAGACCCAGACAATCCACCACTACCTGATATTGTCATTGAAGTAAAATTAGTATCATTTGTAATAATAAATTTACCTCCTCCTCCATAAAGACCTACACTACCATCACCTGAGAATATTTCGTTACCAACAATAGTTGTATAACAACTATTGGTTGTTGTAATTAATGGTAACCCCGAACCAGTATTTGTGGTAAATATGAAATTTTCGTCACCTGGAATACCTGGATAACCTGTTCCTGTAATAAAAATTATTAGATTGTTGACCGGTACACTAAAAGTCAATGTATAAGTAAACGCACCTCCAATTCCCAACCATTTTGAGTTTGGTGGTGTAGTCACACTTCCACAACTTGTGAATGCGTAAGCATATGTTGAAACTGACCCTGTAGATATTTCATTAATTGTAACACCATTTATTGTGGCTGGTGGTACCACACTGGCAGAACAATCCAATCCATTTGTTGGACTTAGTGTTGGGGTTAGTGTCGGAGTTTGCGTTGGTGTTTGAGTTGATGTTTGAGTTGGTGTTTGAGTTGGTGTTGGGGTTTGAGTTTGCGTCGGCGTTTGCGTCGGCGTTTCAGTATTATTTGGAGTTTCTGTTGGAGTTTCTGTATTAGTTGGTGTTTGAGTATTAGTAGTTGTGTTAGTTGGAGTTTGAGGTGGTGTTGCCGTATTAGTTGGTGTATTAGTTGGTGTCGCCGTATTAGTTGGCGTATTAGTTGGAGTTGATGTCATTGTTGGTGTTTGTGTAACTAAATTAGTACAAAGTACATAACTCACAATTTGTCCTGATGGATTTATTTGAACCGCATAATAAAGTCCTCCCCAATACATTAATATAAATCTATTTTGTAACCCATATGGTGTAAATAAAACCCCACCATATAAATTTTGATAAACAGTAACCCCTACAACAGGAATTAAATTAGCTTGATTTATGTATGTGTATAAAACAGTTAAAGATAGGGTATCACTACAAGTGTTTGCCGAAGTTGTAAAAGTATTTTGACCAATATAATGTGACGACACAACAGGTGTTACTGACGGAGTCGGTGTTTGACTGGAAGTATTAGTTGGTGTTGCAGTATTAGTTGTAGTATTGGTTGGCGTTTGAGTTGGAGTTGATGTGGTGGTTGGTGTAACGGTAGGTGTTTTTGTCATTGTAGGTGTGACACTCGATGTTGGTGTAGGAGTAACGTAAACAAATTCACCATCAATACATCCGTTAGTATCTATAATTTTAATCAAATAATTAACCGTATCAACAGGGTTTGGAACTTCAAAAGTAAATGGTACTGTTGAGATTGTTGCAACAAAAACGCAATCCCCACTAGTCGGACCACAATAGTAAATGTTAGCCGGTGTATTTGCTGTTAATGATGTTATTGTTACTAATTGTCCCATTATTGCACTATTGTTGTTCCTATTATGACACAGTTATTCGAATCGATAACTTTTAACATATACGAAGGTGATGTGTTATATGGTGCAGGTATATCAAAAACATATGGTATTGTAGATGTTGTTGAATAATAAAAACATCCCGTACCATTTGCTTGACACACATAAATATCATATGGTGATTGACCTGTTATTGAGCTAATTGTTACTTGTACTGCCATTTTATTATGATGTTGTGCTTACTTTTTGAGAAAATGTATGATAACAGGTTGCATATAAAGTTGCTGCATAAGTTGCAATCCAATATCCTGTATTTGGAGTTAATCCTGTAATAAATACTTCCGTTTCAAGATTATAAACTAATGGTAATGAGATGTAAGGGTCAGTAAGTAAAGGTGGGTTATTGGTAGGACTGTAATAAATTCTTCGAACAGTTAATGGAGATACAGTGCCTCCGCAATTTGTTTGTGGTGGGAGTACTACACTATTTACAGCAATACTTGTTGAAGTTCTTGCAGGTACAGGTGGTACTGAATAAAAGGCTGTGACCTCAGGGAAATTTTTAGCAAAACAATTAGGTTGTATACTCTCCGACAAACAAACAGAACAAGTAGAATAAATACAATTATTACTACCCACAAAGAAATCAACGCTAGAAGTCACTGATAAAACAGTTGTAGGTGCTGTGTAACCAGTCTCAAATCTTCCAAGATAAGTCCAACAAATCCCATTAAATTTAAAACATTGACCTACCAACAATGTCAAAGAAGTTTTCACATTTTGAATCACTTGTGTTTTAAGTACATTTGGTGAAATTGGTTGACAACTTTCATATACATAAACATAATTAGGTGTTGTTGAAGGTGTAGGTGTTAGAGTTGAAGTTGTTGTATTAGTTGGTGTCGGTGTCATTGTACTATTAGGTGTTGGTGGTGGAGTACTTCCCGCAGTAGCTGTTGTTGTTGGTGTTGCAGTGTTTGTAGGTGTATTCGTAGGTGTTTTAGTTTGAGTTTGAGTTGGTGTTGAGGTAGCTGTTGCCGTTACTGTAGGTGTCGGTGTCGGGTAAACATTACAATTACCACAGATTGAATATAATTGATATATTTGACCAACATTATAATTTGACGACATATTATCTTTGTCACTAGTATATGTAACACAATGCAGACCTCCTGCAATATCAACTAACATAGTCATTCCAATAACAACAGGAACTCCTAAGTATACAAGATTATTTGTCACATAATATTCCGTACCTGATGTACAATCAGTAAGTACTTTAACAGATACACAACTAAATGTTTCATCCAACATTTGGAATGTCGCTTGCCCTGACGCATCAACAGTTCTTGTTAAAGTAATTGATGGTGTTAAAGTAATTGTAGGTGTTACTGCAGGAGTGTAACCACTCATACTAAATGATATTCCAACACCATTACAATTAAATCCTGTAGGTGTTGGAGTTGGCGTTACCCCTATTGTATTAAATGTAAAATTCACATCATCACATGCAATACTTGGAGTTGGAGTTGGTAATGGTTCCCAATCACAATCAAAATAAGCGGTAAAATCAAAAATAGAACAATTAACTGCGGTTGGTGTTGGCGTTGGACAAATTCCTGTCGTAAATCCATTGGCGGAAATGTCAGGACATTCTGATTCACATGGACTTGCACCTGTTAAATAACAAGTACCACCTAAACTATTAGATAAACACCAATATGTTGTGGTAGCAGCACTATAATAATAAATCACTCCAGTCGTTGTACCGTCTCCCGAATAACTTGGGAAACTATTATAGGTTGAACCCGCGGTATAATTTCCACTATAACCCGATAATGACGGTAAAGTAGTATAAAAACAAAATTGACTATAGTCACAAGCAAAAGGTGTTGGCGTTGGACTTGGAGTACTTGGAGGTGTTTCCGTATATGTTGGTGTATTAGTAGGTGTTTGAGTATTTGTTGGTGTTTGAGTATTTGTTGGTGTTGTGGTTGGAGTAGACGTATTAGTTGGTGTTGGTGTTGGACACGCAAATTGACCAATAAACACACTTCCTGTAGATGGATAAATTGTACCGATAGCTGAATAAGTTATTACCGTGGCAATACCATTAAAATAAGGCCCTGTAATTGAATATACATCACCAACCGATAATGTACCAGGGACATTTTCAAATCTAAATTGATTTGAAGGATTACTACATTCCTCAAATAAATAGATATCGTATGGTTCACTTGGTGTTACTGTTGGAGTCGCAGTATTAGTTGGTGTTACTGTTGGAGTTTCCGTATTTGTTGGTGTTACTGTTGGAGTTTGAGTATTAGTCGGAGTTGGTGTTGGAGTTAAACAAGGTGAATAAGCAACCAATAACCCTGAACCTCCACTGATAGTATAACAACCATAAGGTGCAACACCTGTTGCAGAACTATAATATCCATCAGGTAAAACATTTGTACAAGGACTAATATTATCATAAAATATCGATAGACCTACTATTGGTGGGTCATAATTTGAATATACATCAATTACGGTTAATGAATTACAAGCATCAAAACAGTTAATTGGACTATAATCAAATTTCTGAAGATAAATACACCCCGCCGGTGTTTGAGTCGGAGTTTGAGTTGGGGTTTGAGTCGGAGTTTCCGTTGGTGATGGTGTAGGAGGAATACAAGGGGTACCAGGTGTTTCTGTACTATTAACCGCCGCAGTAGACACACCACTAATATAATAATAAAGACTTGGTGACCCGTATGTTGTATAATCGGTACAAGCTGATGCAGTATAAGGACCTGCAACCGTAAACGGTTCAGTAATTAGATTACCATAACAATCATAATAATCAACAAATACAGTGTTATCCAAAAAAGGATACACATTACTGTTTGATATTGCGGCGGCAATGTCAATACTACTAATCGTTAATTGTAAATAAGTACAAGCCATAATTTTTTCCTTACATTATAAATAACTCAATAATGAGTTTTATACAAAAAGAAATATAGTTTTATTAAAAAACAAATAAAGACAGAGGTTTAGAATATTTATATTATATGAAACTTCTTAAAACAATTGAGAAAATAATTCAGGAAGCTGAGGAACAATACAATATGGCATGCGAAAGTTGTGTCACAGTTGAAGAGTTAGATAGACTCGAAAAACACTATAAAGATTCTTTAAAGTTAATGAATTTGTACAAATCAAAGGAAGTAAATTCTAATGAAACGGATTGTAATTAAACACTATTTAACCGCTTCACAAATTCCACCTTCGGAATAAGTTTGGTAACCTCTTTGGTGTAACCAATTGTAGATTTCATCTTTTTTATCTTGAGGTAAGTTATAATCCTCAAATATTATAAAATTTGGTAATGTTATTTTAGTTTCATCAATACCCATAATTAATTGAGCGTCCAATCCTTCAACATCAAGGTGTAACCAATCTATTTGACCTCCACATTCATTTAGAATTAAATCAGTTATACTGATTGAATCTCTTTTTGTTGAATTAATTTCTTCTGTTTCCCAATGTCTAATAACATTTTCAACAACTGTGTTTGTATATCCGGCTCCTCCTTCAAAAAACTCAACCTCACCACCATTTGGTGTGATTAAATTTTGAATAGATTTAACTAATGATTTATTTTTATAATTATCCTTTAATTTTTGAAATTGGGCGTGGGAAGCCTCAACTAATACTACATTACATTCTCTTTTTTGGACAATTGGCACCCATTCTCCAAACTCACCATCGTGAGTACCAATTACTAATCCTTTTGGAAACTTACCATTAGACAAAACTGATTTATTATACATCCATAAAGATTTATAGAAATGATTTCCATGTTCCATAACATCCCATACTTTTGTATAAATAATTCTGTCTTTTGAATCTACAATTTCAACATCAAACATTTCTGTACTTGGATAGGTTGCAAACCAATTATCATTTAAATTTGTAGACCATTGTACTTCACCACTTACATGTTTTTTTATTTTTAATTTTAAGGGTAGGTTTTGATTATATTTACTAATCTGTCCAACATTAATCTTAATACCTTCTGAATTATACGTTACTGTAATCATTTTTTATTTTTTTCTATAAAGTGGTTTATATCTTGACTCCAAAGTACCATGGCTTCTTCTTTAATTTTACTTTCTTCCCAATCCCACCAAGCAATATCCAATAAGTCTTTAATTTGTTGTTCTTCAAATCTGTACTTTAAATGTTTTGCGGGATTCCCACCAACAACTGAATAAGGTTCAACATCTTTGGTAACCAAAGCTCCCGCGGCAATAATCGCACCATGCCCAATCTTAACTCCTGACATTATTGTTGATTTTGCACCAATCCAAACATCACTCCCAACAATAATATTACCCTTACAAGATGGATGACCCATCTCCATGTGCATACTTGCAATTTCAGGAGTTACTGGCCCCCACAATTGGGAACTTGTTGTTATCCAATCAGGTCTATGGTTTGCATGTAAAAAGAAATTACAATCTCTTCCGATTGAACAATATTTTCCAACATGGATTTCATAGTCATTACTCCAAGAAATTATATTAACATTTCGGTCATAATAAGTCCCTCTGTCTGCTTTCCATAAATTTATATTCTCTATCATACTACTTAATATTTAAAACATTATGTGTAATATTCACAATAATATCACTAATATCATATTCAATTGAATCAACGGTTATAATTACTTTTTGATAATTTAATTTATCAAACCCTAAATCAATAATATCATGATTTTTAACAGTATGTATTTTTTTAATATTTCCAATTTTTATATCAATATCTTTTTGTCCTTCATTACCATAAAAATAAATTCTTATATTTGACACAACATCTTCATTTTTTTCTATAAAAAATTTAAAATTTTCTATTGGTGATGAATTTAAAAAATCATGATTATTATAATAAAAAATTTCATCTTCAATAGGAGTATTCTCTATTTCATAGTTAACTTTGTTTTTAATATCAAATAACCAAGAAAACGCATCTCTATCCGAATCACTTAAGTATTCTTCCAATGTAATATATGAAATAAAATTTTGTAAATTAACTCTATCAAAAATCATATAGTGTAATCCAACTTTCCAAATAGTATTATCTCTTTTTGATGGGTATACATTACATTTTTTATCTGAATAAAATCCTTCAATCACATTATCATCAATTTTAACATCATAAATCATATGATAAAATTGGTTATAGTTCATATTGAGAGCAATTTCACTTAATTGTTTAATTTGATTCATACCCGCAAAACCATAATCAGGATACATACTTGATAATTCATGGACAACTCCATTAAAATTATATTTTCTCCAATAATATATTCCCCTAATAGGGAATTTTAAAATAGGGTTATCTTTAGTTAAAAAGAAATAATCACATAACTCCAATACCGATTCAGGTAAACTAAGTGGTGAGATTAAAATAACATCAAGATTATGTTCTTTTATTGTTTTTATATTTTTTTCTAAAACATCTATCTTTTCTTGAGTATCACAGAATGAACTTATTAGAGCAACTTTATTAATATTAGAGGATGTTTTTTTTAAAAACCCATTTGTATTAAATGTCGCATTTTTACCAAAAAAATCACACCATTTTCTATCAATCTCATATTCATTATTGTTAACCATTATTTCTTCAATAGCTCTTAATGGACCTCCATTATGACTTTCACTATACCCTAGTTCAGTTAAAGACCCGTCTTCAATAATGTAATATGAATTTAAAGACACTATACCTTGAAATTTTGTAAAAGCGTCTAAAACATCTTGATACTGGTGAGAACCATCATCAATTATTAATATTGTATTAAAATTTTTAGTTAAATTTATATCATAATTTTGATACCCCCCTAAAAATCTTTTAATTCTTGGGTGATTAATTACTAACTCAGAATCAACATATTCTTCTATATCAATTGTATGGATTTCCCCTTTTTTATTTATTTCTAATAAATCTGCAATATAAAGAGTATTCCCTCCGAATAAAGTACCAATTTCAATGATTAAATCAGGTTTAATTTCATTAATAATCATTTGATATGTCACATAATCAAATGGACATTTAAGACTTTTAACCCCTCGATATAACATTTTATGATGCCCCGCCTCAATTGTTTTTAGATTAAAATCTATTATTGTATCTATCATATTCATTTAATTATATGTTGAATAGTTTGTCTTTTTAAACCATTCCCTATTTTCTTTATTTAATTCAATATTTGTTTTTATTTTATTGTTAACCAAAATTAAAATTGAATTTATTTCATTGATATCTCCAATATCTCCCATTCTCCATTGAAATTTATCAACATTGTTAAATGTAATTATTTTATCATTATTAATAATAAAATTTACATTAATTGGTTTATCATCTTTATTATTCCAAACTATTACCGAGACTTTATCTTCTTTTGTATCATAAAAGGGTACTGTCCAATAATTCATTGTTTCTTTAAAGGTATTGTTAGATAACGCAAACTGAATATCTTTTAATTTAACCTGTTCATAATCTTTAATGTGAATGGTATTACCATTCATTTTCATAATATCATTTGTAATCTTTTCGTTAGTCTTTGAAGTACTATTAAATAAAATATCCAACAATTTTTCTTTATCGTAAGTTGTTAGTAATTCATTTATTGAATCCACTTTGAACGACATGAAATTACCCATAGGCCATGCAATATTCTCCTCAAAATTTCTTTGTTCTTTTTGAATAACAACATTATCATATTCATCCAACAATTTTGAATTATCATATAATTCCGATAAATCATTCATAATTGTGTCATATTCAATATAATGGACCTTTTTATATTTAAACATTTTGGCAAACCCCAATCCTGCGGTAACCAATCTATAAACCGCCAAATATGTACTATTTTGACCAATGTATGTTGATAGGATAGTCATACCGTCAATAGGTGAGAACCAAGGTTGATTTAGGTATTTTAAATCAGTGATTAAATCATTAGTTTTATCATAAAAAACATAATCAACTTTTTTAGAAATGTATGACGGTATTTCTGTGTGACTACAAATTAAAATATCATATTCATTACGACATCTTTGTAATGAATCAATACATTCATTTAAAAGTTTTTCTCTTTCATCGTCAGGACAATGGGCACCAATTAGAATTAAATCTTTCATATTAATTAATTTTTTTCGCAGGAATCCCCACATAAATCCCCGATTCTTCAATGTGTTTAACAACAGCCGCATTTGAACCTATTGTGGTTAAACTATGTATTGATAATTTTTGTTTAATTGACGCGTTTGTCCCGACATACACACAATCATATATTTTACAATTACCCGATATTTTAGCACCAGGTGCCGTTGTAAAATAAGACCCAATTTCGCAATCGTGACCAATTGTTGTTTGAAGATTTAAATGAGCATGTTTTCCTATTTTAACATTTGTTGTTATTATAGTCCCAGCGCATACTATACTTCCTTCTCCAATCTCAATATCTTCTCCAAGAATTTGAACTGATGGATGAATATGTGTGAAATATTTTGTGTCTTTAGGTAATCTATTCACAATATCAAATCTGTCTTTAGGTTCTCCAACTGCAACAACTACTTCATACTCTTTAGGGTCAAATTTAGATAATGGTAACGTTAAATTACTACCGTCATAATATTTGTCATCAACAAAAAAGATAGTACCAATTCTTTCCATTAAACTTAAACTCCAATATACCTCTTTCGCAAAACCACCTGCACCTATTATCGCTTTTTTCATTTTTTATAAATTTCGTATTTAGATAAATCAGGGTAAGGTAATTCTAAATCTTCCATATGTTTTTTCTTACCTTCTAAGTCATAGAATTGAGGCATCATTAGTAATCCTCTTGCCGCCAATTCTGGCATCATATAAAAATTCCACCCTAACATGTCAAAATAATCATCGTGATAAGAACATTCTCTCCTTCCACTAAAACGAGCTCGTTTAAACCATAACATTGCATCATGGTTGTCTGTTAAAATCGCGCCACCTTTACTCAGTTTTAAAGTCTTGTATGGTCCAGTAAATGATAAACACATATGAGACCCCGGAACATACATATCCGCAGTAAATCTCAACGCTGAGTCCCAAACATTACTAGGGGATAACTGATAAGCCCCTTTAATTGTTTTATCTTTAACAGGTATAAAATTAACTTTTAAACCAGCATGAATTATCTCACAAGGTACTGATGGATATGTTTTTGACGGACAATCTATTATACTACTTGTTAATGATTTTTTAATATTTTTTTCATAATACAACGCCAAAAACAATGCATTACTCATATTGTCTAACGCAATTGCGTATGGTGCCCCTGTATAATCACAAATTGATTTTTCAAATTCTTGGGTAATTTTATGTACTCCTTGTGCCATATTAATAAAATTCTATTTCTGTCTCTTATACACATCTCCGAGCCCACGAGACAGGCAGAAATCTCGTATGCCGTCTTCTGCTTGAAA
>ENA-OSIY01001325-OSIY01001325.1-marine-metagenome-genome-assembly--contig:-NODE-1325-length-13326-cov-6.870330_pt1 | contig 13326 bp, 15 predicted proteins | sample MGYA00237884_ERZ534233 | MGnify/ENA primary metagenome ERZ534233 (study PRJEB26412, sample SAMN06343840) | marine metagenome | isolation source: estuarine water | place: USA: Columbia River Estuary... | reverse complement strand
CTATGAAGTGGCGCAGTTATAATAACTGGCGCAGCATTAGTTATACCTGTAATAGGTTTATAAACTTTTCTGCTACTTTCCCAACGAAGGATTTCGCTAAAAGTAGAGCCTTGGTAAATTACTAGATTTACTTTCGCTGGGGTTGCCATAATTTTATCCTTTATTAATTTTATTTAGTATAGCAGTTATGGTGGGGTAAGTCAAGGATGAAAAAATACCTCGCTATTATTTCTATGGCGAGGTATTTTTTATTACTATTCCTGTGTAGAAGTACTAGTGATTCTTACTTTTCCGGCAGATGTATGCTTTCCTGGAATAGCTAAGAACTTTTCAATAATCCATGCTGAAAAGTCGGACTCATCATTTTTAACTGCAAAGTCATATAGGTGACAATGTTCATGATGATTATTATGTAGCCCTTCACCCAAAGTCCAATGCTGAACCCACTTATTATTTTTACTAGTATCATTAGTATTAAAGTTTCTATAACCCCAAGAATGTCCAATACAATTAACAAATATATTGAGCTCCATATGATATATGAAGCTAGGCATAGCAATTAAAAATACTGCTATTTTCCAATTTATTAAAAATCCAAATATAAGTAGCATATACCACATTGTATAATACCAGTTATTAATAAATTTATATGTTGGATGCCTAATTAAATCCCTAACATTTTCTGTACCTTTATTAAGAAACCAAGTTACATCGTGAAAAGCCCAAAAACCTAAAGCGGTTTTTAATTTACCATCATTACTAGGACTATGCAAATCATTTTTTGTATCTACTGCACGATGGTGATGTCTATGATTACGAGCATATTGTATAGGACTACCTATACCAAGTAAAAAACTAAACCATGCCATAACTTTTTCACCGGTTGGAGTTGTATCAAAACTATGGTGGCTAAAATAACGATGCATACCAATGGAATGACCAATAACTTGGACTATTTTACTCCAAACTAGGGCGGCAATAAACCACCAAGTACTAACATCTCCAAAAATCAACTGAATAAAACCGTATATAGAAATACTATATATTAGGGAAAGAAATATTCTCCACTTATTTTGTGTAATAAATTTATCCATTTTTATTTATATAGTCCTGTAGTCGCCAAACCTCGGAACCACCTTGCTTATTATAACTAAGGAGTTCAGCTTCTTCTATAGTTCTACCTAAAGACATTAATATTCTTCCTCTAGTACTATATATATCTTCTATATATCCAACATATTTAACATCTGGGAAAAAATATGAATTCCATTCTATTACATATACCTTTTTAGGCTCAAAACCCATAGAGTTAAGTTTTTTCATTCATATTCCTACCTTATTTAATTGGATCATATATTACCTCTTGACCTTCAATTTCGCCATTATAATGTGTAGCATGGTATATTAATTTCTCAACCGTTTTAACTTCAGGTACATTTCTATTGGGTTTACTAAACTCTGGATCTTTTCCCTCCATAGTTTCTGTCCAATATTTAATTTTTCTATTATATTGGCCCATAGATCGTACTGGAAAATGTGCTATCTTTACAGAACCCACAGTAAATTTATTTAATAAATTTCCATCAAAGTCTAAAGCTTCGTGATTACCATTTTGAGGTATTATATTAGATTTAGAAGGATAAACTAATTTATGGTTTCGTGGTTGTTCAAGTATTCTTCTATATTGAATATTATTTTTGAAATCTTTAAGTGTATCTTTACTGGGAACATAGCATTGCCAATCTAAAACACCTACTTGATTTTCTGGAATGTTATTAAATTCAGAGAAATCTTCTGCTTTAATAAACTCATCGGAATCCATAAATACAATATAATCATAATTATGTTTATATTTATCTAATGCACTTAATAACCAAATCCATTGATTTTCAGGTTCATAATTAGTATCTAAAATAGAGATTTTAGGGTATATTTCTATAAGTTTTTTAACAGCATCTACTGTACCATCCCAAGACTGTCTATCAGCTACTAGAACATTAGTAAAAAACTTTTCATTATGTTTTAGGGATTCTTCAATAATATCAATATCATTACCACTATTTACTATTAATAAAGTTTTCATTTATTCTACTCTACTTTTATGCAGTTCATTATTTCCTACAACACTTCTTGCAGGACTTCCAGAAATCGTTTCATTATTACCAAAGGATCTAGTTACTAAACTACCTGCTGTTATATAACAATTATCCCCAATAGTAATACCTGGTAATATTGTTGCCCCCGCCCCAATTATGCATTTATTTCCAATTTTAGAGCCGTTACCTATATAAGCATTAGCAGCTACTCTTGTAAAATCTCCTATATATACTTTTACATCTATAGTTGTATTAGCATATATAAAAGTACTTAATCCTAAATGTGCAAATGAAAGTATTGATGCATTTGGTGCTATAACTGAACCTCTTCCAATAATAGCCTGTTTTGATACATATGCTTTTTCATGTATTAATGATAGTATATTTTTATTAATATGTTTATTAAACAATTCTTCCCTAACATTACATACACCTATTGTTATAAATATATTTTCATCTTCACACTTATCAATATTAGGAAATATATCTGTAGTATCATCATACATTTCTAAAGTATCATTTGGAAAATATTCTTCTGCTAAATATGATAATTTACCCCTGCCTAATATACCTATTTTCATAATGGTTCATATACCTCTGAGTATATAATAGTTTTATCTATTATAGCATAATTTAAAGCTTTTTCAATAAGCTCTGGTAAGTTAGTAATCTTTGGCACATTTCTATTATGATAACATTGATCTACTGGGAAATTTTCAAATAGCTTTGTTATAAAGTCTATCTTCTTATTTACTTGTAATAAAGTTCTTACAGGGAAATGAGCTAACCATATCTTTTTCATAAAAATACCGGGTATTCTAGTATGAAAGGCATCATGTAAATAATGATTTCCTAAAGTAGTATAACCAGCCGTTTTTGATGGTATTATAACTTTATGGCATCCTTCAGGCTCAGAATCTCTTCGATGTGTCATTTCTTTAATATAATTCTTATGGTTTAATTTATTTGGTATATAAGTTTTCCACTGTATATACCCAACCATACTTTCTTTAATATTTAATAGTTCATTAATATCTTTTACAATAAGAAATTCATCGGCATCTATCACCAATAAATAATCAGCTATATCTCTATGTCTAGCAATAGCTGCATTAGTTTCAAAAGAATATGTTTCTAAACTACAAGTGGAAAGTAGATTTAATTCTAACCTATTACCATATTCTTCTTTTAATTCTTTTAATATTTCAACTGTTCCATCTTCAGAATTATTATCTACTATAACCATTTTTGAAAAATATTGCATATTATGGTGAATATTTGATTCAATAATATCAATATCATTACCAGTACTAACTACTACAATTATATTCATTGTATCATCCTAGATAATCCTACTTGCATTGATGTTTTGGCATAAATAATGGTTTTAATCATATTATAAAGAGTTTTAATCTCTATAGATTCACCTACCATTTCAGTTAATAAAGTAGAACTATCTTTAAAACCTATATCTATTAAAGTATCTATAATATCATCTATATAACAAAAGTTTTTATAAATACCATCTATTATTTTACTCTCTATACCTACTTGTATATCTCTAATAAATGTAGGTATTACAAATTTAGAATTATAGTCTTTAGTACCAAATACATTATTTAAACGTATAATATTAACATCTAACCCACTAGAATTATAAGTAGCACATAAAGACTCAGCAGCTATTTTACCAGCTATATAGGAATGTTTGGGGTCATTCAAATTAAAAACATCATTTACTAAAGTTGTACTTAGGAATACCACTTTACAATTTTTAATTTTAGCTAATTCTAATACTTTTTTTGTACCTTCATAACAAGTATTAATAATTTCCAGGGGGGACTCTAAATGTTTATATGTTTGAGCATAACCAGCACAATGATATATAATATCAATAGATTCAGGTATATCAATTTCATTAATACCTATTACATCTTTTTTAATAAATCTTGAAAGCCAATAGTTTTCTACTTCTCGTAAACCTATTCCAATTATAGTATGCCCTTGAGTATATAAAGCCAATCCTAATGTACTTCCTATGGCCCCCGAACTTCCTGTAATTAAAATAGTTTTTTTAGTCATTTTATACTGCCTCTACTTCTTCTAAAGTATTTGCTATCTTAAGTTTGCCTTTTCTACCTGCTGAAATAGCATAACCATCAAACATACGATTAAATACTAAAGTTACGAATCCTTTAAACTGCTCCATATTCATAGGAATAAAATCACTATCTTGATTCAACCATGCAAAATTAGTTGGCAGTATTCCAGTTAAAGCTACAGAAGCTGCTATACCGGATAAATTAAGATATGTACCAGGATCTAAATTAAATTTATGACCCATATATGTAATATATGGCGGTAATAAATATGTACTTCTATCTTCATTAATAATATCTGCTTTACGGGCTTTTGCCTTTTCAAATATTTCAATTTCTGTTAGTGGTGGTGGTTCGTATGGCGCTGTATAAGTATTAGTTTTAGCATCATAAGTCCAAAAATGATCGGGACGTGGATTTTTATTAGTTATATCACGTACTTCTATCATTTGTTCGTTGTACTCTGGAAGTTGATATCCGTCAAATACACTTACTACTACTCCGTCTTTGATAGTTACATATTTATGTGTTGCTATTGTTTGAGCCATTCTTTTTCCTTAAATTACCAAATAAATCCAGTTTCTCTATCAATATGACCAACTTTTACACGAGTATCGCAAGCAACCCTACCATGCATTTTATAAACAGTTCTAAAGAAAGTGCCATCTTGAGAGATATATTTTCTTCTATCAAAAAATTCTTCGTTTTCATCATATGATTCTACTGTTTTGAAATATGGATAGGTCATTTGTCTAATAAAATCCATACGCATTAAGCAACAACCCAAGCCCACTATCTGGCATGGAACAATATCTTGATCTGGTAATGGAACTATTGGAACAGAGTTTTCACGATCATATCCCTCGAATTGTCCAAAACTATCATTACCCATACAATATGGAATACCATCAACATCATGTGACCAGTATAATCCACCTACAATATCATATTTATTACCATCAACTTGTCCTTCTATAGTTTCTATTAACCTTAATACAGCATCAGGAGGGATAACATTATCATCTTCTAATATAAGTATATATGGGCTATTACTATATGCTTGATGGTTTAACATAATACTAAAACCGGTATTAAATGCGGCTTCTACATTATCATCTGTAATCATTAAACGGTTTGTTTTATGATTAATTGGGTGCATCATATTCATCCATGAGTTAACAACTTCTGCTCTAATAGCTGAACGTGTGGGGGTAAATACTGCTACACTTTTATTTATATATGAGCCACCACGAACTATTTTTGAATTATGATATCCAGTTTCAATTATTTCGGCATCTTTAGGCTTAGTTCCACCCTTTAATCCATCTCTAAACTTATTTAAAAGTACTTTCATATTTACCATTCTACTATTATGATTCCAGCCCAACCTACCAATCCCGATCCCCTTGCTCTACCTAAACCAGACCCAGCTACTGCACTTAGAATTGATACACCATCTACAGAGGCCGCTGATACACCATTTACCCATTGAGGGGATCCACTAGGACTATCAGTACCAGCTGCATTAGATGTTGCATTAGTACCATTAACTCCATTGGCAATTGTAAATAAACTACCAAATGAGGAGGCTACACCACCAACACCAACTGTTACCGTATGCACTGAACCTGCTATAACATTTAGTGGTTGTCTAAATGCTTTAGCACCATTACCACCTGCACCACCTGCACAACTAGTATTATTACCAGCTGATCCACCACCACCTACACCAGTAACCCAAACTTTATTAACACCTAGGGGGACTGTAAAACTACCTGAAGATGTAAATATTTGGGAGCCATTCATATATCCACCGGTTGTTGTTTGTACCGTTGCATCTGGAAAAGTAATACCTGCAGTACCGTCTATAACTATTGCCATAATTTATCCTTAATTAGCGTAACTCATACCAAAATAAAGTCGTATTTGATATCTCAACTCTATAAATTGACCCTGCTGGAACAATTGCATTTAAAGTCATAGCTGCTGGACCTGCTGTTTCTCCAATTCTTCCAAGCATTAAACCGTCTACCCATAATTCAAGAATTCCATCATCCCTAGCTAGTCTAACATTGACCATAATAGGACGTCCTGTAGTATTGGTATAATCAGTTGCTGCTGATCTCTGTGTACCAACAGTAAATTGTTGCCAAGTTTGACCTACACCTATAGCAGGTTGAATATTTGATATAAGAGCTACTGTACCAGATGTAGCTGGTAGTGTAAGTGTTGTTGAACCTGCTACAGCTGGTGCATCTAGTGTAATAGTACCACTACTATCTCCATTTAGAACTAAAGCAGCCATAATTTATCCTTCATATAATATATTAACTGAACCACCATCAAAGGTATCTGTACCATTTACTGTGGTAATACGAACTCGGTCTAATGCACTAAGTAAAGTTACTACCCCGCCACCAAAACCAGATTCAGTAGCTGAGTGACTTGTTGTTTGAGACGCTACCCAAATATTTCCGGACACATTACAAATAGTCATTAAACCACTAACTGTGAATGCTGCCCCATCTGCACGTATACCGAAACCAGTAGTATGTGAAGTTGTTGCTGCACCAGAGTTAATAGTAGAAGCACTTCCAACATATCCAGTTGATGTTATAGTACCAGACCCTAATTGAACTAGTTTTTGACTTGTACTACTTGTACTTACTGAGTTAAAAATTATAGTAATGCGTTTAACCCAGTTTGGTATACTAGTAAAGTCTATGGAAGTTCCACTGGTTGTTGCTTGTGCTGTGGTCTGTATTAATCTATTAACCTTAGCACGTATATTACCACTATCAGTAGCATAAAAATGACCATCAAATTCTAACTGTCCTGCCGCTGGTGTTACCGCTAGCGTACTAGCGGTAAGTTGTAACGTTGCCATAATTTTCCTTTATTAATTTTATTCATAATATTATCCAACGACTACTACTAGGTACGGTTACTGTGACACCGCTATTTAATATAATAGGCCCCGCTGACGAAGCACTATACCCTGTAGGTATAGTTGTAGATACGCTAACAATTAGGTTATTTATAATAAACCCATTGTTTGCAAATGCCTGTGGTAATCTAGATACTATACTCATGTTTTATCCTTAATATGGCTCAAATATAATAATACCAGCGGTACCGGTACCAGCAGTAGCACTACCTATTGCACCTCCGCCACCTGCACCATATCCAGTAGCGTTTTTACCAGCCAAGGCTGAAATCATGCTTGATTGACCACCTTGTCCAAATCGACCTGAGCCTCCTGCACCTGAAAAGTTAGTCGCTATTGTAGTAGAGGTACCATATGATGTACCGCCTTGTTGCCCAGGGATATTTATATCACCACCAGTTGCGGCGCCACCTGCACCACCCGCAGTTTGTGATGCTGCATATGCTGTTGCTGTACCTGCTGTACCAGCACTAGCAGTAACTGTGCTAATAGTAATTGTGCCAGATGAAATTGATGAAGCACCTGCTACTCCACCAACTGTATAAATTAATGTACCACCTGGAGTGACAGCAATCCATTCAATAACTACGCCACCAGCACCACCACCTGAACCTCTACCTGTAGCTGATGCACCACCATTTGCACCACCACCAACTACTGTGATTTTAAGTCCTGTGGCTCCAGTTGGAACCGTGTATGTTGATGCAGTGCCTGTAGTAAATATGGAAGCAAGTGGGCTTGATACAAATGCTGGAATACCTGTACCTGTTGATAGTAATTTTTGACCTAAAGTACCAGCAGAGGTATACGCAAGTGCTGTGCCTGTACCGTGGGCAATTCCACCCGATGTTGGAGTTGCAGTTGAGTTTGTACCACCATTAGCTATTGGTAATGTACCTGTTACATTAGATGTTAAAGCACAGTATGTAGTTGATGTTGTACCTGTACCCCCGTTGGCAATAGGTAATGTACCTGTTACAGCAGTTGTTAAGCTTACGCCACTTAATGTGCCACCTAGAGTAACAGTACCTGAACCTGTAATTGGTCCGCCTGTTAGGGTAAGTCCGTTAACTGTACCTGCTGTGCTTACTGATGTAACTCCAGTGGCCGCAGATACGGCATAGACAAAGGTTTCAATAATATCACCAGCAGCTGCTGGTTCTGCTAATACAAATGAAGTTCCAGATGTAGCTGTATAGTCTGTACTATTAAGCATTACACCATTTTGATAAATTACTAAATATCCAACAGTATATGCAACAGTAAAACTTGTTTGTCCAGCTGTAGCAGTAAATGATGTTCTATTATATGTAGCAGCAGCACCTGATGCGGATAATGTACCTGAAGATAGTGTTAATCCAGAACCTATTGTAATTTCTTCAGCTGCACCCGAACTAGCTGTTGACCTACCCAACAGCTTACCTGTTGACATAGTTAAATTACTTCTAGACGCATATGTACCAGCTGTTAAAACTGTGGCACCACTACTATGTGATATAGTACCACCAAATCCAAAGGTATAATATTCAGTAGAATATGCATCATTACCACCTAAAGCTAAATATGCACCGCCTGCCCAGTTATTAGTTCCTGTTCTAATTGCACCTAATGATACGTGTCCAACATATCCTGCCCCACTTAAAATAGTAGATCCATGTAATAAAGGAACAAAACTTGTACCACTATTAGGTACAGTAACTTGTGGAACATTAAATGATGTTGCAGTAGCAGTTAAACTTGTAACTGCAGTTACATAGGATGGGTTAGGGCCAGTAACAAGGCCACTAAATGAACCTGTTGTAGCCGAGACTGTACCACCGGATAAGTTAGTTGCCGTAGTAGCAGTAGCTGCATTACCTGTACATGATGCTGAACTACCAGTTACACTAATACCCCATGAACCACTAGCACCAGTACCTGTTAGTGATGGTGCATAAGTTGTAAAGTTTGAGCTGTTTAGATAGTATACCCAACTACCATACGTGCCACTTGTAATATTTCGTGTGGCAAGTCTATTAGCATTATCTTCCCAACCCCAAGCAACTTGCGTTCCCCAAGTATTAGTATTATTTGTATGTCTAAAGTTCTGTTGAATCCACCAAGTATTACCAGGACCATTAGTAGTATTTGCTGCAACATCACCATTGTATGTGGCTGTACCCGCAGGGGTATTAGCAAAATCAGTATTCCAACTACCACCACTACCCTTTTGTGTTATAAAGTTACTACTGGTTAAGCTAGTAGCTGTTACTGCGTTGCCTGTTACATTACCTGCTGCAGTAATGTTTGTAGCAACAACAGGTGCACCATTTAACTGGTAGCTAGCAGCATCCCAATATAAATATCTAGTACCAGCACTGTTAAGGTAGACTACTCCGGTAGTACCACCACTACGATAAGTAGTAATATCACCGTTGACTACGGTTAAGCCAGTTGAAACTCCATTTGTACCAGGAGTTATTATGGCGGTCGTAGAGTTTATTCTACCAGCCACGGCTGAAGCAGCTGCCCCTACACCAAGTGAGTTAAATTGTGAGTTTTGAGTAGTGCTTGTAAAAGTAGCTGCACTACCTGTTGTATTTTGATTCCATGTTGGAACTGTACCAGTTAAACCGCTGTATGCTACATTAGTAGCAGTACTGGCATTACCGATTAAAGCACCTCTAAAATTAGCAGCTTGAATATCAGCTAAAGCAAATGTAGCATGGGCTGTATCAATAAATGCGGAGGCATCTGGTTCTGGTGTATAATCTTTAAAGACTTTCCAGTAACCATCAGTGGCATCTCTAAAAAAGCCGGCATGACGATATGTACCATCGTTATAATTACCAGCAATACCTAAATCTGGATTGGCTACAGTTGAACCATTATTAAGATAAATCATGTTATCTTCAATGGCAAGATTTGTAGTATTTACTGTAACTGTAGTTCCACTAACAGTTAAGTTACCATCCAATTGGAAATTACCAGCCACAGATAAATCTGTACCAACAAATAGTTTTTTAGCAATGCCTACACCACCAAGAAACTTTACTGGAGAAACTGTAGCCGAAGTAGCATCTGTGGTATTACCAAATAATAAGTCGCCACCATACTGTGCTAATTTTACTGTACCAGTATCTAAAACCTCAATACTAGGTATACCAGAAATGTCATTGACTGAAAAGATAGTTCCAGACATTGAATCTGAAATAGAGAATAATTGCCCTGTTGTACCCTCAAAGGATAGTCCTCCAATTGAAGGAACTCTTAAAGTTATATCTGTAGCAACACCAGCACCTTGAAAGGCAATAGTTGGGTCTACAGTCGTAGAGCCTGCATTAGGCGTTATTAATATTTTACCTGCCACAACTTACCCCTTATTGATATATTTATATGCCAAAACGACCTCGCAAGGCATTGAAATTTTGTTGCACTTCTGCTGCTGATAAAGCACGGTTGTAAATACTGCTTGTTGGTAAAATGCCCTGAAAGTTGTGTACTCCGTCTGTAAGGGTACCACCATATGTACCTAAAACATATGTTGCATCGGGTATTGTTCCACTTTGAGCTGCTGAAAAAATTTGAACTCCATTTAAATATGCTCGCATTATAGTTCCATCATACGTTCCTACAATATGTGACCATGCATTATTAGGAACATTACCATTCCAGGAGTATACTCTATTAACAGATGTTTGGTTGGCCCAATGCAATGCATGAGTTAAACCACCATCAATCGAATCAATGATACCAATGTACATACTATTAGTTGCAGAAATTGACGCACCCCTAATAGTGCCTGTTAATGTTGCTTTAGTAGGTTTAATCCAAGACTCAACAGTTATTGCAGTTGTTGGCTTATTTACGAATGTAGATATTGTTAAGTAATTTGCAACTCCATTATAACTAAAAGTATTATCACTGGCATAAGTTAAACTTGTTGTGGTAACAGTATTTGTACCGGTTAAATCTATAATAGCTTGTGCTGTAGATCTACTATTGTCCGTATATGGTGTAGGAAATGTACCAAATTCTACTTGCGCACCACCTACTAGGATAGAACCTGTAAAAACACCATTAGTTACTCCAATTTTATTTGGATAAGCAATGATAAAATTTACATTTCCTGAAGCGGTTCCTTGTAGCCCTTGACGTTGCCAAGAACCTTTTTGAGACATATTATATGAAGTTACATATCCTCCAGACAGTGCCGATACAGTTGCTCCTTCAATCGATGAATGCATTCCATCAATATTACAATCACTACTCAAATATGTATACGCAGACATTGCATAACTTTGCCCAGCTGTCATTGGAGCAGTTTTTAATATATAGGCATAAGAGTTACCAGACCACGTCGCTGATAATGCCCCAGATGTATATTTACGAACTATTCCTAAGTAAGTACCTACTGGTCCTGGTACACCGGGGTCGGTATATGTACCATCAACTACCCAGCTATTACCATTCCAAAAATGTAGTGTTTGTGTTGGCCAAGTGTTAAATCCACTTATTGGATGTAAGTTAGTAGTTGGAGCACCTTTCCATGACTTTTGAGTATTACCCATATCATAGTTAAATACCCTTCCATCATTTGCAGTTTTTGGTCCACTAAAAGCACTCATAGTCCATATCTCCCACGAAATGCATTGAAGTTTTGTTTAACTTCTGCATCAGTAATATATCGATTATATATCATAGTATTACTGATTAAACCGTTTACGGCGGTGCCAAGTGTAAAAGTTCCTGAATTTCCAGAGGGTATACTTGTGAGGTTTGGCCCACCAGTGGAAATATTCACTCCGTTTTTGTAAATTGTTCTAGTTCCGTCCGAGTTCCTAAATCTAAACACTACTTGACACCATCCTACACCACCTATTGCACCACCGTAAGTGTAGTAATCATTTACACCACCGTTCAAATAGAGTAAAGAGCTATTACTACCTGTGGTTAGCCAAAGACTGGAATTAAGTCCAATTATTAATCTTTGGTTTATCGAAGTGTCTATATTGACCCAAGCAATCACAGTCCATTCTTGTCCTAAATTAGTTTGAGCAGAGAGTGGATTAGTAAAGGATATAGACCCAGTGCCATTAAAGCTAAATGTTCCATTAGAATTATAAGTTAAACCTGTTGCAGTAATTGTATTAGCACCAACTAAATCTACAATAGCTTGGGTATTGCTACGAGTACCAGCAACAAAGGGTGTTGCAAAGGTATTAATTTCAACTTGGCCGTTTTTTATATAAACAAAATCAGTAGCTCCGTTAAATACTTGACCAATTACAGGTTGAGATACTATATAACCTGTCTGAGTAGTTGTACTGGTATATTGAAACCCTAATCTGCCAACGTATATACTGCCGTCTGGTTGAGTAATACTGAAGCTGGTTCCCCCGTTATTCATTGGCTCATTTACATAATTCATACCAGTAAATAATGCTGCAAATTTACTGGGTACATTTGTTTTGATAAAAACACCTGAAGAATATGTTATCCCACCAGTAAATGCAACTGCACTTATTCCCAAACTATAAGGATATGTCCCTGCAGACCATGTACCACTTAAACTGTATTTTTTCCAGCCATCTTCTATTCCCACATACGTTACTGTGGGTGCTGCCTGTATTGCCGCTATTGATAAATCAGGTGTTAGATTAGTTGTAGGTGCACCTTTCCACGACTTTTGAGTATTGCTCATATCATGATAGTATACTAAACCATTAGTAACTACTTGTGGTGAATGATTAAGTGCCATTATATACCAAACCTTCCACGAAGTGCATTAAAATTTTGCAAAGATTCTGTAAAACTTAATGGTCTATTATAAATCATTATGGCACTAACATTTCCTACAATATTCCAACCGCCACCATATAAAAACCAATCATATACAGTCCATGTAGTAAAATCTACATTTTTTGCTTCCCACATATGATAGGAACCATTTCTATAGTTTATTGGGTTATCAGGTCTAGTAGTTAAGGCAAGATCTACATAATTTATAGGAGAACCGCATCCATTATGGTAATAATTATTTGATGCACTAGCAGACAAATATATACCAGCATTACTATTTCCCTTTACCCATAGTTCTTGGGTATCTGTAGTAGAATACCAAATAACTACCGTATTAAGATTTGTTACTCCTGCCATAGCGGAGTTTTTTTGAAATCCTTGAGTCTCATTTAATGTAAATCTA
>ENA-OSIY01001321-OSIY01001321.1-marine-metagenome-genome-assembly--contig:-NODE-1321-length-13347-cov-4.927506_pt1 | contig 13347 bp, 11 predicted proteins | sample MGYA00237884_ERZ534233 | MGnify/ENA primary metagenome ERZ534233 (study PRJEB26412, sample SAMN06343840) | marine metagenome | isolation source: estuarine water | place: USA: Columbia River Estuary... | reverse complement strand
TAATGATACGGCGACCACCGAGATCTACACCTCTCTATTCGTCGGCAGCGTCAGATGTGTATAAGAGACAGGTGCCGTGTGTCTGTCGACCTAATATTAAACGTATTTTGGGAGCACCAAATAATCCTTGTTGATTCACATCCCAACCTAACTTTTGCAGTTGACGAAATCTGGCCGCCGCGAGCCCAGATAAGGTGGCAATTGATGTGCCGCTGACAAATCCTGCGACAGTATGTTGGGGTAGGCCAAATAGTTGATTAAGCCAATTTTGACAAATGCTTTCCAACTTTGATGCAATAGGTGACATGACATATAAAGCTGCATTTTGATCCCATACGTCTGATAACCATTTAGTGGCCAGAGTCACGGGCAGGGCATTACCGTTCACAAACCCAAAATAACGGCCTCCAGTTTGAGCAACTGTATTCACTGAGCCTACAGTGTTAAGTAGCTCTAATAATAATACCGGGTCGCTGGTTGCCTCGGGTAAGGACTCATCAAAGATAGTAAGTTTCTCAATGTTTTCTTCATTAGGGAATACGCGCTGTTTTGACTGATTATCTATATATTTAAACGCAGCTTGCTGAGCTTGTTTTAATAAATTTTTACTGTTTTGTTGCTCAAACAATGCGTCTTGAAGTTTGTTCATTTTGGCTCCTCTCATTTTATGAGTATTATATTAATTACTTTACTGTGGTAGACACAGATCGTTTTGTGTGAGGCATACCATTCAACAAGAGAGTAATTCCAACGTGGACAAATTCCTTTACATGGATAGAGTGACGATAAAGTTCGTTTGTCTTTTCAATTGGCCAAATATAGGTTATCAAGTCTTAATGACACAATTGATAATACATAACTTAACGACATTTGGAACATTAATGAAAAAAACAATAATCAGTGCCGCTATTGCTTTAATATTTTTATTGGGTGCATGCAGTAAACAGGCCGAACAAAAACACAATAATGTATCTGAGAAAACGGCCAGTGTAGTTATGCTAAAGGGTGTTGCTGAGCTGGGTAGTTTTGGGGTTGAACTTGATGCGAGAGATGTATCAATTAAACCAGGAGATGACTTTTTTAAATATGCAGGTGGCACCTGGTACGACAATTTTGAAATTCCTAGCGATAAAACTCGCTACGGTGCATTTGATAAATTGGCTGAGCGCAGTGAAACACAAATAAAAGAGTTAGTAGAAGAAATCAGTCAAGCAAAAGAGCTCAATCAAGAACAACAAATGGTGGCTGATTTTTATGCTGCTTACATGGACACTGATGCTGTTAACGCCAAAGGCCTTGCACCTATCAGTGGTATACTAGAAAAAATTAGTAACATAGATAACAAACAAACTTTAACAGCTGCGTTCGGTAGTGCTTGGTTAGACGGCTCAACTAGCCCCATTAGTGGTGGTATGTGGTTTAACCGCTTAGACCCTGATCAGTATGAAATGTCTATTGGAGTTGCAGGGTTAGGTTTGCCAGACCGTTCATATTATCTCGAGGATTCTGAGCGTTTCGTGGACATTCGTAACGCCTACGTGGCGCATATTGAACAAATGTTAAATTTCGCCAAGATTGAAGGCGCCGCACAAAAGGCTCAACAAATACTTGCGTTAGAAACCAAAATTGCTGAAGTGCAATGGCCTCGTGAAAAACGTCGCAACCGTGATCTTTCACTTAATCAAATAGAACGTGAAAACTTAACTGACACCTACCCGGGGTTTGATTGGGACACTTACTTTGCTGAGACAGGTTATCAAATACCTCACCTAAATATATCCCAACCTCAGCCTGTCAAAGATGTGATTAAAGTCATTAGTGAGCAGCCCCTTGAAGTATGGAAAGACTATATGATTTACCATACTGTCTCTAATCATGCGTCAATATTGTCTGATGATATTTTTACCGCGAACTTCGAGTTTTTTGGCAAAACCTTAAATGGTCAGCAAGAGCCACGTCCACGTTGGAAGCGTGCTATCGCTGCTATGTCGGGTACTCAGTCACTTGGTTTTGCTATAGGTAAAACTTACGTAGAGAAACATTTCCCTGCTAGTTCAAAATCACAAATGGCTGACTTAGTTAACAATTTACGCAAAGCCTTTGGCGAACGTATAGAAGGTTTAGATTGGATGGGGGACGACACTAAGGTGAATGCTCAAGCCAAGCTTGCTGCTTTTGTGCCTAAAATTGGTTATCCAGATACATGGCAAAGTTTTGATGGGTTAGAAATAAAAGCAGACGACTTACTGGGAAATGTTATGCGTTTGCGTGTGTTTTTTCGAGACGATAGTGTAGTCAAAGAGTTAGAAAAAACTGATCGTAACCGCTGGGGTATGGCACCACAACGAGTGAACGCCTATTACAATAGTTCGTTTAACGAAATTGTTTTCCCAGCGGCCATTTTACAGCCCCCATTCTTTGATCCTAACGCTGACGCGGCAGTTAATTATGGTGGTATAGGGGCAGTCATTGGCCATGAAATGGGCCATGGCTTTGATGATCAGGGCTCTAAATCTGATGCTAATGGTATTCAACAAAACTGGTGGACTGATCAAGACAGAGCTGCATTTGAAACCAAAGCAGACGACCTCGCTTTACAGTACAGCGCTTACGAGCCAATCGCAGGTAATTTTGTCAATGGCCGTAATAGCTTGGGTGAAAACATTGGTGATGTGGGGGGACTGTCTATGGCTTATCACGCTTACCAGCTTAGTTTGAATGGTAAAGAAGCACCAGTGATTGATGGTGTGACAGGTGACCAACGTTTCTTCTTAGCTTGGGCACAGGTTTGGCGTGAAAAACGCACTGAGCAAAGTATGTTGTCACAATTAAAAGGAGGAACTCATGCTCCGGGTCGTTACCGGGCATTGGCACCACGTAATCACGATGCTTGGTATGAAGCCTTTAATGTACAACCTGAAGATGCACTTTATTTAGCGCCTGAAGAACGCGTGCGGATATGGTAGGTTTAAAATTAATTAAAAATGGGCGCTGAATGCGCCCGTTTTTGTTTTTGCTTCTTGTTAAGCTTTAGACGGGGTCACTAAGTATTTTTCACCTGTCTTTTTAGCGTTGTACTTGAAGACATTCTGCGGTTGCAGAACCTCTTCTAAACTAAGCTCTTCAGTAAAAGTAGAAGAAAAAGTGGTGTTGATTTCATCTGCTACTCTTTTATGGAGTTGCCCCACTTGTTGTGGCTGCAATTTACCTAAGAAGCGCATTAACAACCATCCGCCTATGCCCCATGTCATGCCATAAGCACGATTAAGTACGGTAGGGGAAAAATCTAAACCACCATAGATATAAACTTGTTTGTTTGCTTCTGAACCGTAAGTATTAAAGCCTACAGCATCTTTACTGCCGACTGCTTCCATCGCGGTTAAAATATCGCTAACTAAATCGCCACCGCCAATCGCATCAAAGGCAAGGGTGGCACCGGTTGCTTCAATCGCATTATACAAATCCGCTTTAAAGGTTGGGCTAGAAGAATCGCAAATATGTTTAGCACCAATTGCTTTTAAAATATCGGTCTGTTGTTGATTGCGTACAACATTGACTAAAGGTACGTCTTCAGCCAGGCAAATTTTATTCAGCATTTGCCCCAAAGCGGAAGCCGCAGCGGTATGCACTAATCCAGAATGTCCTTCCATACGCATGGTCTCGACCATACCCAACGCCGTGAGTGGATTAACAAAAGATGATGCGGCATCTTTAGCTGTAGTGCCTTCGTTATGAACAATACATGCCTGCATAGGCACACAACAGTATTCGCTATAAACAGCCCCAGATAATACCCCCACTGTTTTACCCATTAACGCCTGTGCAGCAGGATGATCGCCAGTGGCAATGACAACGCCGGCCCCTTCATTACCAATGGGTAGCACTAGATCTAAACGTGACTTAATACGCGGTAAAATACCTTTGTGAACAGGTGCAGACATGACTTTATTATCTGCGTCATAACTGGCTTCCGCTAAATTAGCTGGGCCAAACATTGGCCACATATCTGATGGATTGATTGGGGCGGCTTCGATACGAACTATCACTTCATGAGGTTTAGGTGTAGGTACGTCCCGTTCAGTTAGGGATATGTTAAGTTGCCCATCTGACGTTATTTCGGTAAAGAGTTGTTTAGATTTTTTCACTGTTGTTAATTCTCCTGTTAAGGTAAAAATGCTCAACAACCCCACACATTCCTTGGTGGATAGCGCAGTTGTTGAAGTGGTCTGTTTAGGCTATTTTTACAGATTACTAATCTTTACAATTTATAGCACGGGTTCAACACTAACGTATACCAAGGTGTTGCAACATTTTATTAGTGAACATATCTAGATAATTGATATGTATGGTAATAGTTGTTCAGGACGTTAGATGATGGCATTGACTAATGATATGAGCTCTGTCGTAAGTAATTTCAATTAGTTTTTGAAAGTTTAGTTAGGCATGGGATTACCCGTCCTGCTCCTATTATAGGTCAGATTACTCGCTTCTTCTTTTCAGTAGGAGAGTATCTGCCCCCCAAGACTTTGTTAACGGTCCCCATGCTAAAGACCTTAAAATATTGCAAGGCACATGAAAATTGAAATCACTCCTATGTCTGTTGTCAGAAGGCTAAGAGTCAGGTCAAGGCAATTTAGAATTGTTGGTTGGTTGCAGCGTGAGTTTGGCAAACAAGATGAAGTGGTTTACATCTGGCTGAGTTATGAAAGATTCAGACATACGTTTTTTGTCAGGAAAAATAAAGATAAGTGAGAGTATTTTATTGACTCAACAAATATAAAAGTTGGTGTTACTCGCCATGTAAAATATTTTAAGCCGTTTGCCCAATGACCTGACCTGCTGATGGTTACTGTATCGACCCTGAGCATAACGAAAGAGGTGTTAAAATAAGGGAGGATTAATACTTTTGTTTATTTTCAAAAAAGTGTGGTGCTAACCATGACTGATTTCGTGCTGTAAATGAGATTTTGTTAGCAGATTATAATCCATAGAAGTGACTAGAAATAATACGATAACAAGTCAAATTTTGCCACTAATTGATAAAGCTCACCAGTTTTAGATCGCTGTTAAACAGCCCGTCGCGTGTCAGGGGGCTGTTTGTTAGGAACACTTCGAACTGCCTCTGGTTTACATTAATTTTCGACATCCCTTGCTCAGAGTCCCAAAAAAATATTCAGTCTGTTACATTTACTTTATCGATAACAACGTTACTCAGGTATTTACCGGATCAAGATGAAGATAAAACTATACCAAGTGGATGCTTTTGCGAATCAAGTGTTTGAAGGCAACCCCGCTGCAGTTTGTCCATTAGAAAACTGGTTGGGTGATCATCTTTTACAAAAAATCGCAGAGGAAAATAATTTATCAGAGACCGCATTTTTTGTTCAAACTGATAAAAATATTCAGCTTCGATGGTTTACACCTTCAGAAGAAGTGGAATTATGTGGCCATGCGACTTTAGCCGCTGCTTTTGTATTGTATCAACATGGTAATTATTCTGCGCCGTGCGCCATTTTTGATACTAAAAGTGGGCAGTTGGTGGTAACTAAATTTGATGCTGGTTTCAGTATGGACTTCCCAGCGACTATGCCCCAAGTAGTTGATCCGCCTGTAGCATTATTATTGGGACTAGGCAAAATCAAAGCACAAACAGTATTGGCAGGATTTGATTATGTGGTGGTGCTAGATAGTGTTAAAGAGGTCATGGATCTTTGTCCTGATTTTTCTCAATGGTTAAACCTTGATTTAAGGGGAGTGGTTGTGACGGCACAAGGTACAGATGTTGATTTTGTCAGTCGGTGCTTTTTCCCAAAATTAAGAGTCAATGAAGATCCCGTCACTGGTTCAGCGCATTGTGAATTAGCTCCTTATTGGGGGAAGCGCCTTGGTTTATCTGTTTTATGTGGAAAACAGCTATCCCAAAGAAGTGGGTTAGTACACTGTAAACTAGTCGAAAACAGAGTCGTTTTGACTGGCAATGCTGTGGAGTATATGTCGGGTGAAATTAACGTATAGTACTTCTTTAACCCACAGTTTTGCTTTATGTTATTAAACTCGAAATAATGTCTGTTTAGTGGCATATATAGTCTGATAAAAATTGGATTGAAATTCGTTATCATGTTTGAAAGAATTTTGTTAAGTTCCTCCAAAGTCCCTTGGCTAAAGCCTATAGTTGTAATGATAGGCTTGGCTTGCCTCACTGTATTCTGTTCTTCTTTATTTAACATTGGTCACTTCATTGAAGAGGTGAACCTGATCCCGAGTTTGGCTGGCTTTATTTGGAGTTTGTTACTTTTTATTATGCTCAATACATTTGTCAATATTCCTGTTAAGTCCGATAAAAAGGTTGGGTTTCTTAGCAAGATAAAATATTGGTTTGTGAGGGTGGGATACAGAATATTGACATTTATCTTTTTATTGTTGACAGTCGCAGGATTGATTTTAAGCTTCCGGTTATTCAGCGTTTGGTTTGCAAACTAAGTTGAATGAATACACGATATCCACAAATGAGTGGACTCTGATTTGTTATGGATACCTAAAAAAGCCACTTAGAAAGTGGCTAAATCAAAATTTAATCACTTGCTATGTTTAATAGCTTGCGTTACCCGGTGTTCTTGGGAAGGCGATCACGTCACGGACATTCTGCATACCTGTCACATAAGCGACCAAGCGTTCAAAACCTAATCCAAAACCAGAGTGGGGAACAGTGCCGTATTTGCGCAAGTCTCGATACCAGTTGTAGTCTTCTGGATCAAGATTCATCTCTGCTAAACGACGGTCAAACACGTCAAGACGTTCTTCACGTTGAGAGCCACCTATAATTTCACCAATGCCAGGTGCTAATACATCCATGGCAGCTACCGTTTTACCATCGTCATTAATGCGCATGTAGAACGCTTTAATGTCTTTCGGGTAGTTTTGCATGATGATAGGGGCGCCAATATGTTCTTCGGCTAAGTAACGTTCGTGCTCTGAGGACAAATCGACTCCCCAACTCACAGGAAACTCAAACTTTTTACCACAGTTTTGCAAAATATCAATGGCTTGTGTGTAATCCATACGGACAAAATCTTGGTCTATGACTTTTTCTAAACGAGATATGGCTTCTTTATTAATACGCTCGGCAAAAAACGCCATGTCGTCGGGACGTTCAGCTAATACTGCTTTAAATACATATTTCAGTAAGTCTTCAGACAGTTGGGCAATGTCGGCTAAGTCAGCAAAAGCTACTTCAGGCTCTATCATCCAAAACTCAGCCAAGTGGCGACTCGTGTTGGAGTTTTCAGCTCTAAAAGTAGGGCCAAAAGTATAAATTTTTGACATGGCCGTAGCGTAAGTCTCGCCGTTTAATTGTCCTGACACGGTTAAAAAAGTTTCTTTACCAAAAAAGTCTTGGTTGTAATCTACTTCGCCTTTTTCGGTCTTAGGAATATTTTGCATATCTAAAGTCGAAACTCTAAACATTTCACCTGCGCCTTCGGTATCACTCGCAGTCAAGATTGGCGTACTTACCCAGCAATAACCTTGTTCATAGAAAAAGCGGTGAATGGCTTGGGATAAGCAATTGCGTACACGGGTAACCGCACCGCCAACGTTGGTTCGGGCACGTAAATGTGCATGTTCTCTTAAGTATTCAAGACTGTGGCGTTTGGGTGCCATTGGATAAGTATCTGGATTTTCTACCCAACCAATTATTTCAACTGTTGTTGCTTCAATTTCTAAAGACTGGCCTTTACCCTGTGATTCCTTCAAAGAACCTGATACCACCAGTGAGCAACTCGTAGTAAGCTTTTGAATATCAGTGTAGTTTTCGATGGAACTTAGCGCAATCACCTGAATAGGGTCAAAGCAGCTACCATCGTGCAACGCAATAAAAGACAATCCTGCTTTTGAATCACGGCGAGTTCGAACCCACCCTTTAACTGTAACTTTGTCACCAACTGAATATTTACCAGCAAAAATATCTGCCACCGAGGCGTGCGCCATTTACTTCTCTCCAATTATTGGGATATCGATCCCGTGATCATTAAATATATAAACCGTTTCCAAAGCATAGACAGAAGTACAATCCGTAAAGTTAAACCTACTGAATTTTGCTGAAAGTCACATAAGAAGACAATAATTACTCTTGAAACTTTGGATCCAGCCGAAAAACACAAATTGACTACATTTCTGCATACAGTTTACTTGGCTAATCTCGCAAGATGTGTAATCTTACTCAGGTAGCGCTTAGACTCAAGAAAAATCGACAATAAAGGAAGTATTATTCAGTATATGGAAATCAACGTTCAAACATCAAAATCGGTACCAAAAAGAAGAAAGTCATCAAGAGAAAATGATAGGTTTTTTCAATGCATGGTATTTATCAATGTCTTGGGTTGGTTTGTGTTTATTGTTGCGCTGTTAGTGTTTCATGATGCCCGCCCCGAATTTGTTTCTGGGGTGCAAGGATTTTGGGGCATAGAAGGGCGTCAAGAATGGTCTGAAACACTCACAATATATTTAATCGGTTTGTTGTCGCTATGTGTGATCATAAGTGTGGCGGTATTGGTGATGAAGCGCCAGCGCAGTCGCCGGGAAAAAGATCATTTTGGTATTAACGGTTATGTGCTGATGTGTTCTGCTGTTGGGAGTTTAATTATTTTATATTTCGAGTTCAACGCACCTTAACCACCCAAGGTTTAATTATTTTAAAGTGGCTTAAAAACGGCCTTTGGAAACACTGCTTGATGATTTAATACTTTAATGCCACTTTGAAAAATGACTTGCAACAATACTCAAGCCAGCTGAATTTTGAGTGATGTTTTTTCAGCCCATATATGTGCATGTGTCATTAATACTTAGCCTGTAGCTTGTTTCTGATAGCCGTAATGGCAAAAAAAACGGTCAATATAACCACAAGGTTGTAAATCACCATCACTCAAAATTCTATGCTCTTTGACGTACACTGGCTTTTGTCGAATACTCCAGGTGCCCTAGTATCAAATTATTTACAAGGGTAAGGCTGAAAAGCCTGTATGTTTTAAGGTTTGATAAACAATTCGCCCTATTTCATGTTCATCAATAAGTTGTTGGTCTGTTATTTTCATTAGATAATTTCACCTAAATTCAAGGCAATATAATGCCTCACTGTATTATTGAACATTCTAAAAATATAGAAAATGTCATGCCTGTTATTGAGTTAGTGCGTGTGGTGCACAGTAGCGTCCTTATGTCGGGATCATTTGAAGAAGCTGTCATTAAGACACGTGCAATTGAATTTACTTATTATTAAACAGGCTTATCCAACACACCCTTTATTCACATCACATTGAAAATATTGCAGGGTAGAGATCATCAACAGAAAAAAAAACCTGTCCCAATTAGTAGTGGATAAACTCAGTGAAGTTATACCACGACCTCTTTCAGTATCTGTTGAAGTCATGGATATTGAGAAAGAGAGCTACAAAAAATTAGTGATTCAGTGAGGCTCATTAAAAAGGCTGTTGATCCTAGATTAAGACTCTCGTAGCTTCTGTTTAAAAATTTTGCCACTGTCTTCCCTTGGGAGTTTCTGATGTATATTGAGCTTTCTAGGAAATTTAAAACGAGCCAGTTTGTTATCTAAATATTCATGCATTTGCTCAAGTGTGATTATTTTTCCTGGTTGACATTGTACAGCAGCCACAACCATCTCTCCGAACTCAGGATGGGGTGACCCATAGATAGCACAGTCGACTATGTCATTCATTTGGATTAATACGGACTCTATTTCGAGTGGAAAGATATTCACGCCACCTGAAATAATCATGTCTTTTTGACGGTCATTAATAAATAAATATCCCTCATCATCTAAAAAACCAATATCACCTACCGAAATATAGTTTTGATAAGTATATTCGCTGCTATCACCGTCAAAATTGGTGTAATCAAATTTACCAAACATAGGTAAGTCGACATATATTAACCCTGATTGTTGTGTGCCTAATTCTTGTTTGTTTTGATTCAATATTTTGATTGCGCCACCTGCAACTACCTTCCCTACTGACCCGGGTTTCTCTAATGCCTCAGAGGATGATATTAAGGTCATGAACCCAATTTCGCTCGCCCCGTATGATTCATAAAATATTGGACCGAACCACTCTATCATGGCTTTTTTTATATCTGCCGGACAAGGTGAACCAGTGGAAAGTGCATATTTTAGGGAGCCCAAGTTATATTGTTCACGAATAGTTTGCGGTAATTTTAACAATCTAATCATCATAGTAGGTACGATATAAATATGTGTGATGTTGTATTTGTCTATTGCGGCCAGAAAGTGTTCAGGATCAAATTTAGTCGAAATATAAATATCCACGTCTGATGCTGCTAGGCTGCAGAGGGTTAATGTATTTGGAGCACTATGGTAAATAGGCGCAGCAAGATAAAATCGGTCATTTTTGGTTAAGTGCATCAAGGAACGTGATAGGCCTTGGTATACAATATATTTATCAGTATCGCTGTCTTGTGTCCTGCGTTTAATGCCTTTGGGTCTGCCAGTACTGCCTGATGTGTAGGCGAACATACCTTTAAAAGGTTTGGGTTGAGTATCAATTTGCACGGCTGATTGCAATGCTAACTCAAGATCCAAGGCTATGTCAGATGCTCTGCTGCGTGCGTTAACATCAATTTGATAACTTTCTGCAACTTCTGGTGGTGTGGGAAAAGTGGTCAGCAATACCTCTGGCAAATTTTTTTCATTAAGCTGGTGAGCTAGATCTTTATGTGCAATCAATACTTTTGCACCGGAGTCTTCAAGAATGTGTTCAATTTCAGTGGCAACAGAATGCCAGTTTAGAGGCACAAAGTAGCTGCCTAAGTATCGACAGGCTTGAATGACTTCAAGGTATTTAACATCGTTACGCATCAATACAGCAACCGTATCACCTTGACCAATGCCTTGTGTTTGTAATGCTACGGCTAACTTTTTCGATCTAGTTTCAAAGTCAAGTCTAAGAGTTAGGTTACCGTTTAAATACAGATCACCAAGCATATTCACTCCAAATATTGGGTTGATGTGGACTATTGTTTACCATTAAACACTTATGAATTTTAAGCCTTGTTGGTTATTGAACTTTGTACTGATGTCAATATCAGTACTGAGACCTTTATTTAGCATAAGTCACCCAAGAATAAGCCTAACATATTCAATTTGGTAAATGCCAATTCACAATAGAGACTGGCTGACGTGACCTAACGTGAATGTCATTGTTGCACTCGTGACTTATATGAGTGAGTATAAATTTTGTTTGGGTTAGATACGTTGGAAAAGGATTAAAAATGGATGCAAAATTTCGGCAATTGATCGAACTCAGTGCTGGAGAATTTGAACACGTAAATGGTCTGCTCATTGCTCATCTTGAGGGTACAAGGTGTCTTTTGAAGGCTTGGAACGCATCCAAAGTGTTACAAGATGCTGGGTTATATCATGCTGCTTATGGCAGACCTGCTTTTGCACAAAACATATTTGAGTTATCAAAAAGAGAAGACGTGGCAGTGGTAATTGGTAATGATGTAGAAAATATCGTTTACCATTACTGTGCTTGTGACAGAGAGGCTTTTTTTGCTCAATTTGGGCTGGTTGGCACACCTGTATTTTATAACCATATAACATCTAAAAAATCAGCTGTATCCTTTGAGATGTTGCAAAATTTATGTGAGCTTATCGCCGCCAACGAAACTGAGATTGCTATAAACAACTCAAACTATGTTGCCCTACATGGTGCTGAGCTAGTGGATTTATTTCGCCGCATGCAAACGTTTTTAAGCTCCAACGCTCAGCGAAAAATTCACCATGTTTTTGCATCTCACTTTTAGACATTTTTCTTTAGTGGCCTTGCTAACTGACTCTCGCCATATTTTTTGCTTATGAAAGCGAATGAGGATGAAACTGTTTGACTATAAAATTTATGAGGGGGGCTCAAACATTGAACCAATTATTGAATTTTGTCGGATCAGTGGTGATGATGACTATCTGCTCAAAGTAGAAGTCGTAGATATGCAAGTAACTGATATAATTGAAAATAAGTTGATAGTGTAGATTTATTTGATATGATTTTACGATTTGCTTTTGAACAAATTAAGTACACGACGGCTTTACCTGTATAGTGTTTCTTGTTTAGGCTTAAACCTGTTCAAGGCCTATTTAAACCCTAATAAAAAACGTGTCATCCAAATAAGGTTCGTGTATGCATTGGTATTCTATTTTACCCCCCATTATTGCCATTATTATTGCCTTTTGGCGTAAAGAAGTCATTTTGGCTTTATTGGCGGCTATCCTGTCGGCTGAGTATTTGCTCGCTTATCAAAATAAAACCGAAGTATTCTTTACCGGTACCATTGGCTCAATAGAGCGGGTGATTGAAATTGTTACCTCTGCGGGGAATAGTCGTATTTTGTTATTTAGCGTCTTGATTGGGGTGATGCTGGCTTACATGCGTTATTCAGGTGGCGTAGCTGCCACAGTCGAAATGTTGATCAACAAAGGTGTGGCTAAAAGTAAAAAACAGGTAGGTTTACTCACCATGTTTACTGGTGTCGTAGTGTTTATTGAATCGAACCTCAGTGTACTGGCTTCCGGCATTTTAGCCCGAGGCTTATTTGATAAATTTAATATGAGCCGCGCGAGGTTGGCTTATGTTATCGACAGTACCAGTGCGCCTATTTGTATTCTTGTTTTGCTCAATGGCTGGGGGGCGTTTATTCTTGCCCTGCTGAGCAACTATGAATTTGAGCAAAGTGCAGTGTCCGTTTTATGGGGCACAGTCCCCCTAAATTTTTATGCGATTATTGCCTTGTCTCTAGTGTTATATACAATATTGGCCGACAAAGTTCATGGGCCTATGAAAGAGGCGGAAAAGAACTTGGTCAAGTTGGAGGGGGAGCAGATTGTTATCCCCGCTAGCAAGGCGCGTTTTATGTTATTGCCTCTGGCCAGTATGATTTTATCCATGATTGGTTTTATGTTGTGGACAGGAAACGGTGACCTGGCAAATGGAAATGGCAGTAAATCTGTACTTTACGCAACCTTGTTGGCGTGTTTTGTTGCCTATATTTTATTGTTAAGTTCAAAACAGTACACTCATAAAGAATTAGTCGATACGGGTTTCAAAGGTATGGGTGAAATATTACCATTGGTGACGATAGTATTGTTTTCGTTAACACTGGGGGCGAGTTTAAAAGAACTTGGCACGGGGGTTTTTGTGGCCGGGATGGTGGGAGATTATTTACCTATCAATTTGATAGTGCCGGTGCTTTTTTTAGCAGGAGCCATGATGTCTTTTAGTACAGGGACTTCTTGGGGCACTTTTGCGATACTTATTCCAATAG
>ENA-OSIY01001318-OSIY01001318.1-marine-metagenome-genome-assembly--contig:-NODE-1318-length-13360-cov-11.534819_pt1 | contig 13360 bp, 6 predicted proteins | sample MGYA00237884_ERZ534233 | MGnify/ENA primary metagenome ERZ534233 (study PRJEB26412, sample SAMN06343840) | marine metagenome | isolation source: estuarine water | place: USA: Columbia River Estuary... | reverse complement strand
GATACGGCGACCACCGAGATCTACACCTCTCTATTCGTCGGCAGCGTCAGATGTGTATAAGAGACAGTTCTTATTATGTCCTTTGGTTCGAAGAGTTCCGACGCAAAACGTTTTATCGCCACCGCCATATACGCCATGAACGATAGTGTACGGATCCGGATCCGACGTTCGGAAAGCGAAGGGGGGGACCCATTCCGTCAAGTCGAAGTGTCCCAGCTTAGATTCAATATCCGCCAACGTGAACCTCCTGTCGGTTGGTGTGTTAGCCTGTGTGATATTCTGTTTCGTTTGTAGATACATTCGAAACCAGACAACGAATCTGCGAGCAACCGTTCCATCTGGTTTTGCGGTAGGAACGGAGCGAATATATCGCGACAAAATGGCAAAACTGAAGGTAGGATGCAACAACAATTTATCGTCACCTTCCTCTTTAGGGAAGAGTGTTTCAGCCAATTCGTTGAATTCTTCAAAAGAAGATTCCCTCTTTTCGAGGATCCAAGTTGCTTTGTTACTTGGTGCCATAATTAAAAGCGGAAACCTTGTATTAGTCGAGAAGCGGTGATGTTTGTTGCTGTCGGAATTTTGTGTTGTACGATAATAAGTGTCTCCTGCTGTTTGTTTCTGCCGATGCTAAATCGGCGATATTTTTCGGAATTATTAGTAATCTAAACCGTTGGATCGATACGGAGTACGTCATGTACGTACTGTCGGTACCGTCGCTTTTGGCGTTAATCGGAAAAATTTTGATATGTAATGTATAATATACGCTGCTAAAACTGTTGGTACGTACTGGTTTATGCTGTGTTAGTCTTATTAATTCTTATATGCCTAATGCTTAACGAACTACACGCAGGTATTGTACGTACTGTCTGTACCGGTGGCTTTGGCGTTAATCGGAAATTTCTGATATGTAACGTATAATATACAATTCTAAAACTGTTCTGATACGGTACTGGTTTATTATGTTTTAGCCTTATTAGTTCTGATATGCATTTCGCTTAACGCACTACACGCAGTAAAACACGTACAAATCCATACATGGTAGTACCGGTAGAAACAACTGGTTCAGCGATAACTATATATTATATTAAAATCCAACGCATCACTGAGAAAACAATATTTTGTAGAAATCTGTTGTACGTATTGTCGTATTCGTTTTCCTTATATTACATGCAACTTACATAATGGGACACTCTTCTAGTACAATAATACGAAAGAAGACCCTATTCAACCAAAGCATGAAGGTGTCGCACATCGATATCAACCGCACAATCGGTAACTTTTTCATAACCGCATCAAACAATACCTTCACTTTTAGCCGCCGATTCCGACGATTAGCGAAACAAAAGGACGTAAAGAAGTCTTTTTTGTTTTCAGCGCGTATAGGAAATGTAACGTCAGAATCGTTGTGGGAAAACAATGATGTCGAATTAACACTAATGTTCCGTGTAGCCAACCGAGTAATCCCGTGGATTGCAATTAAACAATCTACCATTCCGGGTGCGGGTAAAGGCTGTTTTTTACTACAACCGGGGAAAAAAGGCGATGTAGTTACGTGTTTCATGGGTTACCAAAAATCGGAAAAACACGGGAGTAATTATGCGTTCAGTAATATTGATCCGTGTAAAGGAAAAAAGAAGACCCCATCTTTTCATTACTGTGGTGCTCATGTAATTAATCACCATTCAGGAAACAGGGCCAACGTCAACATCGATTTCCGTGGCCTTATAACACTTAAGCGCGACATTCAAGCAGGTGAAGAGTTGTTCCTTGATTACAACCGGGATGCAAGATGCACTATTTGCAGAAGAGTGATGGAACGTAAAAAGAAAACTAGGAAATGTTCGATTGAAAATTGTAGAAGAGGTTCGATTGTACTTGATTGTGATACTTGTCAATACGGCTTATGTAAGATCCACTACGACCGTAATCAAATTTTAGAAAGATAATAATCTGATATAAACTATGTCTAAAAGGCTTATTTATTCATTATCCGTGTTCTCTGGCATCATTTTCCTTTATGTTACATCGTATTCCGTATTCCGTGAGCAACTTAGTTGATATAACCATTGACTCTCATTTTTGATTTGGAGATGGCGCACCAAAATTAGCAGTACCGCACGTATGCTTGGATAAGACGCGCAATATACCGTGTAAACATGCCACATGCGTGGCGGTGTTTAGCATATACGGATAACCGCGTTACTGTAAAAGAAGAACAAACGGATCAACTGATATGAAATTTAAGTATATAGTCCAGTTAACGGTATAGGGCCATCGGTTATTTCCGTTGACGAGAATGCACCACCGACGACATAAGACTACCGTTATCAGTTGAACGAAATCTGCTTTAAGTAAGATACGGTAAACAAAAATAGAATCAGAATACACAACCGATGAAACGTCCAACCGTTTTCAGTTCAACGATATCTGTTCCAACACAAAAACGCATAGAAAACAGGAGATATCGTTATCAGATTCGTAACACTAGTCATAAATATTGCAATACCAGAAAAACAACACGATAATTGCTAACAAAATGGCGCCTGCCAGTTCAAAAATAAGCGCAAATCCACCCGTATCTGCTACACCAGAGAAAGTTAAGATGCGACTTAAAAAGATCGAAGTCAAGTCATCCTTATCACCAAAGAAAGGGAGCTCGCCTACGACCGTTTATTGTGCAGGTACTTCATTTAATGCCGTCGTTGTTTGGACAGTTCATTCGATCGATCATACAAAAGACGGATTTACGAACCCAGCAAAGGTCGCCTTCCGTACTAACAGGGAAATTGCGGATTCACTGGGTTTGATTCAGGTTAGTAACACGACTAATGATTGTTGTTGTTTTGTTTTCCTCTTACCATCCTTTTTCGATATTTCGGTTTTTAGATAATCACAAGGAGGAATCAGAGTGACGAAGACAAGCCGGTCATCCAGGGAAACGGTTTTTCGTCCGAACAATTCTTATTTTTGCTCCCGGAAGGTGTTGAAAGTACCCCACAAGAACGCCTCCGTGTTACTCAAAACTTCATTAACTATCTTAACAATGAGGTGAGCTGGAAGTATCCCAACCAGTTCGTGTTCTGTGGAGATGAAACAGTCACTATCAAGGGGGAAAATGCTAAACTTGATCGCTACTTGTTGAACGCCGATATTGCCGCCTTTTTGGGTAAGTATGTCTACGATCACACTGCCGCGCAGGTTATGCAATCCGAAGAAACGCTTGACACCATCTTCGAGAACCCAAAGAACAAAACCCGTGTTCCCACGTTTCTTGCCCAGTTCTGGAATGCATGGACGTAAACGATGGATACCGATTGACAGAATTCGTAACAGGAAAATCGATTAAACGATTGATACAGGTTCACAATGTTTGTAACAGGAATATTTAGTAAATTTAGTTTTTATCAGTTATTTATATTTACAATAATTGGTTCGTAGTGTTCCATAATCGGATCATAAAATAAATTAATCCGTGTTTGAAATGACGATGCAAACTGCATATTCGGAACAAAACGAGTTTCGTTGTCGACAATCCGTTGATAACTAGACGAATATAAAACAATACCAACCTCTAAAAAGAATGTTAGCATGTACAAATCAACGGTTGTTGCATAAACTGACACGTCTTTGAGGTGTTCCAAGTATTCCTGATATGACCGTTTCCCATAATATTCATAATGACGATAATTATTTGATATGGTTATTACCCAATCAGATTTTCCCAACACTAATTGATTTTCCGTCCACTCTATTGCAGACGCGCGCAGACCTTTTCCATTACCATTCCATGCCGGGATTAAAAAAGCTATACTGTCAAATAAGCAGTTACCGGGCACAAAATTGTAAGTTTTTATCACACTCATCCCGTGTTGAGTCAACCATAGAAAAATATCAGACCCCAATGATTTGGTTACTTGGGTTTCCGTCACTATCTTCTTTTTATGTATTGTATCAAATCCGGATAACCTAATTTTACGTCGTGTAGGAACAACGCCTCCTTCAGTAATGTCAGATTCCGGTTCTCTTTGTCTCATAGATTCTCTCGCTCTTGCAATGGTTGTCGTTACACCCTCCGTTACATCAATATCAGACGGAAAGGTTCCCATTGTTTGCAAATTCCTTAACGTTCGCTGCTCGATTTTCTCTAATAATTCAATTTCCGTTAAGAGCGCCTGTGATGGCCCAATATATTTTGAACGATTTAACCGCTTAAAAAGAAATAATCCATTGCTAGTCCTCACTCTCGAACAGGCAACATATATCCAATTTTCGCCATAATTAAAATCCGCGATGTCAAGAACCGATTTGGTCATCCCCTGCAGTTTATGTCCGGTTGTTGCGTCGTCTAGGTTGATCGGAAATTGAATTATCTCAAGAGAATCCAAGGGGATATGCTGTCGCCCTCCATTCATTGGGATCTTTACAGTCACTGAAAATTTCTTCGCGGGCAACGTGAAATAGCGTACGGGATCCCGTTCATCGTTGCGAACCCTCTCACAAACTATATAGTCAACTTCATCCGCATCAATTACATTGACTTTATACCCGCTCCAAATTTCCTCTCTAAGCTGGTGACCCGCTTTTAGGGCCAAGCCATAAAATTTTCCGGTTACTCCCTTAACTACCTTCTGCTTAGGGTCCTTATATTCCGACACTCTTATACTGCAACCAACTGTCAACTTTAAACACGGATCAACCCGGCCATTATTACCAGAAGCAACGATATTATCATCACCACAAGAATTATAAACCAGACGATGAAATTGTTCGGATTTTATGTCTCCTCCCTTTCTCTTTTTAAAAATTCCTTTTATTAAAATGGTGTGCATTGGGGCAGATCTCGGATCATTCCCTAGCGGATGCAATTTCTTCAACATATTGGCAAAGTTGTTTTCTGTGATACGGTTTCTCAAAGCGTTGGTCGGACACGCGTACGAAATACATTCTCCATTTAATTCGGCTGTTCCCGGTAATTGCAGCTTTGGCCCAATAACCCTTGAATCCAAGAAATCGTAATCGTTATCCGTTAACAATCCCAAACGCATACGATCCAATAATTCTCCCCACTCCGGATCATTTTCAAACCGATGATTAGCGCCCTTCAAAAAAATCACTTGCGTGATTAAGTTCCACAACGCGTTGTCTCTTCTGTTGTAGATCGGGATCGACATTACGGGGTTCAATTGAAAAAAATCACCGCAGAGTATTATATGTAACCCACCAAAAGGTAGTGCCTCATTTCCACCAACCTCTCGCATTAATTTCCGCAAGTTCTTATCCAATTTCATGAAGTCCGGTAATGACAACATTGAAATTTCATCAATGATGATCATATTTGCGGTTATCCAAGTGATCTTAACGTCAATACCATTAACGGAAACATTAGAAAACTTGCTTCTAAGTTGGGCAACTGAGTGAATCGTTTCCCCCCCCAGCAATGCCGCCGCTGAATTGGTTGTAGCTGTAACAAGGAAAGCCGATGAATCAAAACCTTTATTGATGCAACGACAAAAGTGCTGGCACATGGATTTTGCAGCTCCAATAACATGGCTTTTCCCACAACCTCCGGCTCCTGAGAGAAACATAACGAGCTGTTTTTCTGCACCCCTCTTGATTAATTTTTCTCTCGCTTCTGAATAGTTCGGATGGGAACTGTTATTGCCCTTTTCCAAATATTTCAACATGAACGAAGAGCAAATAACATTGAACGCAGCCTTTTGATATATATCCAAATTCATCATCTTTGCACAGGCGTCAAGTCTATCAACAACCACCTTCGGATTATCCTCCTTTAAGGCATCAGCATCATTTAATGTCCACTTCTTTCCATGGTCTTCAGCGGTCAACGGTCTATCGAAATCCATAATAATTTCAATAAAATTCCGGCCTGCATAGGATGCGGGTTGCGTAATATTGTTATAGTCAACCGCATTGTTTTGTTGCGGTTCCGTTGATACAGGTACAATGACGGTTTTATCCGTAAAAGAGACGACGGGGGCGATATGCCTCTGATTGAATGGCATCATCGTATTTGTGATAATACAATTCTGTTCGTGGTTTTCTAGCTGATTCCTAACACGGGCTAACTCTTCGATTACCGTATCCATTTCATCATCACCATCGGCTTCTTCTTGATTAACCGGATCAGATGAATCATTGTCAAAATCGTTATTTTCCATGTCATCTGGATTCTTTGTAAACCTTTGTAACTCTGTTTCCAAAACCAATCTATCTTTTGGCTTCACCATTTTTTTACTGTTGTGTACATCTTGTATGTTCTGCATATAATATCCTGCATCCGGATCTAATCCGTTGGAATGATAGATTTCACAGAATAATTTCCATCTATTCTCAAATTCGCCGAAAACATGAACATCTTGGAAAGGAAGAAATAGCAACAACATTACAGTCGCATATTCGTTTCGAGCGTTTAAAACGGATGGAGGAATATCCGAGTCATCGGATTCCCATAGTCTACAATCTTGTATATCCGGAAGTTCCTTTTGGTAATATATCATTGGAATCTTGATCGTTTTCATCTTTTTCAAACAAGCGTATTTTTGTCCCGGGTGGTCGTCTAGAAAATCCCAATCTACCAAATCATAAGGATCCATTTCTCCCTCTTCTTCCTGATATTCCTCGTTTTCTTCATCCCTTGCTTGTTCTCTCCGTTTTTTTAGCGTCGACTTTAAAACCAACTCAAACTCCATCGAAAAGGAATAATACGATATCTTCTCAAAACCGTCACCAGTAGGGCGAAACAGATAATCCATGAGGCGGGAGTGCAACCATCCTTCGCCGGTTATACTATTTCTACGCCACTGAAAACCAATCGGTTTGTTATCCAACCAGTCTATCATTTGCGACAACAAAATCGGAACGAAATCATGAGAAAACCGGAATCTTGATGCATGCATAATTAGTTGCCATGCCATGGTTGCGCTTATAACCGAAGAAGACAAATGGGCACAGATACCAGAGAGAACATGACCAAGCCCTTTTCCATAACTTGGTTCAGAAGCGGTTCGAGTAGTGTTGTCAATGGCCTGCAAAGATTCCTCAACTTGTGATTCCACCATACGGGATCTAGATATTCTTCTGGCAATGGCAACGCACTGTTTGTGAAACGGAAACTTCTCTTCTTTTTGATTAGTTTTAGTGTTGTAAAGAGTGACATAGTAAATCATGTCTCTTCCGCCACTTGCAACATTGTTATTGTAACCGAGTAGTGATGAGACGGTTTTGTTATGTGTATTCAAAAAAACATCAGGAACACTTCTAGTAGTAACGAGACTAAATCCTTTTGCTTGCACATCCATTCCGTTTCCATACGCTTTATACCATTTTCCACTAGACTCTTCCTCTCCAAACTCAAGGTTAAATTTTTCCTGTATCCATCTGGGAAAATCAAACCTACACTCAGGACCCTTTTTGAAGCAAGCAGGTCGATGTCTCCAATCATGCTCATTAAACCGCAAATGGGCAACCGATGTCAAAAACTTTTTCGCAGCACCTCCTCTTCCTGATAACCGTTCCATGTCATACGAATATCTAATGGCAAAAGAATCTTGTCTTGCTTTTGACAGGGGAAAATCCAGATTACAATCAGGAAACAATTCCGGTTCCTCCAATTTCGCCATTTCATACCATCGTTTTAAAGCATTTGTGACCATAGAAGTTGTAGTAAATCTTTTGAAACAACCAGGACAATACGCAACATATCCCTCATATGGCTCTAATACTTCTTTTTGCCGCATATTCCGCAGTACCTGTTTCTCCATAATAACCGGTGCAATACGGCATACTTCTTTTACTTCTAAATCGGCTGCTGGCGTATGCAAAGAGACACTCATATCTTTTTGTTCCCTTTCGTGTGCAAGTTCTTCTTCTGAAATATCATAGGTAGAGCACATAACTTTTTCAAAGTATTTGATGAGCTCCGATTTGGCTTTTTCTCTTATTTCCTCTTTATCAGACCATAACAATGACCGTAGGCGATCGAAGTTTTTGATAAATAATAAAATATGAGCGTGTAGAGTTAGCCGACCTTGTTCTTCCGTTGTGTCGCCCCATGCAAGTACTTCGCCAAATATTCCTTTTCGGGTTTGTTCACCCTTTTTTGAATCCCACCCTATCAGGATTTCCATCACAATGTCTCTAAGGGCATTAAATTCTCGAGCACAAGCACCTGGATTTTCCGTTCTCTCTTTTGCTCTAAACAGCATACTTGCAATACAGTCATTTTCTGATATGTTCGGATTTGGCAAATATTGCTTCGATGTATTACAATACAACCCAACCCTGAAGCTACATTCATCAGCGGGTGAAATGGTGAAAAAAATTGACGGAGGACCGAAGTGGGTCCACAATCCAAACAACTTTGTCCTAGCCTCAAGGGTTGCTTCATCCGCATAGGGCACATTTTTGCAAGAAGTTTTAACGGTGTGCAGCAGGGTAGCTGGCACCGTGTCTCCACCTTCTGAAAACAGATCTCTCACTCGCGATGCTTTCGCCATATTCATTATCTGATCATCTGTTACGTTTGAAAAGGCTTCTCCCAGAGTAATACCATCATTCCCGGCTTTTGACATGCATCTAACGGAGGCAGATTGAAAGGCAAGCTTCCGAAATAAAATATGACCTAGCACTAAAATAAAATCCGGTTTCTGAAACTGCGGTAGGGATAAACGCAAATAATGCTTCATTGCTTCTACTTCGGATACTCTATTGGCTCTTGAATCATCTTTCATATCTCCCACTCCGAAAGGAAAATACAACGGAAACAACCGGGAGAGCGTTAACTGCCAATCATTCTGATAAGCAGTAGAACTGAATACTAAGGTTGGTTCCTTTCCTTGCATAAACGCATTCAAGAATTCTTCTTCGGAACTAAAGGTTGCGGTAGATCGGTTGGGTTCCTCGTGACTTGGAAAAAAATATTGAAATTCGACGTGCTTTTCAATATCTGGATTTCCGGATTCATCAGTATTATTCGTGTCCGCTTCATCTTCAAATATTATCGGGGTGGGACACTGTGAAATGTCCGGCATGTCCATGTAATGCGGATTGTTCTCTCTCAACCAGTTATAAACTCGTAAGAAGTTTTCCACTTCCAACTTGCATCGTTTTCTTATAATTGTCCTTTGATTCGGAGTAAACCGGCCTGACATTATTACATATACCGATGATTGTCCTGTGAGATTCATATGCTGTTCTAATGCCCCAACATTTTGTTCGACATTGTTACTAAAAAAAGTAAAAGCTCCGGTTATTGACTTATGTGCCCCACCAGTAAATGACATCACATATGCAAACGGTCGTACCGGAGAAATCAGGGGACTAGTGACCTCCGTTAACAACTCTAGTATTTCTGGTGGAAGATTGCCTATTGCCCAACGGTTTGATATCGCGAACTTTGGCGGTAGTTTCTTTTTACGGTGGGGTCTCAATGAATCCGAACATTGACTGCAGCACACATACTCCTCCCTTACATTCACTCTTGCTCTGGGAGATAATAACAAATGCTGAAGGGCCGGATCAAAAACCTTATAACAATCTTTTAGCCCTTCCGGTAGTTCCTCATCGACCAGCCTTTCCTGATTGACAAGTAAGTTTCGTTTGCTGATCCACCTCACTTCATCAGTACCGGTTATAAAGCGATCACAACAAACACAAACATTTGCTTGGTGACATAAACCCCGCAATGGAAAATTAATACCAGGAGATGCATGAACATGTTCGTCCTCCTTTACTCTGGTTTTCATGAGATGTTCAAAGGCGCATTTCAACGATTCAGTTGTCTCCACAAACTGGGCAATATCAGGTACTTCATCCGGGTCGATGAGTTCTTCTGATTTAGGCTTTACAGGAGGCCTTCTCCTTTCCCGTTTTTTCTTTATCTTAGCACTATCGCGCTTTGAAGCTCTATCCTTTTTTTGCCTTTGCTGTTGTTGTTCAGGCCCTTCATTCTCTCTATTAACAGCAGTTTGTTCATATTTATTCTGGAGCCTTTCTTCATTCTGATCAGGGGTTTCGTGTTCCCTGTTAAGTGTCGTGCGTTCGTATTCCATCTGGAGCCTTTCTTTATTGTGTTCAGATGTTTCGGATGCTCTCTTTTCATTTGCGTGTTCTCTCATTTTCTGAAGCCTTTGTTGATGTTCCTCGGGAGTTTCTGTTTCCAAATGTAATATAGTCCGTAGGTATTCCCTTAATAGCCTTTCTTTAGTTTGCTCAGAACTTTCGAATTCCCTGTTTATTGTGGTGCGTTCATATTGACTTTTGAGTCGTTGTTCAGTCTCCTCAAATGTTTCGGATTCCCTTTTCAATTTTGCCCTTGCGGCATTCTTCTGTTGTCTTTCTTTTGTATCCGCTTCTGATTCCGCATCCCGTTTGCGTCTCATCCGAGCGGCTGCCTTTGACAATTCTTTGTTTCCTTCACCAGGGGACATTTGTGATATCGGGAAAATGAGTGCTTAACAGTTCCTTAAAGCGCTTCTAAATGTCACCTACTTGAAATGAGCAAAACAACAAAATTTCACACCCTAAAAAATGACGATACAACCCCTTCAAACAAGTGCACTATTATTAACATGTATGTATAGTGTAACTAAAAATTACAGTATATTTACACCACCTGTTCACACATGAAGGACGCCTCGCTAATTGTACGGTATGAAACATCTAAATACTACGTACGCAACTACGTTACTACTACTACACTGCTACGGATGGTAGCTCTTAACGAGAAACGTAGCGCACTACGTCCTCTCTCATACAGCGTAGAGAGCTACGTCCTCCTCCATAGAACACACACACACACAAACAAACAAACAAACAAACAAACAGAAATACAAATTGAGGCGCACGCGCGGACCGAGGTCTATAGTTTTCGTTAAAAGGTGTATACGGTGTTATCGTGTACGAGAACGTACTGTAAGGTACTAGTACCGTAGAAACCGAACAAGAGCAACGATCTTCCCAAAACGGGAGGAAGATGGCAAATTCTTTTTGCATACAGAGTTTAGTTTCGCCGTATTATCACGTTACATACGTTCCATTCCAACCATGAAAACAGATGGAAAGACTGCCCGGATATTCGTTATTCGGTTTCGGATGTATTTACAAACGAAACAGAGTATCACGCAGGCCAACACACCCACCGACAGGAAACTTACGTTGAACGAGATAGATAATAAACTGGGAGTTTCCGACTTGACCGAATGGATCCCACCCTCCCCTTTCAATGTGTCAGAACCGGACCCGTATTCAATCGTTCATGCGGTATACGGATGTGCTGATGAAACGTTTTGCGTCGGAACTCTCCGGATCACATAACAAATTAATAATCCGCCAAAAATGCGAAGTGATTAAAGTCGACCTTGAAGAATTCCCTATACAGCATTATTACATATCCCTTTGCAGCGCTGCTTGTATGGAAAGCTATTGTACCGTAGAAACCGAACAAGCCCGATAACATGTAACGCATTAGGTCTTAGTAATAAAATAAGAAAAAAATTAAGAAAACTTTAAACGCAAACATAATATTATCGGCGCTTCGCTCTAGGGGCATTAACCTCTAAAGCGATCGTCCTACACACAACGTCATTTATGGTGTGTAACCCGCTATTCACGATATTCCAAGATTCCATGAAGATGGGGTCAATTGGAAAATCCGAAGAAGGGTTATTCATAATGATAGTTCTTCGATAAATGTATCCCGTATGATTTTCTCCGGATCCATGCATAGTGGTGTTTTGTTGACACAGTAGAATAATATCAAACTTATAGCGAACGATCATGATTGCGGGGGGATGATAACAGATCAGGTAAGAAGAACAACTCCGATTAAATACAGTAGAAAGATGTGTCATTAAATTTGGAGGAAATCCGATGTCAAACATGTAAACATGGGTGAAAGGATTAAAAGTTTCAGCCATAGAAATATCCCCATAAGAAAAGAAACAGTTAAAGCCGAGAAGATTCGCCTCGTTTATAACGCTGGAAGTAGATTGATGGATCCTGTATTGAAGTACGTTCAGCAAGTTATTCAAACTCAGCATCCACCTGATTCTATTGACTTCGATACCGCAGCTAAATCGAACACCAGGATCTTGGGCAACATGTAGATTCGGTTTTCCTAATCCGCTTCCTACGTCAATGAAACGGGAATCAGATGTAAAATTAGCGTGAGCCTTCATCAAATTGATGATGTTCTGTAGAGAGAATGCAGTAGTTTCACCGTAAATTGCACCTCCATCGGCATTCCCACCAATAGATCCAGTGGCGGATCTTATAATACTATATACCGTTTTGACGTTTGGCGGAAGAAGAACCCTCTGCTTTGGTTGTCGGGGCAAGCTTACATTAAAATCATCCGGATTCCTGAAGAGTGTCATCGTTGTCGGAGACTCTGTGGTATTCCGTTTTCTACGCTCCGTTTGTATTGCTTCTGGTGTAATGATTCTAATATTCGTATTGTAAGTTTTTTTATCTGTTTTATCAATAAAAGCAAACAATAACACTAGATTAAAATAAAGTTACCTAAGGGGGTTGTTAAGTACCATCACTGTTCAGTCTCACCTCCTTGGGTAGGTGCAACCATAACAGTATCGGTAGTGTCCTTTTGCTTATCTAGCTGAATGCGTTTTGCCAATGCCATTTGAAGTTCCTCTACAGATGCGTAAGCCAAGTTTCCGTATATGTTTGGGCCCCCTTGGTCATCCAACGGGTTTACTGGTTTCTTTTCTTCACCCACATCCGTTTTTACAGGCGTAGCAGAAGGCGGATCAACAACTGCAACAGCAGATTCCGCAGGTTTGATCCCAGTTGGAGGCGGCTCCACAAGTGCAACAGCAGGTCCCGCAGATTCGGTTCCGGTTGGATCCGCTGCGGTTGAACAGGAAATGCATGTATTTCCATCATTCAGGCAAGCCAAATGGCATATCCCATGGCAGGTATTGCATCCATAGTTAACCGGAGTATATTTTTCCGTTATCTTGCAATCCTTATTGCAGCAAGTACGACTAAACACTGTGTCCATCTTCGGAGAGGTATTCTTCCTTTCAGGGGAATTTGTTGTTATCGTTGCCATATGGGTGTCCCTGTTAACAAAGCCGGGCTTCGAAGGGCTATCCAATGTATCCCGTTTCTTCGACGGCTTTCCCTCTTTTTCCCTTTTTCGACGACGTTTGTCCTTCGAACGTTTGCGCTTTCTCTTATTCTTCCTTTCTTCACTTGAGCTATCACTGTCGCTGCTGTCGGAAGAGCTGCTTGTGGAGGTATCACTGGGACCAGAAGAAGAAGAACGTTTCTTATTTCCGGATTTAAACTTTACCACTACATGTTGATTGGATGAAGT
>ENA-OSIY01001316-OSIY01001316.1-marine-metagenome-genome-assembly--contig:-NODE-1316-length-13363-cov-12.055096_pt1 | contig 13363 bp, 5 predicted proteins | sample MGYA00237884_ERZ534233 | MGnify/ENA primary metagenome ERZ534233 (study PRJEB26412, sample SAMN06343840) | marine metagenome | isolation source: estuarine water | place: USA: Columbia River Estuary... | reverse complement strand
AATCGCTTGTCTCCTACTACTTGACCGCCTTGAGCAGTTGCACCAGTAAGGTAGTTAGTAAAGTTTCCGCCGCCATCTAGTGAATTTACACCTGGAAAGCTTGACGGTTGAGGATCACCATTATTAGTAATAGCAAAAGTAAATCCTGTATTAGGTGCTCCGCCTGTTATAGATATTGTCATATATCCGTTTAGCGGAACTATATAATTACCGTTAGCATCACTTACAATAGTAAGAGACTCATTATAACTAGGAGTTATACTAGTGTCGTTTATACTAAAACTAGTGCTTGCCTGAGAAGGTCCGCCGCTGTATCCAGTACGTAGATTAAACGTAGCAGTTTCAAGTCCTTCTGTTTGCAAGTCATTTCTAAGGTATAAAATAACTTGATATACGGTTTGGCCATAAACAGTAAAAGTATTGTTTAAAGGAGTTCCGCCGCTAGGAGTAAACCAACCGTTTCCATCTTGTGCGTCATGATAAACGTACTCAACGTCGTTTGCTGTAATTCCCGTACCAGATATATCCCACCATAGTTGTGTTCCCGAAGGAACTGCTGTTAGTCCTATGGTAAAGAAAATGTAAGCACCTTCATTTATATTAGCCGCACTTCTGGTAACAGAATAGCCTGCTGGAGTTATGGAAGTATCTGAAACAAATATATTTCCATAACTATTTTTTGTAGTACCGTCGGGATATTGGACAACTAATTCAGCGTATTCAGTTTGGCCGTCAGTAAATGAGTCTGCAGTAAACGTAATTTGAAAAGTAGCTACGTTACTTTGAATTGTTATACCACCAGCACCTGTGTTCGTAAAGTCATTTGCTGAAAGTGTACCACCTATCAGTTTAGGGTATACAACAGTTCCGTTAGGTATATTAGCAGTAGTTACTTTAAAGAAACCAGTAGTTCCTTCGTTAACATATAAGGGACCTTGAGTATTATCTGTGCCACTAACAAAAAACGCAGGTTCTGGGTTTATGGTATAGTTAAAACTTCTGAAGTTTTTAGTTGTTGTAGTAAATATCCAGAAAGTACGATTAACTGTTGCGTTTGGATCACCTCCAAGATCGCTACCCGTAGGCCCTAGTGGCGTAACTGGAGGATTACTGAAGTTTCCGTTTTCATCAAAGTATTGGGTCCCTACTGTAGAATACTCAGGCTTCCAACGATTATTCCAAGCATAAACAGGGTCTATGCCTTGTGGAAGATTTTGAAACTCAAAAGATCCGTTAGGAGTACCACCAGTTATTGTAATTGATGTACGTTGATTATAAGTAAAAGTACTAGGATTAATCGTTAGTACTTCATTACCTGCGGGGACGTCAGTAATTGGTATATCTAGAAACGTTGCTCCGTTATTAACGGATATACGCATTGTTTCATTTTCTGTGGAAGCATCTCGAGCAAATCTAAACTCTAAGCCACCAGTATTACTAGAAATAGTAAAATTACCTGATATTGTGCCAACACTTAAATCTGCTTGAGTAATGCCCGTTATTGTATACGGAACTGTAGAACCGTTTGCTAAACCCTGAGTAGTTAATGTAACTGCAATAGACTGACCTTCTTCAGGAGTCATAAAGCTAGACAAGGAATAGCTTACAAAATCAGAAATAGTAAATTGAACTGACGAAGCACCATTATCAAGACGGAGAGTAGCTGTCTGTGTTCCTTCTATAAAAGCATCAGTTAATGCGTCTATTCTTTGTGTAGCTGTATTGTCAACAACAATAAAATAGCCTGTTAGTGTTTGGGCAAAACCTCTCATTGGTGCTATATCTGCTGCTTCAATTCCTGTAATAGTAAAAGGCACTATTGTCCCGTTAGGAACTGATACAGTGTTTAGCGTAATAATAATTCCGTTATCTTCGCCTTCCGTTAGTCCGCTTTTATTTTTAGTTAAAACAAAACTTTGAGGCAGCCCTGGTGGAACAACTCCTCCATCTAATGGTGTAGCGTCTACAACCAGTGATTTTAATTCTTCTGGATCGGGGTTACCTGGAGATCTGTTAGGGCCGTAGTACATACCTGGTGAAGATGTGTACAAACTTTGTGTTCTAAATGTAGCTGCTTCTGCAGATATCATTCTATTACCATTTCCTGGGTAAGGATCTCTCTTATACAGTGTTTCCCAGTAATTATTATACCAAACACCACTGGTTTGGCCTACATATACCCACCTACAAAGAGGTAGTAACCATGCAGCGTTATTGACTATATATTCATTTTGCTGTACTTGGGTACTTGGTATAAAACTTCCTAGCCTTCTAGTGTAAGTACGTGGACTTACAAAATCTGCACTAACTAATATGCTTGGATATGCAGTAGGTTCGAGATGTTTTTTGCCAGAATCATATACACACTGTGCAATAGTATTAAATAGCTGTACCCCATACCCGTTAGTTCTTAAACTATTAGGTATAGGATTGACTGCGAAAAGGTATGCTTTAGGTATATCTGCAGTAGTAGCTGTCCAAGTATTTGGAACATACACAAAAAGCTCTACAATGCCACCAGGACCCCCTGGTTCGGCAAGAGCTACCGGGTTGTGACAGTTGTAGTACACTTGACTATAATTTACCGGAAGATTAAATAATATAAAACAATCGTAGTCTGGGTCTGCTCTATATGTTACCTTATAAACTGTCCAAGAAGTTATAGACTTAGGGTTGCCGTTTCCGTTAATAACGTCTGTTTCAGGGGGAGAAAAGTTTGTAAAAGGAACACCCTCTGAGTCAGTTTGGTTTAATACTCCTACAAATTTTTCAGTAATATTTTGAACTGCTATATACCCGGCTTGTCTAAGAAACCAAGGCTTTACACTTGAGTCGTCTAAGACCGTTTCTTCGTAATTATTTAAAAATTTAAATCCGTATGTCATTTAACAAATACCATTAAAATTGTTTGAGATCTTTCTATACCAGGAGCAGTAATATTGTCTTCGTACCACTGCACACGGGGTACTGTGCCACTCTCGTAATACCCCATACTTAAGTCCCAACCATGTGTTCCAATTATTAATGGAATTAACATTATTGTCCTACCTCTTTGTGGGCCGCCAGGTATGTATTCTCCAGGAGCCCAATCTAATGGAAAACTTACCGTAGTAGGATACAGTGGAGTTATGCTACCATTGCCTGGAGGCATTATTATATACTGTACAAACACTCCACCAGCACTGGTGGAGTCATAGGCTAAACTATTGTCTGTATTGTAAATTTGCATTCCGTATGCCATGCGTTTCCTTTAAGATGTAGAGGTAAATTGGCTAGCTGACCATCCACCTGCAGGTTCAGTCAAATTGCCTATAATAACTCGCGGACTATTTCCACCACTATACACCCTGATGTTATTGTTTAATCCATCAATAACAATCTTGTTACTGTTAACATTGTTGGCGGTATTATTACCAACGTTTAATCTATTAGCATTAATAGTGCCTGTAGTAATTTTACCACCATCAATAGTTGTAGTATTTGTTGTAAAAATATCGGTTTTTGAAACTTTACCAGAAATAAGAGTAGAACTAGCAATAGCACTATTAGCTAAAGTAGTAGATTCAGGTCCTGTTACTTTTGTACTTATAGCAGTATTTAAACTAGTAACAGTTTGAGTACCGGCTACCTGATCGTTAACATTAGTAAAAGTTACTAAACCATTAAAGTTTTGATGTGTGAAAGGCGCACTAATATTTATTGTTTGCGTACCTCCTGAAACAGTTTCTTGTACGCTGTAACGAACAGCCCACATTTTTCCGCTTGGTTGGTCAGATACTGAAAAAGTATTAGACCATCCTTCAGTAATTCCAGTAAAGTACTGTCGGCTTTGACCAGCTTGACCAAATATTCCTACTGCAAAGTTATACGAGTGTGAAACTGCGCTAGGAGTGCCAGGTGCGCTTGCAGAAGCAATGTCATAGTACAAGTAACCAGTTGCATTTTTTAGCGGAGGTTCCGATATTCCTCGTTGACCTTCAACTAGTACAGGAATTTCCCAGGTATAGGTATTACCACCTGCAGAACGTTTACCAAAACTTGTCCATAGTGGATCTGTTCCAGTAGCACCTACTATAGTTGCAGACCACTGAGGATTAGTTAATGCTAGAGTAGCAGTAAGTGTTCCAGGGGGAGGTGCGCTGGGTCCAGTGTTTCCAAAACCAATAGGGTAGCGGGTATATATCTGTGTAATGCCTTCACCAGTAAGACCATTATTAGATTTATTTAGTGTAAGTATCTTATCAAAGTTAGTAGGTACACCATTAATGCTAAGAGTAGCCCTATAAGTAGCGCTTGCAGTAGTAGTACTAATTGCTGATATTGTTATAGCACCAGTTGTTGTAACAATATTGCTGGTCATACCTGTCTCAGATGCTTTTGACCATACGACTCCGTCCGCGCTAGTTAGTTTAGTTGCACCGCGAAATACTACTAATTCACTATTTAAATTCAATGGGCTAGCTATAGGTGTACCATCACTAGTACAACTAATTGTTTGATTCTCATTAGTTAAACCAACTGAAATACCGTCACTGCCGTCTTTTAAAGAGTAAATAGTTATTTGGTCAAATACAGTTGAAACACCTCCAGTAACTACAACTTTTACTATTGTAGTCCCGCTTGCAAAACTTGCTAGTGAGTATACTGCACTTGTGCCTGTTTGAACAGTTGTAAAACTTGTGCCACCATTAGTAGATGTACTCCAAGTATAAATTGGAGTAGCACCAACATTAAAAGCACTAGCTGTTAATGTGATTGTTGAAGGACTAATTACCTCAGTATTTTTTGCTGCAATAAATGCTTGTGTGCTTGCTGTAACATTAACCACAGAAGCATCTGCACCGTCAAAAGATTTATTTAAGTTTAAAGTTTTAGTTAATGTAACACCATTAACTGTTGCGCTAAATACGGCTTCTGCAAATTCTTCGTCTAAACTATCTATTACAATAGTACCATCTGGAAAAGCTAATCCACCTGTACCGCCTGTATAAATTCTATAAGTAGAATCAATGCCACCATTGTAACTTAATTTTGCAAAAGTTACTGGTGGAGTACTACTACTATTTAAAGTTCTAGTACCTAATATAGCTGACATTGTAGTTCTAAGAGGGAACTGTGTTGTACCAATGATCTGTCCAGCACTGTCACAGCTTATAGTTTGGTTTTCGTTTTTTAAACTAACTACAAAAGCGTCGTCGCCTTCTCGTAAACTATAGATAGAGAATGTATCAAATACGCTAAAAGTACCTTCTGAGACCGTTACTTTTACTACTTTTACACCAACTGGATTAAATTTCTTTATTGCAAAAGTATTGCCATTAGCTATCCCAACGTCTACGCCTGGGGCAGCATTGTCAACTAACCATGTATATGTTGGGTTAACAAAGTTACTTGCAGTAGCTGTTAGTGTAATTGTATCTGGTGCTACTACTGTTGAATTTTTTTCAGTTATAAAAGACTGTCTAGCAGCAGTTAAATTAACTGAACGTGCAGTAGCACCTGCTACTCCCTCTTTTGACTTTGTAAAACTTTGACGTTTTACAATACTAAAAGCTACTCCGCTAGTTGTTTTGCCTGTAATTGTGTAGTCAATATATGCACTATCTAGGGAATTATCCATAGATGCGTGACTATCAAAATCAATAACAGTACCGCCTTGAGATGTAACCAGCGCAGTTGTATCGCATACAATACCATTAGAATCAATGTTAGTTATTGTCCATGTGCCGTTATCATAAGGACTGCTATTATCTACGGTTAAATAAGTATTGCCTTGTTTTACTTCAATAGTAGTTCCGCTACCAACGTAACTACTTGCAGTAGTTGTTCCATCTGTATACGCAGGTATTCCATGAGATTCGTTAGACAAATAAACAGTAATTTGTTCTGTACCGTCGTTAATACGATAAAGAGTTAAAACATCGCTTACGTCGCCAAGTGTAGCAGTAACTACTGCAGTACCAACTGTTATTCCTAACAAGTCAAACTGTGCTCGTGTAATTGTTATTTTATTTGAATTTACGCCGGTGCCTTGAGTAAATCCAATATTTCCAATAGGTGTAGTAGTATTATCACGAGTAAAAGCTTGAACTGTAAATGTAGGTATACCAGTTAAGTTAACTAGTCTTGCTGTTACAGTTGTTGAAGGAGTTTGAGAAGTTGTGGCAAATTGATCTTTGTAAATAAATTCTTTGTTGGGCGTACTGAGTTGAATTAGGGGTGCTGTCTCGCCTGCTAATGCACGGTAAACGTTCCACACTTGTTCAATAGTAACACCATTATATACAGCTATAAAAGTAACATTACCGCCGTCTTCTGTTAAACCAGTACAACTATATACACCTGTTGCGGCATTTATAGTTGCTCCAACAATACTATCAACACTTCCTGCTTTAATAGAGTATACTGGTCCAGCTCCTGTTACTTCTGTGCTTAAGTTAAAAACTTTGAAAAGACCAACAGCATTAGTAAAATCCCCGCCTGTACCGTCAGTTGCAGTAACAATAGGTAGAGGATCGTTTGTTAAGTATCCATAAACACTTATGTTTTCTTCCAATACTACTGCTGTTAGTTGTGCAGAAACAGTATAAGATCCAGGGCCTGTTGGGCCAGCTGGATCTACTTCATCATCATCAATACCACTAACAAAAGCATATTTTACGTAATACCGAGTATTAGGAGTTAGATTAGGAATAGTTACATTTAAACTATTTCCAGAAGGCACAAGTGTGCCTTCTCCATTATTAGGATTGAACGGAGTAGTTAATGAATACCATACCTTTATAGCTACTAAGTCATCCCTAACATCTGTTAATCTAATAGTATCATATGGTCTGTCCAATACCAACTGTAGTGATTTTACGCCTGGGTATAAAAATGCCGCCATGCTTATCCTTTAAGTAATAGTTTTAACAACTATTGTTCCTAGAGTACTTGTAGTACTATAATTACCTTGTTTATCTACTGCTCTGCAAGCTACTCGATAAGTAACTCCTGCAGCTGATAGTCTTGGTCTTGGTTGCTTGCGAAGATCAAACTTAGCTATACCATTAATTTTTATAACTGTAATGTTATTTGTTGCAGGATTTGGAACTAAGTCCCAGAAGTCCTCTACACCTGTATCTTTGTATAGCCTGTACTCATACGTATCAAAATCACCTGTTTTTAAAGCAGGATCTGGTGTTACAACAATATCGGTTTTATCTAAGTCTAGAGTTAGCAGTGGTGCTACGGAACCAGTAAGTGTCTTTCCACCATTTGTTGTGTAGAATGTGTCGGACCAAGGCCCGCTTACACTACCTGTTGAACTAGTATAACGTGCGCGAATTTTGTAAATTGTAAGAGTCTTTAGGCCTGGAATAGTTAAACTTCCTGCAGACTTATCAATACTATAGATACCAAATAAATTTCCTGAATCAAATTCTTGATCACCTACTACAACTTGTACTTGAATTCTTTGCGCTTGAGAAGTTAAACCTTGTACATTTGCAAAACTTATCATTAACACGTTTTGATACGTGCCACGAGATATCTCTTCTGCAATAGCACTACTACTTACGGCGTCAACAATCACAGGTGCCTGAGTAATAGTATTTTGTATCGTACTTGTACTAGAGCCGGTTATATTTGCATTAAATGACGGCAGCTCAGCATCCGAATTCATATTTATTGAATATATTTCAGGACTATAATCTACAAGTGTTAGACGCGCACTTAAGTTACTAGAAGGTTCTATACCTAGTACTACTAGTTGTTGTGACTCTTTAGCGATTTCGCCAAGCATATATAAACTGTCTACCTCAACACTAGTAGGTACGGTTACAGTCAACGTAATTGTACTATACCAGTTGCTGGTAGTAATAGGCGCTAATGTTAGTAGTATACTATCGCTACCAGGAGTAGTAGAAATAGTATTTAACCTAATTCGAATCTGATATGTTTTACCTGATGTTAGATATACTTGTTCACTTAGTTCGAGTGTTGATCCTGACTTAGCTGCAACACGGCCACTACCTGTGCCCCACAAGGGAATATCATGACTTACGCGAACTAAATCACCGCGACTGCATACTAAATACTCAAAATCCGCATTAAGTGTGTATGTTTCTGGACGTAGTTTTGTTTGCGCTAAGTGCCAACGGGCAAGATGTTTTGCTTGACGTAAACTAGTTACTCCGGGCAGGCTTAACTCTTCAAAAACTTCTGCTGTCGTTTTGGTTTTACCAAAGTTAAAAACTAAAACTTCATCTGCTTGGTACGCTTTTTCGGCGTTTGCAAAAGTAACACGGAACGCGTCTGGTAATCTTGGCAATAGTTTTGTTGCTTCAAAACCCCATGAATTATGTGGAGTAAAATGTTGTGTTATATAAGCGCGAGGCTTATCAATTATCACTGACCACTTAGCATCAACATATGTTGGACTTGCTTTACCAGCGGCACAAATGTCTCGTAAGATATCCATTATGCTTTGAGTTTGAGTAACTACACTGTTAAACTCAAAACGGTTGTCATCACAATACTCATGCCATGTTTGTAAAGCAGCCAAATCAATCTGTTGACGAACTTCGGCTGCCTTAATACGGTAAGCATTGGCGGGATGTGTTAACACATAACCAAATAAACTTGCGGGATTACTTGTTGGGCGGGTTATCCAAGTCTGTGTTGCACGGTTCCAGTCTGGCGTAATTGTTTGAACTACTGCATTAACACCGTCAACAGTACCATTAGCTTTACTGGTACTTTGTAGTCTTAGTGCTGTACGGGCTAAATATGTGTTTGGTATTGCATTTAGAGGTCCTTGAGGTAGTCCAGTTGCAGGATCTATTGGGTTAGCGTAGCCTGTAACATTTAGCAAAGACACTTTGTTATAGTTGCGCAACTCTGCTACTGGTTCAGCAACATCATCATTTACACGACGTACGCGAACTTCATATTGACCTGGTACTAAGTTCTTCATTTTATAAACGAAGTTAAAAGCATCTTTGCGCTTATGATATAACCCAGGGCTACCAAAACTTATTATAGTTTCAGGAGTAGCTAAATTATTTAAACCACCATTTTCAGTATAAGTTATGTAACAAGCAACACCCGCATCACCAAAGTTAGTATTTTTAGCTTTTACTCTAACTGGGTAAGTCCCTGCTTCTAAGTATGCTAAGTTAACAACTGTGCTTGAATATCCTGGAAGAGGTATTCCAACAATTTGTCGATTATTAACCAACACACTACCTTCATCATCTGCACTGGCTTCTACTTTGTAGTAGCCAGTAAATGGAAAATTAACTTGTTGAGTTTTATCAAACTCCAGGGCACTAGGTTGTGCGGCATCCCAGACTGCGTGTGCGTTAGTAAAAGTTGTCCAAAAACGATTATTAACTCGGTTTACTACACCAGACATATTTCGTGTACTAAATACAGCTACTTCTTGTCCAACTGCTGGTTGTGTGGAACTAAAACGTGAAACTGTCCCGCTAGCAATTTCTACTTTTACGCCCTTAACTTCGTTAGCGTCGTTATAGCTATTGTATTCACTGATTGTTGTAGTTGTTAAGCCAAGGTCCGAAGCCCCTACATACCCTTGTACATGATTAATAGTGTTTACAACTACGTTTTGAAGAACACAGATTGTATATAATTTTACATAACCATTTTGAGGTATCTGTGGTAGTCTACTATAAGTAAGAGGGTCTTCATCGCTACCTAGTAAGCTGGCATAGTTATTTTTCCTATATAATGCTAATAAATTCGCAGAAGGGTCTGCATTTTGAATATCCGTGGCTGCCCCATCAAAGCGTCGAATTTCACCTGTTTCGCTTAATGCATATGTAAACCACTGATACAGAGGTATAAAGACGTTGTAATCTTGTCCTCCCTCACCACTCGCAAGTACAACAGTATTATACCCAATATTTGGACCAATAATATTTGTATAGTTTGTGCTAGTAACACCAGTAGAACCATGTGTATAACTAGCACGTGAAGTCCAAGCACTAAATGTATTTGTAGCAGTGTCAAACTTGCGTAGTTGAAATTCAACGGATGCTGTTGCTTCATTTACTTTGCCAGGCGATCCATAATCTATTGCACCACTACGACCACTAACTACTAGTTGGCGCATACCTTCTGGAAAAGTTAATGCAATGTCAATAGAAGTAGTATCTGTTTGATTTAAAACTACGTTTTGCCACGGGTTGCCGTCTTCAGAATTATTGACCAATAGTACATTTACTTGTTGTTGCTCTACATCTCGCGGGTACAGTTTGTTAAATGCAGTAGCATCATCAGTAGCATATCCACCCAAAGTAACTGGAGCTGGAAAGTCTTGTCCAAATTCTTCAAGTCCATAGAAATTTTTAACAGGGCTTGTACCAACACAAATATCTGTTACTTGTAATGGGCCAAATCCCCAAATCAACAGCATATTGATTAAACTAGTATCTGTTAAAGTGTCAATATACGTGGTAGCACCTAGTACACCTGTTACACGCATTTTGCCAAGTACAACAGGTATTGCGCCAAAATGATTGGCTTGATTACTAGCACCACTAAACAAATTTAGCGAAGCTGCACTACCAGGGTCTGGATTTTGGCCAGGCATACGCACAGGTGCAATAGCATTAACTAATGCCATACCTGCCATATTTAAAGCAGCTGTTGTTGCTGCTAACGTTGCTGTTTGTGCAAATGTTGCAGTACCTGCTTTTACAGCTGCTGCTGCTTCTGGAGCGAGCTGCGGTGCTATTATACTTACTGCTACTACTACTGCAATCATCAGTAATAATCTAGTACCATTACGACCTTGAGCAACTGATTTATAAGCAATAGTCTGATTTGCTTCTAGTACAGTAGTTGCCCATTTATCTTTAGGGATTACTTGACCATCTACTAGAATAGCTAACTGTGATGCAAAACGCTCACTAACAGAGTATTTGGTGTTAACAAAACTAGCAAAGTCTTCAACAGTAGTACCTGCCGCAGTCCAGTCGTAAGCAACTTGAGTTTTTAGTGGGTGGGGTGTACCAGCTACAAATACTTGAGCCTGTTTGCTATATGTATAAAATCCTTGGAAACGCTTTGACCACTGTGAACTGTACAATGATTCAATAACACTGTCACGACCTTCACGTGCATGCAAAAACTTATTATCGCCAACATAAACGCCAACGTGAGCAGGCTCACCATAAATATTAAAAAGGCATAAGTCACCAGGTACAGCTTGTGTAACCATCAACCAATTATCGCGATGTGTGTTTATAGCAGTAACAACTTCTGGGTCATTAGCCGTAGAGTACAGCTCACTATAACTTGGTAATTCAATACCAAGTTCATCACGATAAAATAAGCAAGCTAAACCCCAGCAGTCTACTCCAGACTCAGTACGTCCATTATTAGCATAAGGTAATCCTATATATTTGTTGTAGTCCATTAGAATAACCCCGGAAAATAGCTTGGAATAAAATTATAGCACGGAAACGGCTCACGTGCTAAATTAATCATTGTTAAATCAAAATTAATTGAATCTGCATTATATGTTGCTGAGGTAATATAAAATCCAGGAAATATAGCTTCTACTGTGTTGGGTGAACTACTAAGTACAAGTTCGAGCTGAACTTTTGTTGGTTTTGTAAGTTCTGTGCGTATAAGTTCAATAGCTTCACGAGTAACATACTGTAAAGTTAATCTACACGTACCCACACCAGTATCTTGCTCAGCAGGCAAACTTACTTCCATGGGCAAAAATACATAGTTTTGACCTCGACTAGGCACACCATATATGACTTCTTCGTCTGTGGTCAGCGAGGTTATACGCTGTGTATAATTATCAGCAAAACGAAACACTACCTGTGTTTCGTTAGCGGGATTATATATAGTTAGTAACATTATTAATGTTTCGTCACTTTCTGACGAAAACATTGCACGAATTGCTTCGGGGCTTAGTCTACTTAATCTGCTCATGGTAATATTTCAAATTTTAAACTAGCTTGCCAATATCCCGGTGCTAAATATTGAAGACGAAATAATTCCCCTTCTGATTGTGGAACAATACGTACCTCAACTGTTGTATAAAGTCGTGGATGTTGAAAATTAAAGCGTTTAACGCCTTCAAGATCATTGAACACAAATGTTTCTAGTGTTTGGGTTTGGGCTGTGGTTAGTATAAAACTAAGATCCATAGTGCTTGGACGTTGTGAACGTCTGCGTTGTTTAGCAGGTCCTGCATCCATTGCTGAACGTATAATGTTTACACCAATGCTTTCCGAAAACCCCTTTTGGGGGCTTTGCGGAAAGCTATTAGCTGTTGGCCATGATAATATTGCCATATTTTATCTCCTTGCTAGTGCAGGTCGTGTACCATATGTACTAGAAAATGCTGTTTGTGCTGCACTGCCAGTGCGGGTTACTTCTTGTGCAACCATTTCGCCAACAGTAACTTCAATACGACGATTGCCTCGTGAGTCCATAGTTTCTTTAGTAGTTGCTTTTTCACTACCATAGTTGTTAACAACTACATCAACGTTTGAGCCACCATCGCCTCCACGTACTCCAAGGTTGCCATTACTATCGCGCTTTAGGGGCATAATAGCTTCTGGTCCTGCTTCACCCATTAAACCAGTACCCTTGGCAAATTTAAAGTAAGTTGGTTGGTCTACTACAGAGTTTGTAAACATTCCGCCTTTGGCGAATGTTTTTAAACCTGTGTCGTATACATTACCTTTTGCATTATTGTAAAAGTCTGGATCACCCATCGGAGATGAAGTATTAATACCTAGTGCTCCCATAAATAACTTAGCTAAGCCGCCAGCACCACCTATACCCCGAAACAACATCATCTGTTGTTGTTGTATTTCGTAACGTAGTAAACCTTCTAAGAAACTGTTAATCATGTCTTTGAAACTTAATTTACCAGTTTTAGTAAAGTTAACAATAGCGTCTTCCATACCTTTAAATCCCTGCTTAAACATTTCTGTGTATGCTAGTTGCCTGTTAGTAGTGTCTGCCATTACTTGCGCACTTTTAATTTGCGCGTCCGTTACTAGTAAAATTGCTGATCTTTGAGCACCGTAGTTTTCTAGTAGTCGTTTACGTGCTGTCTCGTCATCTGCTTTTTTCTCGCCTACATAGGTTCCACCTGCTGCGGCTTTATCACGGTCTAGCTTTTCAATTTCTTGATTGTATGCACGTTGAGCTGCAGTTAATTGCTTGGTTTGCTCTAGTTTTAGTTCTTCAACTTTTAATAGGTTTAATTTAGTTCTCAAAGACTCATCATCAAGCATACCAAGTTGACCTTGTAAACTTAAGTTATCTTGAGTAATTTTATTAATAGAAATTTCTTTGTCTAAAGCAGCAGAACTAACAATAAACG
>ENA-OSIY01001315-OSIY01001315.1-marine-metagenome-genome-assembly--contig:-NODE-1315-length-13375-cov-3.634682_pt1 | contig 13375 bp, 12 predicted proteins | sample MGYA00237884_ERZ534233 | MGnify/ENA primary metagenome ERZ534233 (study PRJEB26412, sample SAMN06343840) | marine metagenome | isolation source: estuarine water | place: USA: Columbia River Estuary... | reverse complement strand
TATTAGAGCTGTTAATGCAAATTATACCGATGGTGTGAATGGATATGACGTAGAAATATCTGAATTTGGAAAGTGTTTTGATACGGATGATTTTGTAGAAGGCACTACTGCATTTTTAGAAAAACGTAAATCTAACTTTCCGGGGAAATAAAAAAAAGCCCAAACAAACGTTTGGGCTTTTAAGTTTTATAGAGCTAAAATGCTTAATCTGCTAATACAATAATTTTGTTAGCGTTCATTTCAATAGCACCAGAATCAATAGCATACAAATAGCTACCACCTTTTTCTTGAAAGTATCCTTTGTTCGAATCATCGAGTGTGATGTTTCCTACTATTTTTACGAATCCATCCTTGAGGACAGACACAATAGGGGCGTGATTGTTTAGCATTTCAAAATCACCATTAACACCAGGGACAGAGACACTGTCTACATCGCCTTTAAATATGGTTGCTTCTGGAGTTACAATTTCTAAATACATAGTTTATTTTTTAGGCTTCAGCTAACATTTTGTCACCAGCTTCAATCGCTTCTTCAATCGTTCCTTTAAGGTTAAAGGCTGCTTCTGGAAGACGATCTAATTCACCATCCATAATCATATTAAAGCCTTTAATCGTTTCTTTAATATCAACCAAAACACCTTTTAAGCCTGTAAATTGCTCAGCTACGTGGAAGGGTTGTGATAAGAAACGTTGTACACGACGTGCGCGACCAACAGCTAATTTATCTTCTTCTGATAATTCTTCCATTCCAAGAATGGCAATAATATCTTGTAGTTCTTTGTAACGTTGTAACAACTCTTTGACACGTTGTGCACAGTCATAATGCTCATCTCCTAAAATATCTGCTGTCAAAATTCTTGATGTAGAATCTAAAGGATCTACCGCTGGATAGATACCAAGTTCTGCAATTTTACGTGACAATACAGTTGTTGCATCTAAGTGAGCAAAGGTTGTTGCTGGTGCAGGATCTGTTAAATCATCTGCAGGCACGTAAACCGCTTGTACAGAAGTAATCGATCCTTTCTTTGTAGATGTAATACGCTCTTGCATCGCACCCATTTCAGTGGCTAATGTTGGTTGGTATCCTACTGCAGATGGCATACGCCCTAGAAGTGCTGACACCTCTGACCCAGCTTGTGTAAATCGGAAAATATTATCTACAAAGAATAATACATCTTTTCCTTGACCATCTCCAGCACCATCACGAAAGTATTCCGCAATTGTCAATCCAGATAAGGCGACACGTGCACGTGCTCCTGGTGGTTCGTTCATTTGTCCAAAAACAAAGGTTGCTTTGGATTCCTTCATGATCGATTTATCAACCTTTTGAAGATCCCATCCACCTTCTTCCATGGAGTGCATAAAGTCATCCCCATATTTTATAATACCAGACTCCAACATTTCACGAAGTAAATCATTTCCTTCACGAGTACGTTCTCCAACCCCGGCAAATACCGAAAGACCACCATGGCCTTTGGCAATATTGTTAATCAGTTCTTGTATCAATACTGTTTTACCTACTCCAGCACCACCAAATAATCCAATTTTACCTCCTTTTGCATACGGCTCAATTAAATCGATGACTTTGATTCCAGTAAATAAAACTTCAGTAGAAGTCGAAAGCTCTTCAAATTTTGGTGCTTTTCTGTGAATTGGCAATCCAGCATCGCCAGCTTTAGGTAAATCTCCTAAACCGTCAATAGCATCGCCAATAACATTAAATAAACGACCATAGACGTCGTCTCCAACAGGCACCTGAATTGGTGCGCCCGTGGCATTGACTTCGGTTCCACGACTCAACCCATCCGATGAATCCATGGCAATGGTACGCACGGAGTTTTCACCAATATGTGATTGAACTTCAAGGACCAAAATAGACCCATCAGCTCTGTTGATTTCTAAGGAATCGTAAATTTTTGGAAGGTCTGCTCCAGATGCGAATTCGACATCGATCACTGGACCTACAATTTGAGCAACTTTACCTGTAACTTTTGACATTACTTTATTGTTTATATTTTTATCTAAAAATGATGTGGAAAACACATGGTTTTCGCGCTGCAAAGATAATAGTTTTAATTAAAAAACCCAGAGCAAAGCTCTGGGTTTTTTATGATTTTTATATTCAGAAATAATTATTGCAATAATGGCGAATAATTTGTTGGATAATCTCCTATGTCTAACAAGTTTCCTGAAGCTTCAAAGTTTGAGTTGTATTTAGCATCAATAGCTTTCATAAATTCGTTTGCTATAATTCCATATCCTCTTGAAGTTGGATGAACAGCATCTAAACTAAATAATCCACCAACAACTAAACCTGTAGTTGGAGAAAAGTTATTAGACGAAAAATTGCCATTGGTAAGGTTTTGCCAAAATTCGTTTGCATTGAAAAATGCGAAGTCAGCTTGCTCTGCTGCAGAGGCAAGTTTTGCGTTAAAGTTATCTGTAGCAGTTATGACTTCTTGAATCTCAGTTTCCGTTAGAACCCAATTATCAGCAAGTGGGACTGCTACACCGTTTACACTTGCTGGGTTGCTAGGATCTGCTAGTGTACCGATAAATGAAGCTGCCAAAATGACTATCAAATCGTTTTCTGTCGCTTGTCTCATACTAACCAAAGCAGGATTAATAGCTGTTAAATCAGTTAATGCCTCATCTATGATTACAACAGGATTGTTACAAGGTGTACCATTTTCATCAACATCACAAAAACTTATTGTACGTTGGGCGATTTCTGCATCAGCATCATCTTGAGAAATGGCATTTACACTTACTAAATAAGCAAAAGCTTGTTCAACTCCACCATTATAAGCTGCATATGCGCTATTAACAGCGTTTGCTGTGGTTTCGTCAAGTGGAATAGGGTTGTGTGGTACTGTTGTAAAGAATGGAATATCAGTCACATAAGGAATATTTGCCATTACCCCATCTGTTCCTGTTGCCATTAAACTCCCAACTATAGCATCAATTGAAGCATCAAATGTTGCTTGATCAGTAAGTGCTCCATTCGAACCTCCAGAAGTTGAATAACTAAGAACATCATTTGCCCCAATCCATAAACTGACAAAAGTTGGGGATTGATTTACTGCAAGCTCTAGTAATGTAGCATCAGGAGTTGAGCCTGTCAATCTCACAGCATATGGGTTGGCTAAACCAAGGATTACGTTGTTTATGTTTCCGTAACCAGGTGCAACCAAATGGAAGCTTCTTGCTCCAGGCACTCCTAGGTTATTAAAAGGACCTGTTGGGTTATTTAATAAGTCTGTTGAAATGGTAACTTCTCCAATAACGCTTTCTAGTCCAGCTGGACCAGAGCCGTCAAAAACAAGTCGTGGGCCAAAAACTCTCGTTCCACCTTCGGTGATTGCGATACCATTATCAGGACCTAAAGATAAACCTCCATAATTGTCATTTGTCATCGCTTGAACAAAATCACCACCTCCCACGGTAGCAAATTTATTTGCAAGCATGTTAGGGTAAGAATTATTTTGTGTGGCAATAAATAACGAGTTATCAGTTACTCCTGCAGTTAATGAGTTACCTAAAGCAATGTAATTAGAGAAATCTAAACCTCCTGCATTAAGTTCTGGAAGCATGGTTGTTTCTGTGGTTTCTCCATTAGCTTCAAGGACGTCTTCTACGTCATTACATGCCGTAAATCCAAGAACTACAGCACTAAGTAATATATATTTTATATGTTTCATAGTTTTAATTATTAGTTGTTAATAGTCCAAGATAGGAAGTAAATTGATCCAATGTTTCCAGTTCCAAATGCCGTATTGTATTCAGTTCCTAATAAATTGGTAGCACCTGCTTTGAACGTTGATTTAATACTTGGTACAGCATAGTTGATTTGTGCATCTACGGTATGGAATTCTTCTACGACACCATTTCCAAATGATGCTTCCCAGAAGTAGTCATCACTAAATCTGTATGCCACGTTAAATCCAAAGTTTTCAAATAAGGCTGTATTTCCAAAAGAAGCCTTGAATTTATGTTCTGGAGTATTAAAGTTTGTATTGAAATCAGGAAAGTTATTATCTTCTTCCATTTTAGCGTAGGTATAGTTACCGCTTAAGTCAAAGTCACCAAACACTTTTGTTGACAATCCAATAGAAGCTCCATAGGATGTAATCCCAGCTCTAGAGTTTGTGTATGCACTGTAGGCTGTATAATCGCCATTGGCAATAGAAGCAACTGAAAGTCCACCATCTCCTGCAACTCCATATAAAGGAGCAACTACAATTTCTGTCGAAATAAAGTCTTTATATGAATTGTGGTAGGCACTCAAATCAACAATTAAATTGTCAAATTTACCACGGTATCCTATTTCAAATGCGGTCACTTGTTCTGGTTTCACGACGTCTGGATTTGCAACTACTAAATCAGCTGGATTTCCAGTAACTCCTAACATTCCCACTGAAGTAGCTGTATAAGAATTGTTGTAAGCAGCAGAACCTGTTTGAGTGATTGAACTTGGTTGTCCAAAAGCAGCTTGACCTGTTTGAGAAACATCAAACACATTTGAATAACGGTCTAAGTTGTTAGGCGCAGATCCTACAAGTAGGGCACGTCCTGCATCCAGACCAATAAATAAATCTTGTGTGGTTGGATTTCTAAAACCAGTTTGTCCAGAAAGTCTGATGTTATGATTTCTGTTTATTGTTAAGCCAGCAGATAATCTAGGTGAAAAGAAGCCATCAAAAAATTCTGATTTGTCATAACGAACCGACCCTGTAAATTTTAATTTTGCATCAGCGCTCAATTCCAATTCTTTTTGAAGTTGTGTATAAACCCCAAATTCAGAGTAGTTGATGGCACCATCGTAATCTGTATAAATTGTTCCAGAAGAATTTAAGCTGTATTGTCTAAACGACCCTCCTACTTGGATGTCAACAGCATCAATTAAATGAGCGAAATTATAGTTAGCATCTGCATGGTAGTATTTAGAAGCATCCTGAAATTTAGATCCTGTAGTCAAGTCTGGATCATTAACGCTTGTGTTGAATGCATTTTGAAAGTCATCAGAACCAGGTAAGAATCGACCCGTATCAGCAACAGTTCTTGCAGCAGCATGGGCTTGTGCATCTGTTGCACCACCTAAAGTAGACTGTACATAAGTTCCAGCATATTCACCAAACCATGTTACATCGTCTTTCCATGCTCTGTTGATATTAATCCCTGTAAAGACCATATCATAAGAATCTCCAGCGTTATCTGAAACAACATATCCTCTAACAAAGAAGTTATCATTTTTGACCTCTAATTTATGCTGTTCTTGAAAAAAGTTGTTAATCGCATATCGGTTGATTCCTTGGTATATAGTAGAACCTGTTCCTACTTTACCAACGTATGAAATCTCAAAGTCATTTTCAAAAGGTCTGTAATAGAGACCCCAATCCGCTTTGATACTTTCGGCATTGTAATTTGTTAAATCTCTTTCGTTGTAACCTGTTCTACTCACAGCTACGTTTGGTACTAGGGCATTCGCGCCTGCAGGTAAGATGCCTAAAGCTTCTAGTGCTACTGCAACTTCTTTAATCCCAGTAGAAACTTCATCTCCATAGACATTAATTCCGTTGTAATTTAAGTTGTTTGCTCTTGTGCCGCCAATCATATCGCTATCAACTTCACTTGTTGCAGCCCAGTCAGTTCCCTTCAACCATCCAAAGTTGGCTTTGGCAGCAAATTTTTCGCTGAATTTGTGAGCCACTCGAATTCCAAAATCGGTGTAAGTATTGTCTCCTGCAGCTTCTTGAGAAGTAATACCTCTTTTTAAACTCGTACTGATCCCATCACTATCGAATGGATTTTTACTAGTCATAAATAAGATACCGTTAAAAGCATTGGCACCATAAAGTGCAGACGATGCTCCAGGAAGTAATTCTACACTCTGTACGTCTGTCTCAATCATCCCTACTAAATTTCCGATAGGGAAGTTAAGTGCTGGAGTTGAATTGTCCATTCCATCAACAAGCTGCATAAAACGATTGTTTGCAAAAGTTGCAAAACCACGCGTGTTTACAGATTTAAATGTTAAACTGTTAGTGTTCACATCCACCCCTTTCAAGTTTTCTAAACCGCCATAAAAATCAGCAGATGCAGAAGTCTTGATGTCTTTAATTCCAAAACGCTCTACTGTTACAGGAGATTCAAAAATACGTTCGGGTGTTCGAGACGCAGAAATAACAACCTCATCAAGGAAACTTCCTTCATTAAGAGTGATTGCTAATGTTTCGTTGTTCTTTGTAATTTCTTGTGAAAGTGTTTCAAAACCTACACTACTCACTTGAATTGAGAATGGAGGGTTTTGGCTAACGTTTAAAGTAAAGTTACCATCAAAGTCTGTAACGACCCCTGTTGATGTTCCAACTACAATAATGTTAGCACCTGGTAATGGTAATCCACTGGCATCGTTGACAGTTCCTTTCACTGTTGTTTGTGCAAAAGATGCAACACAGAAAAGTAAGACTAAAGTCTTTAAAATTGTTTTCATAAATTTAGATTGTTTAATATCGTATGGTTATAGTAATATCAAATTTAAGCATTAAAAATTTAATAATTCTTAAATTTATCTACAAATATTATTAATTACACCCTTGGATAATCTCTTTATAGATACTTTTTTAAGTTTATTTAATTGAAAATCAGCCACTTAATAAATTGTCTTGAGAGTCGTGATCAGCCTTTATGAGATCATTCTATAGAGAGACATTCTTAACCCTTTTAAATAACTTTAATTTCAATTATTCAAAAAATGTAAAGTTTTTTTGTCATTATGTAAAAAATACTTTACATTTGATAAAATTTAAAAATTATAATATGAGTTATTTATTTAGTAATAAGTTTAAAAAAATCAGTGGTGTGATTTTTTATCTATCAATACCAATCGGATTATTTTTGTTGTTAACTGACAGAATACAAGATGTGTTTGTTGTCAACGTTTTTTCAATTTTTTCATATGAGTGGATTGGATCAGAAAGAACAGGGTTTGGGTGGATAGAAAATGGTTTAGGTGACGAATTTTTCACCTTATTAATTATTGTTTCTGGTTTAATAAACTCTTTTAGTAAAGAGAAAATAGAAGATGAATTAATTTCAAGAATTAGATTAGAAAGTTTGTCCTTATCTCTGTTTATAAGTTTTGGGTTAATAATTATATCTACCTTTTTAGTTTTTAATATTAACTATATGATTGTATTGGTGTTCAACTTATTTTTAATAATTCTCTTATTTAATTTAATATTTAAATTCAGACTATTCAAACACTATAACTCATGAAAAATAATTTAAAGTTATATCGAACAAAGTCTGGATATACACAAGAAGATATTTCAAAAAAAATTGGTGTTTCTAGACAAACAATCAATTCTATTGAAAACAATAGGTTTCATCCCTCTATATTATTGTGTTTGAAACTTTCAAAAGAATTGGATTGTCGAGTAGATGATTTATTTTTTCTTGAATGATGATTTTAGAAAAGTTTAAAGGGTAAGGTTAACCGTATAATAAGAATAAACCACCACCCTAGAGTAGTTTGTGATGGGTTGATTTTTTTAGTTATAATTTCTATATTTACAATATGGGTAAAGGATTTTTAATTTTACTAGGAACTTTTATTATTGTAGCCATCTTACATGTTGTGTCTATAAAAATGACCAGGTTTTCTGAGGCTAAAAAATCATCATTTCGAAAAGTATTTTTTTATATCTATGGTGTTTTCTTAATAGTTAGTGGAATTTTACAGTGTATAGAGAAAGATGAGATTCGTATTGTTTTTTTAATACAGTCTTTATGTGGCTTAGCATTTGTTATTTTAAATTTCACAGGAAAGATGCAACAAAAAACTAGCTAAACCTTATCATGAACTTGGCTGTGTTCGCCGTTATTCCATAGGGTTAAGATATCTGTTGCCACAGTGGCTCCACTTCCTGCTGCAATGGCAAATTGGCTTCTGCATCCCGATAAGGTTCCGCAAACATAGACGCTCTCAGTAACCAAATAATTTTCATTTCTTAATTGAATTCTATCTTTGGATGCTTTTGCTCTTTGATGAGGTTCTAAATACGCTTCTAAACCTTTAATTAGAAATGGTTTTGCATAATTTAAGGCTAAAACAATGACTTGAGTTTTATACTCTTTTTTATTGGTTTTCACGATGTGAAAATTGTCTTGAATAGCAATAGAAATTACTTTTTCACCCTCAATTTGAGTGATATTTGGGTAATTTGTAATCAATTGTTTTTTTCCTGCTGTCAATACATTAGACCCAAGAACTCCAGAGGGTAAGCCAAGAACATTGTTAAAAAGAGCATTCTGTAAATGAGAACTTCTTTGATGCATAATTATCCCTACCTTTTTATTGATGGCATAAGGCTTTTTAAGCCCTGATCCAAGAACTAAAGCACATTGCATTCCCGATACGCCACCTCCAATAATTAATGCGTCAAACATCGTTAAAAGAGCGCTTGAATATTAGCAGCAAATAATTTTACAGCAATGGCTAATAAAATAACTCCAAATATTTTTCGAATAATTTTTATTCCGTTAGCACCAATAATTCGTTCTATTTTTGGAGAGGTTTTTAGAACAACATAAATCACCACAACATTGCATAAAACAGCAATAATAATATTTTCAATAAAGAATTCCGCTCGTAAAGATAAGAGCGTAGTAAGGCTTCCGGGTCCAGCAATTAAAGGGAATGCAAGAGGAAATACGGTAGCAGTTATACTTTCCGAATCTTCATCATCTTTATAAAGTGTAATTCCTAAAATCATCTCTAAGGCGATAAAAAAAAGAATAAAAGACCCTGCTACAGCAAATGAATACACATCAATTCCGATCAATTCAAGTAAACTTTGTCCTAAAAAAAGAAATACCACCATAATAACCCCAGCAATTAGTGATGCTTTTTCTGACTGAATATGCCCAACTTTTTTTCTTAAATCTATGATGATTGGAATATTCCCAACAATATCTATGACCGCAAATAACACCATGAATGCGGTAAATATTTCCTTAAAATTAAAATTCATAAGTAGTTGTTTAAAGTTGCAAAAGTAGAAAACTAACCGAATCAAAATGTAAAAAATAGAAAATATTTTATGCTATTTTTGCCAAATGTTTCAATTAGGAAAAACCATAGTATCAGAAGACATTATAGAGAAAGATTTTGCATGTAATCTTTCTAAATGCAAAGGTGAGTGTTGTGTTTCTGGAGTGGCAGGAGCTCCATTAGAAAAGGATGAAACAGTCATTTTAAAAGAAATTTATCCAAAACTTAAACCCTTTTTAAGGCCAGAAGGGGTAGAGGCTATAGAACAACAAGGAACCTCTACAGTAAGTAGTTTAGGAGAATTAGAAACCCCATTGGTTAACAATTCTGAATGTGCCTACCTTATTTTTAACGAAAATAAAATAGCTTTTTGTGGAATAGAGGAAGTATATAATAAAGGAATTGTAAACTGGAAAAAACCAATTTCTTGTCATTTATATCCGGTTAGAGTGAAAGAGTACAGTGAATTTTCTGCAGTCAATTATCATAAGTGGGATATTTGTGATGATGCATGCTCTTTGGGGAAAGAATTAAAAGTACCCGTATATATGTTTGTAAAAGAAGCGTTAATTAGAAAATTTGGAAATAACTGGTACTCAGAACTAGAAAAAGTAGCTAAAGGGTATAATGGATAAGATTCATTTTTATGTACCTTCGCGAGTATAAAAATTTAAATAAAAATCATGAAAAATGTATTCCCCTTTCTGTTTGCCTTAATTTTAATTTCCTCTTGTGAAGAATCTGTTGAAATAACTGCTACCACCACTTTTGTTGACAACGTTGAAGTATCTATTCCGCAAAGTAATGGTACAGATGTTACTTATGATGAAATAACCACTCAAAATCTAACTGAATTAGTTTCTAATTATGAAGATATTACAGATATCAACATAGACAGTTTAAGTTACACTTTTACAAATTTAACAGGAAATTCAAATGCAGTTATCACATCTGCAACCGTAGAAATAAATGAAACTATAGTTGCTACAACTTCTAACCTAAACTTAGGACAAGAAGTTACAAATGAAACTGTATTTGAAATAACAGATACTGCTTTATTAAATCAACTAGAAAATACATTTTTAACTAACAGTTCTGTGTCTATTCGGTTTTATGGATCTGCAAGTACAGAAGAAGGAAGTGTAGATTTTAACATGCAAGTTTCTATTGGATTGACAGCAACTTTTTAAAGAAAGTAATTTCCTATTTATTTTATAAATGGAATACATTTCTAATATTAATTAGAGATGCGAAGAATAGTGGGTATAAAAACCTCAAATTTATCTGAAAAAGTATAAAAATTTCTTAAAAAAGTAGTTTTTATCAAGGAGTTTCTTTTCATATCACATCCCTTAATAAAATCATTTCAAAATTCAAAAAAAAGTATTTATTATTTTTAACAACCTTGTTTTAAGAATGTCAATGATAACAAGGCTTTGTAAAAAAAACACATTAGTATAGTATTGGTTTTCAGTATTTTAACAAAAAATATAGAAATCAATTTTTTTTGTCATGATTTTGATTTTGTTAAAAACTTAGTGGGTTTTGTGAATAAGTAGAGCTTTGTATTCATCCCTTTTTTTTCAATCTTTGTTAACCCCGATACAAGCATAAATTCCAATAATTAAGAAAACCTTAACATAAAATGTCTACACAAGAACTAATTTTAGAACCAAACGATAACCGATTTGTGATTTTCCCTATTCAACATGATGATTTATGGGATTGGTACAAAAAACAACAAGCTTGTATCTGGACAGCAGAAGAAATAGACCTATCTGAGGATGTGATAGATTGGAAAAATAAACTATCAGATGATGAACGTTATTTCATCAAACATATTTTAGCTTTTTTTGCAGCTTCTGACGGAATTGTGAATGAAAATTTAGCTGAAAATTTTGTAAATGAAGTTCAATACTCAGAGGCAAAATTCTTTTATGGATTTCAAATTATGATGGAAAATGTTCACTCAGAAACCTATTCTCTTTTAATTGATACCTATGTTAAGGATGAACAAGAAAAAGATAAATTATTTAATGCTATAGAAACTTTCCCAGCTATTAAAAAGAAAGCAGAATGGGCTTTAAAATGGATAGAATCTGATTCTTTCGCAGAAAGATTAATTGCTTTTGCAGCTGTTGAAGGAATTTTCTTTTCTGGAGCTTTTTGTTCTATTTTCTGGTTAAAGAAAAGAGGGTTACTACCAGGTCTTACATTTTCTAATGAATTAATTTCAAGAGATGAGGGAATGCATTGTGATTACGCGGTTCATTTACACAACCACCACATTGTTAGTAAAGTCCCAAAAGAACGTATTAGAGAAATTATTGTGGACGCTCTAAATATTGAGAGAGAGTTTATCACAGAGTCTTTACCAGCAAGCTTAATAGGAATGAACGCAAAGTTAATGACTCAATACCTTGAGTTTGTGACTGATAGATTACTAGGAGAGTTCCATTGTGAAAATGAGTACAACTCCTCCAACCCCTTTGATTTTATGGAAATGATTTCTTTAGAAGGAAAAACTAATTTTTTCGAAAAAAGAGTATCAGAATATCAAAAAGCTGGAGTTAAATCTGGTGGGACAGGAAGTATCAGTTTTGATGCTGATTTCTAGGAGTCTGTTCTAGAAAAAATAGTACCAAAAATTATCTGGTACAAAACCAAATCAAAAAATAATACAATCGCTTTTGCGATTGCAACTAATTAAAAACAATAGCAGCATGTATGTAGTAAAAAGAGACGGCAAAAAAGAGCCAGTGATGTTCGACAAAATCACGGCCAGAGTTAGAAAAATGTGTTACGGTCTTAATAAGATTGTAGATCCAGTAAAGGTAGCCATGCGTGTTATTGAGGGTTTATATGATGGCGTTACCACTCCAGAATTAGACAGTTTAGCTGCCGAAATTGCTGCTACCATGACTACTGCACATCCAGATTATGCAAAACTAGCTGCAAGAATTGCTGTATCTAACTTACATAAAAACACCAAGAAATCTTTCTCTGAAACCATGGTGGATTTATACGAATATGTAAATCCAAGAACGGGTAAAAAAGCTCCGTTGTTATCTGATGAAGTTTTTAAAATAATAACTGACAATGCCGAGAAACTAGATTCTACAATTATTTATAGTAGAGATTTTAATTATGATTTCTTTGGTTTTAAAACACTAGAGCGTTCATATCTATTGAAGTTAAATGGAATCATCGTAGAAAGACCACAACACATGCTCATGCGTGTTTCTATAGGAATTCATTTAAATGATATTGATGAAGCAATTGCAACGTATGAGTTAATGAGTAAGAAGTTTTTTACTCATGCAACTCCTACCTTATTCAATGCAGGGACACCAAAACCACAATTAGCGTCTTGCTTCTTATTGCAAACAAAAGAAGATAGTATTGAGGGTATTTACGATACTTTAAAACAAACAGCTGTAATATCTCAAGCAGCAGGTGGTATCGGTTTATCTATTCACGATGTTAGAGCAACAGGTTCGTATATCAGTGGTACAAATGGTACTTCAAATGGTATTGTTCCTATGCTTAGAGTGTTTAATGACACAGCTCGTTATGTAGATCAAGGTGGAGGTAAAAGAAAAGGTTCTTTTGCAATGTACATCGAGCCTTGGCATGCTGACGTTTTTGATTTCCTTGACTTGAAAAAGAACCATGGAAAAGAAGAACAACGTGCACGTGATTTATTCTTTGCTTTGTGGATTCCAGATTTATTCATGCAACGCGTGAAAGATAATGGCGACTGGACGTTAATGTGTCCACACGAATGTCCAGGACTTTCTGATACACATAGTGCTGCTTTCGAAGAATTATATACACGTTACGAAAAAGAAGGAAAAGGTCGCAAAACAATAAAAGCACAGGATTTGTGGTTCAAAATTTTAGAATCTCAAATTGAAACTGGAACACCTTATATGTTGTACAAAGATGCAGCCAACAGAAAATCAAATCAGAAAAATTTAGGTACCATTCGTTCGTCGAATTTATGTACTGAAATTATGGAATTTACTTCAAAAGATGAAATTGCTGTTTGTAATTTAGCATCACTTTCACTACCTATGTTTGTTGAAAACGGAGCATTTAATCACGATTTATTTTATACCGTTACCAAACGTGTAACTAAAAACTTGAATAAAGTAATTGACAGAAACTATTATCCAGTAATTGAAGGAGAAAATTCTAACAAGCGTCACCGTCCAATCGGATTAGGTGTACAAGGTTTAGCTGATGCTTTCATTATGCTGCGATTACCTTTTACAAGCGATGAAGCAAAAACATTAAACCAAGAAATCTTTGAAACCA
>ENA-OSIY01001314-OSIY01001314.1-marine-metagenome-genome-assembly--contig:-NODE-1314-length-13377-cov-19.310977_pt1 | contig 13377 bp, 28 predicted proteins | sample MGYA00237884_ERZ534233 | MGnify/ENA primary metagenome ERZ534233 (study PRJEB26412, sample SAMN06343840) | marine metagenome | isolation source: estuarine water | place: USA: Columbia River Estuary... | reverse complement strand
TACCTTATCAATTCTAGAGCCTCTATAGGGCATATCTCCCCTCTCCTGCAGCAATACATATGAGCGCAACTTTTATAAAATAAAGTCGCTTAGATCGCAATTCTGAGGGTGTACTGTAAATTCATACAGTAGGACTATTCGCACCAGGTTGGCGGTACAATCAATAGGCTTTTAAGTGGCTACTATCCCGGCTCTTATAGGTTAAAGTCGCTTAAACGGGCTTATATTAGGTTGGTGGGTGTATGTATAGAATAGGGGGGGGGTGGTTATTGGTTGCTTTTCTATAGGCAAAAAAAAGCCCCCAATTAAGGGGGCGTAGTGTTCAGGGGTTATCTATTGGATTATTAGCCCTAATAAGAATACTAGGCTTATGGCGCACGTTGCTCCGATAATGGCTACTATCCAATCTTCTCTCTCTTCTTGCTTCTCTCTTTCGTACTCTCTCACGCAATCCAATTGCAGTTGAAGCGTTGAGCGTTGATCGTATTGTTTAATTTGTTTTGGCATTGCCTTATCCTTTGTTAGATTATTTTGCCTGAGCTATGCGCGTCACAACCTAGCGAATAAATAGCGTCAGAGTTAAAGCCCCTTATTAAATAAGAGGCGATTCGTTTCCTAGTTAATGGGGGCGCAATGAACCCGTGAAAATAGAATTGCATTTCAATTGAATCAATTAATAAAGTCATTAGTTAACCTCCGTTAAAGAATGTAATTGTTGCGCGTTTATCTTTACATAATAGGCAATCGCATCTTTAAGCCATAGAAAGGCTTTTTCATGCTCTCCCGTACCATAGACAAAAACAGTCCAAGGTCTATGATCCCCGTATATTATTCGCTCTCTTTTCTCCTTTTCAGCGCGTGGGCAATACATTAGCACCAAGGAATCAAGGGGCAAAGGAGAGGGCGTATCTATACAATAGGAGGGGCATTCGTCATTCGAATAACTACAGTCGGAAAAGCCTGCAGCCAATAGCATGATTGCGTTATCAATTGGCATTTGCTCTTTGATATCAAAATGCGTTGCAAGTGTTGCGCTTCCTTGCGTACTTAACTCACTTAAAAAGTCGTGCTTGTTCATCTTAACCCCTCCTTATTCGTGGTTGTCTAATAGCTTATAAAGATCGTTTAAAAGGCGATTATGTTGCTCTCTCGCCTCTCTCGCTTCAGTCCTTAATAGATAGGTGCTATCTGTTTGGGCTTTGACTAGCTTAGAGTCTAGATACACCCTCAAACATTTTGAGTCTTGGACTGGTTGTCCGTGGGTGTTTTTGTACCAATAGGTTTTATCTCCTTTTAATTCTTCTTTGAGATATTGCCCTTTCACGCGCATTGCGTAGGTATCTCTGTTTAGATACTTACGCATAAGGCGCACCAATTCGCGCCCCTCTTCATTGTTTGGGATTTCTGTAAATGCGTACCTATTCATTTTAATGACCTCCTAGATCTAATTTGACCCATGTATCGCACCACATAAGGTCGAGTCTACTAAACTGTGTCTTTGTCAATTTTCCTTGCTCGAACCATATTTGGAAACCCTCTTCAATCGCTTGTAATTGGGCAATTGTTTTGGCGCGTTTTAAACAGTCTTTAGCTTTTGAGTAGTAATTCATATCAACCCCTCCTTAAAATTGTTGTATAACGTAGCCACCATTCTCTAATGGTAGTAATAGAGTCTGATCGGCAAACGCCTCTACAGTTTTATAATCAGGATAATATTTTTGCATTTGCTCTAAACTTTCGTATTCAGAAAAATCACAACAAATAGCAATAACGTCAAGCTCTATTGGCTCGCCCGTTTGCGCTTCTATATCTTCTAAATATTCAAACAACGCAAAAAGCCCATCATAAGAGAAATTGTTAGGGCGTATTGATTCAAATTCGTTTTTAAAGTCATACCAATTAATATTAATATGCATGATTAAACCCCCACTGATAAAATTGACCAAAACCAAAAATACAACGCACCACCACCACATAAACCAAAAACGGCATATATTGATGATACTTGCCAAATATTTAAGCCATCATGCTTGCGTTTAAATTCGCGCAAATCTCGCGCCTTTCTTCTTGCTTTATGTTTTTGAGATAAAGTCATTTTGTAGCCCCCTATTTTCTTTCTTTAAGTGATTGAACGGCTTCTTCAAGGGTAAGGTCATAATGCCCCCAAAATAAGTGATCGCTATTTGTATCCCAACCTAAAGTTGCGAATCTATTGTCATTCCCAAATACGCAAGAAGAAGAATCTCTCTCAATAAGTACATGGGTATCAGTAGAATCCAATAAACGCCAACCCTTAGAAGTGACTAGATCGTTCAAAAAGTCTTTATTTTTCATGATGTTAACTCCGATTTGATTAATTTTTGTACAGTTAAGGGGCTGATTAATGCCCCATGCATCGGAGTATAAAACCAAATAGACCCTAAAAACAACCTTTTTGCTTACTTTTAAGCATTTTCTAATAAACCAAATCAATCACCAATAAAAGGGACAATGTGCGCCCTCCTTTTTGCCCTTGATTGTCCCATCTACCCGCTAACCCAGTGATAGCAAGGGTTTCAGCCGTTTTACTGTATATTTAACCAGTTTTTGCCCTTTTTTTGGATTTTATACGGGTCTTATAGGGTATCCGTGGGATAGCCATGGGATAGCCTTTCTATACGATATCCACGGAATAGCCATGGAATAGCCGTTGTCTGTGTTATCCGTGGGATAGCTTTCGCATAAAATATCTGTGGAATAGCCATGGAATAGCTATGGAATAGCCGTGGAATAGCCGTGGAATAGTTTAGAACCCGGTTGCAGCTCTATGCTTACTGCTCATTACTGCATTCTTAATAGCAATATTGAAGTTGGTTGGGAAGTGTCTCTTATAGTATCGAGCAGCGTCACGACCAGCCGGGTAGAACCCTCTTTGATCTCTGGTCTTTTCGCTATACTTAATAATTAACTGTGGAGCGCGTTTTGGTCTGTGCTTATAAAGTCCATATGGTCTAACGCCATACTTGCCAATCATCGGCTTTTTAGGTTTAAAGTAATCTTTAGTATTTGCAGACTTTCGGGCCAACGTATTTCTTGGAATATTCCCGTATTTATTTTTCTTTTGGTTAACAGGTTGTATTAAGAATTTATTGTCTTTTAGTGGCTTAACTGTACCGCCAAATATAATTGTATCCAGGTAACTGTTTTTATCCTTTACTGCTATGAACCCAGACAATCTGTTCTTTCTAGTAAAGTAAGCGTAGAAACCTCTTTTTGTAAATGGGTTAGCACCTAAATCAATATGCCTATCCATTGTATTTGCCAAGTGACCATCTTTTTTTACTAGCTGCTTAAACGTGCTATTCATTGCCACCGATGCAGCAAAGGGAAATTCCTTTTTCTGTATATCGCTCATCATCTCATAAGCTTTAGAAAAATCGGTCATTATTTCCATAGGGATGCCTTATAGTATGCGTGGGATAGCCATGGGATAGCTGTACGATATCCGTGGAATAGCCGTGGGATAGCTTCTACCAGCTACCGCAGATGCAATCGACTTCTAAACATACGCATCCACCAGACATTCGATCTTCTAGCATATAAAGAACTTCTTGCATTGCCACCTTATCTTTATCTAATAAGGCTTCTGCAAATCGCTCTACTAGGTCGATGTCCGCTTCGTGTACGTTTTCGTCACTCTCAACTCTAATCATAAAGTCGATTATAACATCTTAATCAATAGCACCTAACTGACGTATCATGGCGGGGTTACGCATTGCTAACTGCTCTTCAGTTGGTGGTAGCTTACGCTTGCGTACCTCAACTTCATTACCCCAGTTCATTAGTGCCGTCTTAATACAAGGGGCAGCACTTGGAGTATCCAGTAAACTTTGTGTATAGGAATCTACCTTAGTCAAAAGGTCATTCCATCCATTACGCTTGCACTCGTTAATTCTGTCTATAAGTTGCAGATTGATCATATCCTTACCTCTCGAATAGTCACTACTGCTAATTATACCACTATTTGTTTACTTCTGGGTCGTTAGGTGTCGATGGGCGCGGTACGCCAAGCTTAAGGTCATCAAAAGCTATTAAGGAAAGGATGAATATAGTGAATATAATTATAAGTTTCATTGCTACCTCTGTTAAGTGAGGCGGCATTTTAATCAGTTGTTGTATTGCTTAGAAGTGATATTTTGTTATGCGGGTAATAAGGATATGTAATGGCTCGTTTTAGGCACTGGTGAGCCAGACCAGCTTAATCAGGAGGGAGGACTCCTTGCCTATCTTACTAGGGGTTCGCTTGCGTCACTGCTATGATTACGATAACAGCAATTGCTAATATTTTACCTCTTTTGTAGCCGTATACTTCAGTATCGAGCCACTTAATAGCATTGGCTTTATAGCCGTCTAATTTTGACTTTAACAATTCTTTGTCAGCCATCTTATTCGCCTCTTTAATCGCTTGCTTTGTTTTTGTCATTATTATCTCCACTTATTTGTATTATGCCATCAAATCCCATTTGTTCAACCCAATTGTTGAATGCAGTTCTTTCTTCTTTATCAAACTCATTCTCTAATGGTGGGTACTGGTCGCGCAATCGCTCCCATTCACTCTTCAAAGTGTTCATATTTATCCCTCGCTTTTAGGTCTTCTAGTTGTTGGAACAACTCATCTTCCATTGAGCTTTCTAAATAAAGATATATGCTATCCCTAACATCGTCTGCAAAGTTACCAAGATTAACCCTATTATCAAAGTATCCTAGTGCTTCGCTCATATAGGTATCATCCCTACTACCCGCATCAGGCGAGTCTTCTGCCATTGCAATAAATAGGTTTGTGATCAAGTAGCTATGGGATGGCTTTTCTCCAAACAACATTTCTGTTGCTAATTTACATACCCCCGCATTGAATGAAGCAGGAAAAATATCCGTATGCCAACTGGTGTATCTGTTAAGCCAGATATAAGTTGCCTCATCAACTACTTTGTCAGGCAAATCAGACAATCTGTCTGCCTTGTTGAGCAGATCAATATGCTCGTAAATAAAATCATCATAAAAGTATCTAGACATTCGACCCACCTATTGTTCTTGCGCCATTTGTACTAAAGCAAATTAATAGGTCGTACTCACCGAATCTATTAACAGCAATCTTCTTAGCTGCTTTATCGTTGTCTGCATGAAAGTCATATATGGTAATGCCCATATGTTTAACTGCGTAATGATTTTGCATTGTTTTGCACCCGTTTGATTAATAAAGCTATATCCTATCACACAATAAACAAAACTGTAAACTATATACCCAATCTTTCTTCTTGTTCTTTTATCTGTCTCTTTATGTCTTGCTGAAACGCTATGACTTCATCTCTGTTAAACTTTTTAGGAGGTAGATATGTCAGCTTCTTCATTGCTCGAAGTCTGCGCTCACCATACATTTGTATCATATAGTCACGGTAGGCATCATGCACTTGAGGATCACCCATTAGCATATTGCATCTTTTACATTGGATATGCAGGTTTTCTGTGAACAGTTTTAACCTTGTATGTCTGCGACTGTAGTAGTGTCCTCCATCCATTCCTTTCCAGTGGTCTACTCTTCCACAGGATACGCACTGAGCGTAGCCGTAGTCATCTGCAGCTTTCATGCGTACAAGCTTTTGCAATAGCACAGCAGCCTTATCAACCTCTTGGGCAATAGTCTTTCTTTTCTTAGTGGCGCGTTTTGCCATCATCATCTCCTACGATCTGTACCATCTCATCGCCAACGCCAAGATGACAGCGCGTACATAACCCTACGCAATTATCATCATCATCCATCCACAACTCTAATACGCCACCGCACTCGCAGTATTGTCTAGTCAGTTTGTAGTCCTTGCCACCGGGGAAATTTATTACCTTAGCCATCGATCTCTTCCATTGTTATTTTAACTCTAGAGTCTTCACCATAGTCTTTATGGTAAACCACGGCAGTCATACTGCGTTCTGCACCGTAGCCCTGATCGTCATGCCACTGATCGGTGGAAGTTAGTGAACCCCACCAAGAAAATTGCATAGAAGCATATTCTCTTTCTACATGATGATGTATATGTCCAAGATGACAATAGCGATTCTTGTGGTTAGACCATTCTTCATCTAGATTTTTAACAACAGTCTGCAATATCTGCTCTGGTTTTATTCTGTCACCATGATGATATACAAATAAATTGTTACCCCATTCCCAGTGTAAGAACTTAGAATAGTTTTCTAGCACCTTTATTCTTGGCTCGTTCTGATACATCAACTCAATACAACTAGATAGATGACAAGCCATATCATAATCATGATTACCTCTTACATTCACAACTACAACTTCTTGATGCACTGTTAGCAGCTTATCAATTAATATCTGAAACAACTGACCAGCAAGTTTAAATGTCCTAGATGAACGAGAATCAACATCAACTGGTGTACCCTTAGTAGTAGTGTTAAGGCTAGAGTCAGCATGGAAAAAATCACCGACATTACAAAGTACAGCAGTGTGTGCATTGCCAACACGGTTTGACAGCCTATCCACGGCATCAATTAAAGCTTTTGTTGCTATCTTTATATCCCAGTCATCGTTACTCAGTTTCATTTGACTGTCCGCAAGCATCCCGAAATGATGGTCGCCTATAAAATAGGAGGCGCAGTAATCAGTATCCACGGTATCAGGTTGTTTTATTGACTTTCTCAGCCCGGTCAGATCATCTGTCAGACCCTCGACCATTGCTTCTACTTTTTCTCTTAGGTCGCGTTTTTCGGGTTCTTGAATGACCCATTGTAAAACTGGCTCATCGCCTTTGTAGGCTGTTGATATGCGCTTGACATCAAAGCCCTCGGCTGTCTGGTGAACTAAATCACGATGAGGTGCTACACCCTTACTTGCTGCTCTTTCTTCTAGCTTATTTAGTGTTCGGTAAACTGATCTGCGGTTTATTCCAAGTACCTTGGCAGCCTTAATAACTGTGCCACTAGCAATAATTGCATTGACTACTTCAGTCTGTCGTTCGCTCTTACAAAACTCTAACAATAATTCAGGATTAATCTTCACAGTTATTCCCTCTAGTTTATACTCATGATTTTATAGCATATCGTCTCTGTTAGGAAATGGCACAAATACACCAGTCTTTTGGCTTATCTTTCGGTTAATTACATCATATACCTTAGTAACCTTACTCCTTTCCAGCTCTTTTATTGATGTCGTTCCAAACATCGCTTCCTGCACTACATTCCATATAAGCTCTTTGACGCTTGCCTTTGTCCACGGAATATCAAAGCTATCATCAAATACTTTTTTCATATCATGCCCTGACTCATTTAGTTGCATTGCAAGCATATCGCAATACTTATAAATAGAGTTGTGTTGGTTCATTGTGATGTTTTGATTGTTGCGGTAGGAAAATACAGCGTAGTTCTTTTTCTTATAATATTCTTTTGCGTGTTTAATAAAGTTATCTAGCTCACGCTCATTACGACAGATAAATGCTTCTCCATCACTCATAACTTCCTCCTTATATACTTATCCATCATGATAGATGATCTGCATTCTAATCTTGTTATATCTTCTGCCTTTCTTCTATTAGGTTGCTTTCTGCCTTTACGCTTACTGTTCGGCTTGTACAAATCTTCCGGGGTCACGAATTTCTTATTGTATAATCTGTTTTTTATACAATTGTAGTTCGCGTCTATGGCTTCAGCCAATTGCAGATAAGTGTAATACTCCTCATGCACAAAAGACTGATGCTCTCCTTTAAATTGTAACAACCTCGTCTTTGCCATTCTTTAACTCTCCGTCAAAGTAGTAGCCAAGTTTATTTAAGTAGAACTGTTTAGCATTCTGCTTTGTTTCTATATTCTGAACCCAGCCAATATCGCATAGTTTATGCTCAATTGGAATGTTTCGCGAGCTTTGCTTGCGAGACTTAGCCATGGGAGAACCGCCAGACTCGGCAGCCCTTTTTAGCCATGAATCAATAAACCTTTTCATGCCAACCTTGGTCTTTCTTTTAACTGGGTTTGCATCCAACCAAGATTCCATTGATAACAGTTCTTGCTGTATGTTAACCCCACGCTTAGAGTACGCTCTTTCCCATGCAATTAAATCTTCTTGCTTAGGCTCGTAGGTGCTTCCGTCTTTACACAGCATCGTTATCACCCATAAAGTATTCAGCTACGTTGCACTTTTCATCGTAACGATTAGTAACCTTAATCATTCGTTTAGCTATGGGATGCCCTTGCTCTTTAAGCTCAAATATTCGACTAGCAACCTGAGTTATGCCTAATTCATTAAAGGCATTCAAGCAAGTCAGTTTATTCCCACTCTGCAAATAATCTAAAACTCTTTCTTGTTGTGTCATTGTCTTTTCCTCTCGTTTGTTAAAAATAGCATCGTAATTAGCGTCAAATGCTTTTGTGTTAGTTGGTCTTTGCTTTGAACCTTTACCCATCCTCTAGCCTCCTAGTTAAAACTTGCCATGCCTTACACGCTGTAGATGGTACAACACCATTACCTAATAATCTAATTCGGTCAATTCGGTTATCGCATCCGTCAACTACGCGTGGGATAGCTTCTTCCCATTTATCACTCAACCAATCCTCTTTCTGCTTCCAACCAAGATCAGTATCGTGTACTTCTAAATCAGTCCATCCATGCGGGATGCCCATAAGCCCCTCTACCCAATTTGGATTAAGGCTACCCTTTACTTCGTCTACTCCCTTTCCTCCAATAGCAGCATTGCATAGCTGATCATGGGCGCGTGACTTACCATCCTTTCTTATAATTGATTCCGTGGTATAGCCTCCCTTGTAGTCATTAAGTAGCGGCGTAGGAAACTTCTCTAGCTCGCCACGCCTTGCAAGAGCGGACAGACATTTAGTTGCTTGGCTATCACCATCAAGACGATACTTCTCTGCTTCAGATGCGTAGGGCGTTGGAAATACCTCTACAGCATCCTTTAACTTAGCACCAAACCACTTACCCGAATCATGCCGATAAGAGCGAAAGCCGTTTTTGTATTCAGTTAATACTGGGCCACCTGTAGAATCACAGGCTCTTGGCGTGGGCCAAAGTAAATCGTAGATAGCGCAAGAATCAGTGTCAACTTGCTCTCTTAAATTGGATGGTCGCTTTCTACCTTTTCTTATACCAGTAGCCATCTTCTCAGTTGCCTCTGGCGATCTAGGTGGTAAGTGATCCATTGTATTAGGGGTTGCCCATGTCTCGGCATCCCTAACTGCACTAGCCAAAGCGTTGCCTTGATGTTTGCCACGAGCATTGTCAGGGTTTTTACCTGGTCCTCCTGCTGATGCTGTCGGAGTGGGCCATGATGAATATTCTTTTTCTCTGATGTCTTGCTCCAACTTCAGTCGCTGAGAATACTCCCCACGTTGATCTATAACCATCTTCTTCCATATCGCTGAGGACTGTGTTGAGTCCAAGCGAGATATGTCCCTCGACATTTTCGAACAGACATCTAGTAGGTCTAATTGATTTAACGTGTCTCCGTATTGTGGGCCAGAGGTGTCTAGGGTCTTCTTCTCCCTGTCGCTTTCCTGCTCCTGAGAATGGCTGGCACGGATATCCACCAGTAATAAGGCTAACTTTGTCTCGAAAGATTTCTGATGGGAAGGTTTTAAGATTCGTGTAAATAGGTGCTGCATCCAAGATACCCGCTTCCATCTTCCTTGCCAAGTTTTCTGCTGCGTAGGCTTCGATCTCCACATAAGCGAGGACTCGATGTTTAAACCCGGCAAGGTCAAGTCCTCTTTCGATTCCACCATATCCTGAGCAAAAACTGAGTACAGTTGGTAATTCTTCGGTATTATCCACATTCTTATCTCCTATTGGCTCAACTAAAGTTTCGCCCGATTAATTGAAATAATAATATATACACATATTTGTTTAGTTACAAGCATTATTTATTAGCGACTTATATACTAGAATATATATTTAAATACACATTTAACCCTTTCACTGCGCGGAGCGAAATTTAAGAACAAAGGGCTATGCGACTTTGCGGTTACATTCGTATTCTATCGGATATCCAACCTATCAATCAGCAGAAACCGATCTGCATCATGCGCCTTGTCTGGAGGGTCAACCACGCTCTGACGTTTCATTTAAGGAGTTCGTCAGCCCCAAGCGGAATACTCACAAGAATGGATGTTATAAGACACTACTGAACAGTAATGTATGCTATACTAGCCTTTCTTGTTTTGTCGTAGATTCAAGTATAGTCTTTTCTGAGACTTAAAGTAAAGCCCCTTAATTGGGGCTTTGTTTTTTCTAGTACATTAAGAAATCATTTATAGATATATCCATAGCGTTGCAGATTGTCTCTATAGTGTGTAATTTCATATTCTTTTGCGCTCGCCATCGAACTACTTGTTGCGGAGTGCTGTCGGCTTTCTTGGCTAATACAACACTCGCTATCCCTAGTTCTTTCTGAGCCATTCGCAGACATCTTCCTGCATCTATCATATGACACTCCTAAATATGTTAAAATCGGTCGGGTGAGTTTCCCCGCTCACAAACTCCTATGGTTTACCCCCTCTTCGGAGGGGGGTTTTTAACTAGAACGGAATGTCATCTTCTAGTAAAGTTTGCTTTTGTTCGACCTGATTTGTTACTTGCTTAACGCCTTGGCTATGTGCCTGTTCTTTCGGTGTAAACTTTAGGCTCATATACTTAGTTCCCTTGTTAGACTCATTAATCCAACCTGAAACCCAATAATCAACACCACCAATCATTGCGCTACCTTTACGATCAGGATGTGTCTCAGATTCCTTTTTATCGTTAACAAACATAGCACCGCTATTATCTTTCTGTTCATACTGACTCATATTACTCTCCTATAGAGCTTGTCTAAATTCAGATGTTTTCATTATTTCCCTTTCCTTAGTGGTAAACTTTCCACCTTTTGAGGGGGCTTTCCATACTAATTGTTTCTCTGTACTGCTAAGAGACATCCATTCTTCGTTAGCAGTGGAATAGTCTTTAATCGCAATGCCATCCTTAATTGCTTGTATCACAGGCATAAGGTCAACAATCATATCCTCATACTCGTCTTGCTTAGACTTTTCAGTCCGTAGCATTGCAGACTCAGCATCATCATCTGCCGTAGGTATACCTGCAATAGACTGCAAAGCGTAACGTCTTGCGTAAGTTATTGCTGAACCTGCAGCTTGCGGATCACGTTTAACCAAGGGCAAACTATAACTATTCTCCATCCACTCACCAGATGTATGCATGAGCCTAGTAACGACTCCTACACCATGCTCGTTTGAGATAGGGAACTGTGTATAGCTTAGACCATTCTTAGCGAATGGCTCTTTGATAGCTTTAATGACGGATGTTAAGTCCGCATAGCTAGACTTGAAAAATGGGTTTGACGATTCTTTGACCGCTCCACCCATCTCAGATTGTGCCTTACATAATGCTTCAGCAAGGGCTTTGATTGACTCACTAGACTTCATATTATTTCCTCCTATGGAAGAAACAATATACCTTATTGCTGTTTATGAATCAACAGAATTGATTAGTATTGCCAAGTAACTGGCGTAGTCTCACGGATATCAACGTGTATGAATGTCTTAGCTACGCCCACCCCGGTAAACCCCAACCGCATAGCTTCACGCACAAGAATATAACGCTCTGCACCACCAGATACGGATATGTCTGCAGCAATGCCTTGTGCATGAGTACCAGGTGTAGACTTACGGGCTTCTATGGGATGGCTCGGATCACGATAGCCAGATGTAATGTGAAACGAGAAACCACAGGCTTCACGCAACTCATCAAGCTTGTGAATAAACTCTTCGTTCATATCGTTGTTGCCAGTGCATTGGCAGTCAAACTCTTCTATCTTAAAATACTTAAATGTCATTTCTTTAGACTCGCTAGTTTGCTAACACCCTTAATCCCAAAGCTACTAGAAATAGCTATGAACAATAAATACTGATACCACTCAGGCAGTTGAGCTAAAGCCTGAAAGCCGTCTTCAACCCGAATAACAATCTCTGGATCGCCAACAACTATGGAATAGCCGATCATGAAAATTGGTATCGACAAAACGATTGTCCAAAATTCATCACGCCAAGAATTTTGAGTAGCATCAACAGCTTTAGATTCCCACTCAGCATCGTTCTCAATTACTTTTAGTTTAGCTTTATGCTTTGCTTGCTTCTCTTCTGCTTTATTCTTTAAGTACCCACCAGCTATGTTAGCAATCGGGCCTATTAAGTGCTGTAACATAATATTCTCCTACTTTAACGGCATTGATAGTGCATCCATGCCAAGCCAGATATCATCAAGTTCTTTCATGATTACTTTAATTCTGTCATCAGTATCCCCTAAACTTTCACTAATTAGCTCTGCTTTCTTTACAGTAGCTTTGATTGTTTCTATGTCTTTCTCTAGCCTAGATACGTCTGTAGTTACCTCTAACAGCTTTTCTTGTTGCGCTGATATTGTCACTAGGTTTGTGCCTAAAGTCGCTAATTTCGCGCTTAGATGGCTTATGTCGTTATCGTCTAATTGTTGCTCTATAAGTTGTATAGACTCGTGTAAAGGAGCAACATCAGGAACGGATACGGATTCTACCGTTTCTAGCCGAGAATACAAGCTTGATGCAGTCCAGACTCCTCCACCAATGGTCGAGCCTATTGCCACCACGACCATTATCCACGCTCCCTTAAATGTCTGACCGCCTATCTTTAATTCACTATCTTCAATCATTGTTCGCAATCCATATTAATAAAGCAATCATAACCTAGTGCAATAGGTGATGTGCGATAAAACTCAGACTCTGCACCTACCGCCAAGATGTCTGCCTCGCTATAGTATAAGTCTAAACCAAAAGCATCGTTACCATTTAAGTATACAGCAGTCAGGTTTCTGGTTGTGTTGTAGCCCATCGCCACCCATTGCTGATTAGAATCATAGAAGATATTAACGTCAGAGGATGTAGTGTTCTTGTCTTCTATAGACTGCTGAAGATATTCTGCCGCTTCACTCTGAGCTACGGCTAGGTACGCAGCAGCTTCATTAGCTGAAGATTCTATATTATCCACGGTATCATTAAAAAGCTGTACGTCTTCTTGATCTATTGTAAGCATTTCTTGGTTTTGCTGTACAAACGTCTGCACCTCTTCTTCTTGCTTAGGGGTGCTTGCCTCTGCAGCTTTCTCTGCTACTTGCTGTACTGACACTAACTCAACTGTCACTTCGACAAAAGTATCAATGTGGGTTTCCATCTCGGCTAGGGAATCCATCGCCATATTTTCTAGCACCTGTTTTACGGGCGCGCCATAAGGCTGATAGTTGTTACTAAAGTTAGACAGTGCAGAGTTATAAGCATCTACTTGCTCTGCGCTAATATG
>ENA-OSIY01001313-OSIY01001313.1-marine-metagenome-genome-assembly--contig:-NODE-1313-length-13379-cov-24.739814_pt1 | contig 13379 bp, 7 predicted proteins | sample MGYA00237884_ERZ534233 | MGnify/ENA primary metagenome ERZ534233 (study PRJEB26412, sample SAMN06343840) | marine metagenome | isolation source: estuarine water | place: USA: Columbia River Estuary... | reverse complement strand
CCTACTGCTGCAAATGCTTTATATAAATATATTTATGAGGGGCTTGCAATAGATCCTGAAATGGATGTGGCTAGATTTTTGCCTTAAAATCAGCCACTGCATTGGGATCGAAATGCATGAAAATGTTGATCCAAATATTTCTAGAAATCCTAATAACTATGGGATAGAACACAATCATGGTTACTACAATAGCTATAAAGGCTGTTTTTAGAGAACTCCCTAAGAATAAATAAGAGATTATAAATGCCGCTACAGCAAATGCAATTCCAACACCATAACTTACATACATGGCACCGTAAAAAAAGGAAGGTTCCATCATATATTTTGCATTACAATGGCCACAACGTTCCTGCATTTTAAATAATTTGCCCAAATGATAGGGGTTTTTGTCCAAATACATGTTTTCTTCTTGGCATCTGGGACAACTTCCTGTTAAAATGCTATTTAGTTTGTTTCCTTTTTTTAACATTTGCAAAATATTTTTGTAAAAATACCTCAATCCGGGGTTTTTTAATGTAACAACAGTCACAAAAGAATGCTCAATATACACAAGTTATCTGTAGGTTTTGGTGGAGAATACCTCTTTGAAGAAATCTCATTTAGATTAAATGCTGGAGACCGCGTAGGTCTTATCGGAAAAAATGGTGCTGGAAAATCTACACTACTGAAACTACTCTCTAAAGATATGGCGCCAGATACTGGCGTGATAGCGAGTGAAAAAGACCTTCAATTGGGATTCTTAAGGCAAGATATAGATTTTGTTCAGGGGAGAACTGTTTTGGAAGAAGCCCAGCAAGCCTTTGAAGAAATTAAATCTCTTGAATTGCAATTGGATGAGGTAAACCATCAGTTGGCTACCAGAACAGATTATGAGAGTGATGCGTATTCTGCGATTATTGAAGACCTCAGTGATTTAACCCATAGATATGAGCTCATAGGAGGGTATAACTATCAGGGAGAGACCGAGAAAATTCTTCAGGGATTGGGTTTTAAAAGGGCAGATTTTGACAAGAAAACAGAGACGTTTTCTGGAGGGTGGAGAATGCGTATTGAACTGGCCAAGTTGCTGCTTCAAACCAATGACGTGCTTTTATTAGATGAGCCTACCAACCACCTAGACATAGAATCTATTATTTGGTTGGAACAATTTTTAAATCAGTACTCAGGTGCTGTGGTGATTGTTTCTCACGACAAGATGTTTCTAGACAATGTAACCAACAGAAGTATAGAAATTTCCCTGGGAAGGATTTACGACTACAACAAGCCTTATTCTCAGTATTTGGTGCTGCGATCTGAGCTAAAAGAATTACAACTCAACGCACAAAAGAACCAAGAAAAGCAAATCCAACAAACAGAGCGGCTCATTGAAAAGTTTAGGGCCAAAGCTTCCAAAGCCACCATGGCCCAATCGCTGATTAAAAAATTGGATAAAATAGATAGGATTGAGGTAGATGAAGATGACAATAGCGTCATGAAACTTCGTTTTCCCATTTCTGTCACTCCAGGAAAAGTGGTGCTTGAGATAGACGGTGTGTCTAAATCTTACGGAGACAACCAAGTGTTGTCAGAAATAGATCTTTTGATTGAACGGGATTCAAAAACTGCCTTTGTAGGTCAAAATGGCCAAGGCAAGTCTACATTAGCAAAGATTATTGTAGCTGAATTAGAGGCTTCTAATGGCTTGGTAAAATTGGGACACAATGTACAAATTGGGTATTTTGCCCAAAACCAAGCAGAGTATTTAGACGGTAGTAAAACTGTTTTAGATACTATGATAGACGCTGCCAATGAGACAAACAGGGCCAAAGTTAGAGATATTCTAGGGTCATTTTTGTTTAGGGGAGAAGAAGTAGATAAGTTTGTAAGGGTGCTCTCTGGAGGAGAGCGCAATAGATTGGCCTTGGCCAAGTTGCTCTTGCAGCCACTCAATGTTTTGGTCATGGATGAGCCCACCAACCACCTGGATATTAAATCTAAAAATGTACTAAAGCAGGCACTACAAAGTTTTGAAGGGACCTTGCTATTGGTGTCTCATGACAGGGATTTTTTACAAGGTCTTACCAATAAAGTGTACGAATTTAAGGACCAGAAGATCAATGAGTACCTGGGAGATATTGACTTTTATTTAGAGCAGCGAAAGGTCCAGGATTTCAGGGCTATTGAAAAAAAGCAACAGGTAAAAACTGAAAAAAAGGGCCAAAGCAATCAAAAACCAGCCTTAGATTACCAACAGCAAAAAGCCCATAAATCACTTCAGAATAAGCTCAGTAATCTAGAAACTAAAATTTCAGACCTGGAAAAATTAATTGCCTCTAAAGACAAGTCTTTGGAAGATAATTATGAAAAAACTGCTGCTGATTCAGCCTTTTTTGACCGCTACCAAAAGGATAAAAAAGATTTACAACAGGCCATGAAAGATTGGGAAAAAGTGAGTTTAGATTTAGAATTGTTTTAAACTGCAAGTGTTACTTTTAAATTAAGGTTTTTTTAACATTTGTTCTCTTTACTTATGGATAGTTTTGGAGTCTTAATACTTTAATTAACTAGAGACTTCATGGAATTAAAAAAACTAAGGGGAGTGATCCTTGCTGGTTTAGCCCTAATAGGCTTAGCGCTATCTATTTTTTTAGCTAAAAATTTGATTGACAATAAGGCTTCAGCTGTGGCTCCAGCGAGAAAAATCATCAAAGAGGTGGTAGTACAAAAAGCCTTAAATGGCCCAGTAACTATTAGTGTTCCTGCCCAAGGTTTGGTAACAGCCAAAAAGCGTATTGAGATTTATTCTGAGGTACAAGGGGTCTTTAGAATGGGGGCTCAATTGTTTAGGACAGGTCAGTCTTACCAATCAAATGAAATCTTACTTCAAATAGATGCCGCTGAATACCTAGCGAATGTAAAATCTTCAAGAACTAATTTATACAATCAAATTGCAGCAATACTTCCAGATATTAGACTGGATTTTTCAAAAGAATACCTCACTTGGCGGGCCTTTTTAAACGCCATTGATATTAATAAAAACCTTCCAGAATTACCGCAAATGTCAGATGATAATCTAAAGCTGTTTGTTTCTGGCAGGGGGGTGTTAGGGGCTTACTACGCCGTTAAAAATTTAGAGCAAAGACTGTCTAAATACCAAGTAAGGGCGCCATTTAACGGGGTGCTAACAGAGGCCTTAGTGACAGAGGGTACACTAGTAAGGGCTGGACAAAAATTAGGAGAATATATTCAGCCTGGAGTCTATGAACTTATGGTGTCTCTTCCTAAATCTTACGCTTTAAAACTAAATCAGGGCGCTAGGGTGACCCTCAATAACATGGAGGGAGATCTTTCATTTGTTGGACAAGTGGTGCGTTTGAATGCAACAGTAGACCCAAGCACACAGACTACCGCTGTAACTATAGAAATTATAGACCCAAGCTTATACGAGGGCGTATATCTCAAAGCGGTTTTAGAAGGTAACACCATTCAAAATGCCATATCCCTTCCTAGAGCATTGGTCAGTGAATCCAATACAGTATTTGCTGTAGATAACAACACATTAAAAGCTATTCCTGTACTGCCTTTGCATTATTCAGAGGGCCAAGTAGTGGTTTCAGGTATTCCAGAGGGGATAGAAATTTTAGCCAAGCCACTTTTAGGGGCTTATGAAGGCATGACCGTAAATCCCATTAGATGAGAAAATTAGTAGCGTATTTTATAAAATACCAAGTAGCGGTAAACATTTTTGTATTGGCGTTCTTTCTCTTTGGAATTTTTGGCGCAAAGGCTTTGAAGTCTTCTTTTTTCCCCCTGACAGAATCCAAGATTATACAAATTAGTATTGCCTACCCTGGAGCCTCTCCTTTAGAGATTGAAGAAGGTGTTGTACTAAAAATAGAGGACAATTTAAAAGGCTTGCAAGGGGTAGACAGGGTAACCGCGGTAGCCAATGAAAACAGCGGTAGAATTACCGTAGAAATAGAAAAAGGGCTGGACATAGATTTCATGCTCTTAGAAGTGAAAAACGCCGTAGATAGAGTGCCCTCTTATCCTACTGGTATGGAGCCTTTAGTGGTGGCCAAGCAAGAAGTGGTTAGACCCACAATCTCTTTGGCTTTAAGTGGTAAAAATGTCCCACTTCAGACCCTGAAACAATTGGGTAGGGGTATTGAAAACGACATTAGGGCCATGGAGGGAATATCACAGATCACAGTATCTGGTTACCCCCAAGAAGAAATTGAAATTGCCGTAAATGAAAGCCAGCTTTTGGCCTACAATTTAAGTTTTACAGAGGTAGCACAAGCAGTGGCTAACGCCAACCTATTAATCACTGGTGGTACGGTTAAAACAGCAGAAGAAGACTTTCTGATCAGGGCAAACAATAAATACTATTTTGGAAAAGAGCTCTCTAATCTCATAGTGACCACTCAGTCTAATGGAACTTTGGTTCGACTAAGCGAAGTAGCTGAAATTAGAGATCGTTTTGCGGAATCTCCCAATGCTACTTTTTACGACGGAGAAGAAGCCGTTAATATCACCATTAATAGTACCAACACCGAAGATTTAATCTCTACAGCAACCAGAATAAAAGAATATGCCCTTCAGTACAACCAGACCCATGACGGGGTGCACTTTAGTGTGCTGAGTGATCAATCCATTACATTGACCCAACGAACAGAATTATTGGTTAAAAATGCCTGGCAGGGTATGTTATTGGTGTTGTTCTTCTTGTCCCTATTTTTGAACACCAGGTTGGCTTTCTGGGTGGCTTTTGGTTTGCCAGTGGCTTTCTTGGGCATGTTTGCTTTTGCAGGATTCTTTAATGTGACTATTAATGTACTGTCGCTATTTGGGATGATTATTGTCATTGGAATTCTTGTAGACGACGGAATTGTTATTGCAGAAAACATATACCAACACTACGAACGCGGAAAAAAGCCAGTTGAAGCAGCTATAGATGGTATTTTAGAGGTAATACCTCCAATTATATCTGCGATTATAACCACTGTTTTGGCCTTCTCTATTTTCTTGTTTTTAGACAGTAGTATTGGAGAATTCTTTGGAGAGGTCTCTGTGGTTGTGATACTGACCCTTGTGGTTTCTTTGGTAGAAGCACTCATTATACTACCTGCCCACTTGGCGCACTCTAAAGCATTACAGCCTTTAGATGAAACGCCTAAGGATGGTTTGGCAAGCGTATTTGCTAAACTCAGGGGCTTTAATGCTATGGGTGAAAAGATCATGAATTGGATGAGAGATACTTTGTACGCTCCTGCCTTAGATTTTTCTTTAAAGCATAAATTCTTCACATTTGCCTTGTTCATCATGGCCTTAATTCTCACCATAGGCTCTGTTGGAGGTGGCATTATTAAAACCGCATTTTTCCCAAGAATAGCGAGTGACCGGGTTCAAATTACCTTGGTCATGCCCAATGGGACCAATGAAAAAATCACAGATTCTATTATCAGTGTTATTGAAGAAAAATCTGCTTTAGTGAACCGAGAGCTCACAGAAAAATACTTGCAGCCAGAAGGAAAACCTTTATTTGAAAATACCATTAAGACTATAGGGCCTGGGGCTTCTAGAGCCAGCCTAGAGATAAACTTACTCCCCGGAGAAGAGCGTCCAGACAATATTAGGGCAGACATGGTCACCACAAGATTGGCTGAACTCGTTGGTCCAGTGATTGGAGTAGAACAACTGATTTACGGTTCAGGGGGTAATTTCGGAGGCAGTCCTGTATCTGTATCGCTCTTAGGAAACAATATAGAAGAACTAAAAGCTGCCAAGCAGGACCTCAAAACCGCTTTGGTAGAAAATGATTTGCTCAAAGATGTAGTAGACAATGATCCAGCTGGGATAAAAGAAATTAGACTGGAGCTCAAAGACAATGCCTATGTTTTAGGATTAGATGTTAGAAACGTCATGGCGCAGGTGCGTTCAGGATTTTTTGGATCGCAAGCACAGCGCTTTCAAAGGGGTCAAGACGAAATTCGGGTATGGGTCCGCTATAACAAGGAGGACAGGTCTTCTATTTCAAATTTAGAAGACATGAGGATTCAAACCCCAACTGGGGCTAAGGTGCCGCTAAGAGAGATTGCATCTTATAGCATTGAAAGAGGAGATGTGTCTATTAACCACCTAGACGGGCGAAGAGAGATTCAGGTTTCAGCAGATTTAAAAAACCCAAATACCACCAGTGGTAGTGATATTATGGAAGAAATTAAGCTTCATATCATGCCAGATATTCAAGCCAAATACCCTTCCGTAAGCCCTTCTTATGAAGGCCAAAATAGGGAAGCGAATAAACTGACCAAGTCCTTAAACAAAGCAGGTATTCCTATTTTATTTCTCATATACCTCACTATTGCCTTTACGTTTAGAAGTTATACCCAGCCATTATTGCTAATTATTATGGTACCTATAAGTTTAACTGCAGTGGCTTGGGGACATTGGATTCATGATTTCCCCATCAATATTATTTCCCTTTTAGGAATTATTGCGCTGATTGGAATTATGGTGAACGATGGTTTGGTACTTATTGGTCGTTTTAATACCAACCTCAAAGAGGGCATGCCCTTTGATACCGCACTATTAGAGGCTGGAAAATCCCGATTCAGGGCCATTTTCTTAACTTCTGTTACAACCATAGCTGGATTAGCACCCTTGCTTTTAGAAAAGAGCAGACAGGCACAATTTTTAAAGCCAATGGCCATTTCAATTGCCTATGGAATAGGATTTGCCACCTTGCTTACCCTTGTTTTGCTTCCAGTTTTCTTATCGTTCAACAATAATTTAAAAACGACTGTTAAATGGTTGTGGTCAGGAAATATGCCCACTAAAGAATCTGTAGAACGAGCCTTATTAGAAGTGCAAGAAGCAAAAGATTTAGAGGGAGATACCCATTAATTCAGCGTTAAATAAAACAATATGAAAAGTCGTGTAATATTTTTGGTTTGCTTTCTTGGGGCTTGGATTTCCGAGGCACAGACCACACGTTTAGATAAAGAAGCGGCATTTTCTGCTGCCTTAGATAAGAATTTTGGCATTCAAGTCTCTAGAAACCAACTCAGTATAGCTAAGAACAATGCATCTGTTTTAAACAGTGGTTTTTTACCTACTGTGTCTGCTATATCTGCAGCCAATTACAACCAAGACAACAGTACAATTGAATTTCCAGGACAATTTCTTGAAGACGGCAGCCCAAGGCCAAATTTAACCTTAGACCAGGCAGAGGCACAGCGTTATAACACAGGGCTGCAATTAAATTACACCTTGTTTGACGGTATGGGAAGGCGTTACAATTACAAGGCTTTAAAGAACAGGTATGCGCTTAGTGAATTGCAATTAAGGGAGACCATAGAGAATACAGTCATTCAGCTTTTTTCTGTGTATTTTAGGGTGGCCCAGCTGTCAGAAAATAGTGCTGTTTTGGAGAATATTTTGGGTCTTTCTAAGCGAAGGCTCACCAGGGCAGAATATGCTTTTGAATTGGGTCAGACAAATAAATTAGCTGTATTAAATGCGGCTGTAGATGTGGCTAATGACAGTATTTCGCTATTGAATGCCCAACAAAACTTAGGTACCGCCAAACGAGACTTGGGTGTACTGATCAACAGTGACCTTCAACAGGATTTTAAGGTAGACACCACAGTGGTTTTCTTACCCTTGCAAAGGGTAGAGACCCTTTTAGAAAGTGCCAAACAAAACAATGTGCAATTATTGCTTGCTCAGACCAATACAAGGATAAACGAATACGACCTAAAGGTGAGCCAGTCTGGATTTTTACCTAGGGTTGGACTTACGGGAAGCTATGGTTGGAACTTGAACCAAAGTGCGGCATCGGCTTTTTTTCCTGGGGTAAATAACACCAATTACAATATCGCTTTAGGGGCCAATCTTACTTGGAATTTATTTAGTGGAGGCCAGACCCTGACCAGGATAAAAAATGCCAAATTGGCCCTAGACAACCAAGAAATATTACAAGCACAGCAAGATTTGAGTTTTGAAAGAGACCTCATGAACGCCTGGCAGGTGTATGAAAACAGCTTGTCTATTTTTGCCCTGCAAGAGGCACTAGTTAAAACATCTGCGGTCAATTTTAAACGCACCGAGGAACAATACGCATTGGGTACTATTACCGCCATTGAATTCAGACAGGCGCAGTTGAATTTGTTAAACGCAGAGACCAGCAGTAATGCGGCCAAGTACAATGCTAAATTAGCCGAGTATGCGTTGTTGCAACTTTCGGGACAATTGTTAAATACAGATTTTTAAGCACTTCTTTTATAAGGCCCATTTTTGGGCAATGGCGTCTACACAGTTAATGCCGTCTATGGCGGCAGATATAATGCCACCAGCATAACCAGCACCCTCCCCACAAGGATATAGCCCTTTAATGTCTATGTGTTCTAAGGTGTTGGGATCTCTAGGAATAGAGACTGGAGAAGAGGTCCTGCTTTCAGGTGCGTGTAAAACCGCCTCATTGGTGTAATAACCATTCATTTTACGACCAAACTTCACAAAGGCCTTTTGCAGTCTTTTTGCAATCAGTGGTGGCAGTACCTCTGCTAAATTAACACTCACAATCCCAGGCTGATAAGAGGTTTTTGGAAAGTCTGCAGAGGTTTTACCCTTTACAAAATCTATCATTCTTTGGGCGGGTACTCGCTGTGTTTTACCTCCGGCAACCCAGCAGTCATACTCCACTTTTTTCTGAAAATCTAGGCATACAAAAGGATCATTTTCTTTGTAATTAGGTAAGTCTTCTGGCGAAACACTCACCACAATACCGGAGTTGGCATAAGGATTGTTTCGCTTGCTTGGACTCCAACCATTGGTGACCACTTCTTCTGCTTCTGTAGCACATGGGGCAATAATCCCACCCGGACACATGCAAAATGAATAGACACCCATTCCGTTTACCTGTTCTACCAAAGCGTAAGACGCTGGAGGGAGGTATGGATTTTGGTGGTCTCCATGGTATTGAATGTCGTTTATTAATTCTTGGGTGTGTTCTACACGAACCCCAAGCGCAAAAGGTTTGGCAGCTATAGTGACCCCTCTTTTGTGGAGCAAGTAAAAAATATCTCTTGCGGAGTGTCCCGTAGCTAAGACTACTTCTGAAAAGTCATGCCAGGTATCTCCGTTTATTTCGAGTCCTTTAATGCTGTTGTTTTCTATTTTAATATCGGTGAGTTTGGCATTGAAATGCACCGCGCCTCCGTATGCAATTACGGCTTCTCTCATGGCCGTAATAATGGCGGGTAATTTATTGGTGCCAATATGAGGGTGTGCTTCCACTAGAATGTCGTCAGAGGCACCAAAGTGCACCAACCACTCTAAGGCTTTAAGTACATTACCCCTCTTTTTAGATCGGGTGTATAATTTACCGTCAGAATAGGTTCCAGCACCCCCTTCTCCAAAGCAATAATTGGATTCTGGGTTTACGGTTTGTGCTTTGTTAATGGCGGCCAAATCCCGTCTCCTCGCACGCACATCTTTTCCTCTTTCGAAAACCACTGGAGTGATTCCTGCTTCAATAGCCCTGAGTGCTGCGTATAATCCTGCAGGGCCAGCACCAATAATGGCCACTTTTTTCTCTGGATTTACTGTTTTTGCTCTCCAAGCCTGTGCTACTTCTCTTACTTCGCCCACCTTCCAAAACTCCAGCTGTACATTCAGTTTAATAGACGCTTTCCTGGCGTCTAAGGAACGTTTTCTAATGCGCCAATCAATTACCTCATTCGGGTTTAGTTTGGCCTTCTGAAGCCCTAGGCGGTAAATGAATTCTAGGTCTTCCTGCTGTTGCGGTTTTATGACAATTTGAACGAGTGCACTCATGGTGCAAAGGTAGTTTATAAGCTGTAAATAAACCTAAAAGTTACATACCTTGGTTGTATGAAAGTTTCAGAGGTAAAGACAGAAATATTATTGGCGTTGTTTCTAATTTGGGCATCTATGTTGAGTAGGTTGGTGCCGCTTAATTGGTATTCCCATTTGGCATCTTTGTCTTTTCTGTATGAAATATTTCCATTCCAATTTTGAAAAGATTGCGATTGTCCATTTCCTATGTCTTGTGAGGTATAGGTGTAATCTGTTCTAAAGGTGATTTTTTTCAATATATACGCGTCAAAATTCACGGATGGAGCGCGATTCGTGAAAGTAGTTTTACGGCTTCCTTGGTTGTTGGTGGTTACGCCATACCTATAGTTGAAACTCACATTAGGTGCCACCTTAAAATTGGTGCGAATTCCGGGCGTGTAGGTTTGCGTAATTCCTTCATTTACGGATACTTGATTTTGAATAAACTGGTTTATTTTACTGTAGTTTAAGCTGGCGTTAAAACTGGCCCTAATTTTCCCAAAAGTCCTTTGAATTCTCCCAAAAATATTGGCGTTTTCATCTGCAAAACTAGAGTTAAAAAAAGTACTGGTTCTAATTACATTTTCAAAGTTTGTAAGGCTTCTGATTTGGTCAATATTATTCGAATAAGCCGCCCTTACAAATACATTGGTGTAATTGAATAAGTTAAAGCTGCTGTACAGCAAGCTCAAGTTGTTGGAAAGGGCATTTTGCAAGTCTGGATTTCCAAATTGAATACTGTTGTAATTGTTTAAAACCAATCCCTGGGCCAAACGAGTAACGTCTGTAAATTGGTTTCTCATATTGTAGTTAAAGGTGAGGCTTTCTCCTTTTTTTAACTGAATTCTAGTCTCAAAATCTGGCAGAAGTTTTATGAAGTTATCTGTGAAAGTTTCTTGAAATTGGGTGTTGTTGTTCCCGTAAGCATGTACAGAAAAGCCTGGTGTAAAGGTAAATTTTCCGGTCCTAAACCTATAATGTGCTCCTATATAAAAATCCTTAAAAGCATAACTCACGTCATTGCTTGCTTTTCCTTCATTGAAGTTTGGGCTTGGATTCAGTAGGCTATTGTCTTCTAAAAACTGAAATATAGTAGAGTTGAATTGCTGGTAGCTCAGGATGGTTCCTAGGGTAATATTAATATTGCTCTTTGAATTTATAATGTGGTAATAATCCAACTTAGCGTCTAATTGATTGCTCTTGATTCTTCTATTTTGCCCTATGTTATAATCAGAAAAGCCACTGTTGAATCCAATCGCGTTTGCTGTAACCATATAAGGATTAACCCCACTGCTGTTGTCTAGAATGGCATTGTAAACAGGATCTTCATCTTTGATGAGGTGCTGGGATTCAAAAGCGAATATATTGTTCTCATCTAGGGTGTAATAATACTTAAGACTTTGGTTAATATTAAAGGGTTTTACTTCTTCTGTTTGAACGGTACTACCAATAACGGAAGAGAAAATAGATTGGTTTTGGGTGTCGTTAGAAGTCCTTCCCAATATATCGTAATCTATTTGATTGCTAAAGTTTGGTTTGTAAGAAAGGCTGAGTTTTGCTAAGGCTTGATTGGATCTTTCGTTTCCCTCTTGGTCCGTAGCTTCATCTGGTATGCCCAACTCTGGGTTGGTATATTGGATGAGACTAACTTCCTTAGAAAGAATTTTACTGCTGTTAATGATTAAAAAACCACTAATGTCTAAGGCTTTATTTGGGGAGTAACTAAAATTAGCTGTGGCCAGTTTGTTTTCTATTCTAAGGGCGTTGTTTTGGTTAGTCAGGAAATTTAGGCTGTTGTCTCCCAAGTTAATACTGGTTCCACTGGTGCTGCTCGGTGGATTAAAACCACCCCCAAAGCCTCTAATATCTCTTCTAGATAGCCCTATTTCGCCAATGTTATTTAAATCCCCAATAAAATTAATACTGTATTTAGGGCTGTAATAGAATAATTTTGGTTGTGCTAAATAGAGGGTTTCCTCAGGAGCTGCACCACTTCCTGCGGTGACATTGCCAAACCAAAAATTTTCTTTTCCCTCTTTGAGTTTAATGTTTATGGCCACATTGTCTTGGTTGTTTCTCACCGAACTCAATTGGCCCACCTCAGAATAATTTTTAAGGATTTGTATTTTATCTACTGCATTGGAAGGAATGTTTTTGGTGGCCACTTTGGTGTCTCCGTCAAAAAAATCTTTTCCGTTTACCATCAGTTTATTCACCACCTTTCCCTCAACTTCTATTTGTCCATTTTCATTGATCTCTACACCAGGAAGCTTGTCTATAATATCTTCTAGTTTTCGTTCAGATCCATTGGTATAAGAGTCTGCGTTGTACACCAAGGTGTCTCCTTTAACTGCGACCGGCATTTTATAAACCAGCTCTACCTCATCTAGGGCAAACTCAGGAATGAGGTTGTAATCCTTATTGAGGTCTATATCCGTTGTGCTAATGGAGTCGTTCTGGGTCTTAAGCCCAATATAACTTACCTGAACCCTGTAGTCACTATTCTTTTTTAGTTCCAGGGTGTAAGCGCCGTCTTTATTGGTGATGGTATAGGATTCAAACCCATTTGTTTTTTTGTTTATGGCTACCACACTGGCAAGCTCTAATGGATTGTTTAGGCTGTCCATGACAACCCCTTGCAACTTTATTTGACCCAACATTAAGACAGGAAGCAGTATGGCAACCCATAAGAGGCACTTTTTCATACAAAAAGGAATTATTTAGTTAGTTGGATCTTCTGCCCCTGTTGTTTCTCATTTCGAGCATCTTGCCCACAACGGTCTCTTGGTATTCTTTTTTAGTCACCTCTTTTCCTTTTTCAGGAATTTTAATGTCTATACCATCTTTAGGATTCATTACTATTTGTGAACACAACATAGTGGTGTTACCCGCACTAACTTCCAAAATAAGACCAGGAAGGCCCCAGTATTCTGCGGGTCCGTGTCTGAGTGGAATTTGCAGGGTGTACCAAGCTTCAACCTGGGTGTATTCCACCGCTTTTTCTTCAGTGCTTTCATTGAGATTACCCCAAGAAAAATCGTACCAACTCAATTCATCTGTAGGAATAGAAGCAGTAGCCTTAAAGCACATATATTGCCCAATTAATTTGGATTCAGCGCCCATGGTCCAATTAATTTCTTGGAGTTTGTCTTTCACTAAAAACTTTTTTCCGTAAAATTCTTGCTCTTGAACCAAGCTGTTGTCTTGAATATTTTTGTATTGTGCCCCTCTTGAGAAATTACTTCCCCAAGAATCTGTAGCCCCTGAATAGGCGTCTACTTTCTCCTCTTCTTTAAAGAATGACGCCTCTTTATTGAAACTGAGCACAAAGGTCTTTTCTAGCCTATTTTTAAGCCTTTCTTTCATTTGTTTCTTCTGTGCCTCACTCATTCGAGCCCCCCAATTCCCTAATTCCATTTTAGACTGAGAAAAATAGTAAGCTTTGCCTTGAAAGTCTTGACTTTCAGTCGATGCTGTAAAGGGTCCACTGTTTATGAACAGAGCAGAGAGTAATATAAAAAAGGTAGTTTTCATTT
>ENA-OSIY01001311-OSIY01001311.1-marine-metagenome-genome-assembly--contig:-NODE-1311-length-13384-cov-11.999173_pt1 | contig 13384 bp, 23 predicted proteins | sample MGYA00237884_ERZ534233 | MGnify/ENA primary metagenome ERZ534233 (study PRJEB26412, sample SAMN06343840) | marine metagenome | isolation source: estuarine water | place: USA: Columbia River Estuary... | reverse complement strand
AATGAGATTCACTCAATGGAGCTTGTTGGTGATGTTACTGGTCGTAATGTTGTTATCGTTGATGATATGGCTGATACATTGGGAACTATGTGTAAAGCCGCTGAACTTCTTATGGAAAAAGGAGCTAAGTCTGTTAGAGCGATTGCGACTCATGGTATTCTAAGTGGTAAAGCTTATACAAACCTAGAGTCTTCAGTTTTAACTGAGTTGTTAGTATCTGACTCAATTCAAGCAAAGGCTTCTCCAAAATTAAAAGTTATCTCTTGTGATAGAATTATTGGTAAGTCTATCTGGGGATTGGTTAATAGACAAAGTATCCACGAATTAAACGCAATCTAATGTTTGACGATACAGAGAATTATATAAAAGATAATCTTCAAAACATCATTGATGGTAAGTTTGATGATAAGTTCTCAACAGAACAATTAAAGATGATGTTAGAAATGTCATTTTTATATAATCATATTAGTGTTGAAAATGATTCAGTTATATTTGAGTATGATAGTCAGGAATTAAAAATCTCAGGTATTAATGAGCTTGTACATTCAATACCAACCGGTATAGATTATAAAAATCAAATATTTTCAACGATTAAAAGTGATGTAGTTTTCAAATCGGCTCTTACTCAATTTTTGAGAGATAAAAAAATTAATGAAATATTAGAATGAAAGTATTTTTAATAGACATAGACGGAACCTGCTGTGATGATATAATGAATGAGGATTCTCATTTATATCCTACAGCCAAAGTGATTGAAGGATCACTTGAACAAATTAACAAGTGGCACGAAGAAGGTAATCATATTACTTTCTTTACTGCTCGTGAAGAAAAAGATAGAGAAGTTACAATCAAATGGTTAGATGATAATGGATTTAAGTATCACGGTTTGATTATGAATAAGCCAAGATGTTTGAATCCTGATGATGAATATGTTTGGGTTGATAACAGAAAAGTAAGAGGTATTACTTACAACTCAACTTGGGGAGACCTTAAAGAAGTGAATAAGAAAATTTTAACTTTTGGAGATTAATGAGTTACTTAAATGAAATAAAATCTTATATGAGAGATATTAATCTTGACATCCTAATGAATTGCCCGGATGTCAAGATTGATGTTTCTAAAAGATACTATAATAAGTTTAGACTTTTTTATCCAAGTCGCAAGCTTATTAAATACACCACTAATATCGGTGGTGTTTTGGTTGGCTCAAGAGCTATTCGTTGTTATACAATCGAAGGCAAACCAATTCTTGAGAGAAGAGTAAATGATTGGGACTTTATCGTAACTCTTGATATGGCTTTTAAGATTTGTGCTGATATGGGAATTGAAGAGATTCCTCAGATTGATGGTGTAATAAGTATTAAGAATCAAAGAAGATGGGCACATCCTGACTACTCAGACGCTTACAGAGTTGGACCAGTTGATGTTCAGTTAATTGTAAAAGAAGAACTACCTGATTATACTGAAATTGAAGGTGTTAGAATTGCTAATTTCGGTTATTCAGTTTCACAGAAGATTGGATTGACTACTGATTTACATAGTAAGTTAGGTGGTAAAACTCCAAACCATAGAGTACCTGAAAGTATAGATGAACAATATCACAAACACATTTCTGATATGAAAGAAATGATTATAAAATTTAATAGTTTAAAATGGAAACAACCAGCTTAGCAAATATATTAGACGGTAAGTTAGTATCTAATCACATACTCACAGGAGTTAAAGAAAAGATAGACAAACATGTTGACGAGTCTAAAGAAAGATTAGGATATACAATTGCTAAGCCAAGTATGGCTATTGTTCTTGTTGGTAACAATCCTGCTTCTGAATCTTATGTTAAAGGTAAATTAAAAGCGTGTGAGAAAGCCGGTATCAATCATCATCTAATTAGATTTGATGAATCGATATCTGCGTTTGATTTATTAACTGAGGTTAAGAATCTAAACAAATCTTCTTATGATGGATTTATAGTTCAACTTCCTTTACCTGCTCATATTAAACCCGATCCGATTATCAATGAGATCAGTGCTTACAAAGATATTGATGGGTTTCACCCACTTAACTTTGGTAAGATGGCTTTAGGTCAAAAGGCTATGAGACCAGCAACAGCTTACGGTATTCTAAAGTTGTTAGAGTATTATCAAATTGAAACAAAAGGTAAACATGTTGTTGTGATTGGTCGTTCAAATATTGTTGGCAAACCTATTTCTATTATGTTAGGTAATGACTTTGGTATCGGACGAGCTACTGTTACCTCATGTGATATTAACACTCCCAAATCACTCCTAAACGAAGAATGTCAAAAAGCTGATATAGTTATTGTTGCTGTTGGTAAACCTTGTTTAGTAACGGCTGATATGATTAAAGAAGGTGCGGTTGTTATTGATGTTGGTATTAATAAATTAGATACTGGTAAGTTAGTTGGTGACTGTGACTTTGGTGCTATTGCTGAGAAAGCTTCTTGGGTTACTCCGGTACCTGGTGGTGTCGGACCAATGACTATATCTGGATTGATTCTAAATACTTACGAAGCTTGGAAAATGAAAAACTTTATCAATGAATAAAGTAAAGTGTTTGAATATCAGTAAATATAATCAATATGATAGACTACCTCTAACAGTAGGTAAAGTATATGATGTGATAGAGATTACACATATTCCTTTCAATGCCAGGAGGTATGATGATTACACAGGACCTTTCTATAAATTAGTTAATGATAATGGAGAGATATCTGGATACACTGATGAATGTGTTAGAACTCTTACATTAGATGAAGTTAGAGAATTAAAATTAGAAGATTTAGGTATATGATAATATATCCATCAAGAATTAAAGGTAAAGAATATCCTCTTATGAAAGGGGATATTGTTGTTTGTATAACTGAACATTTTCAAGAGTTTACTTATGGTAAGCAATATAAACTTTATTGTGATTTCGAACTACCTTCAAATTATTCAACTCTTCCAATTAACTCTGACTTAGGTAATCAACCTTTACCTGCTTATTATAGTCCAACTGGTTATTACTTTCTACCTCTTCATATTTGGCGTGAATTGAAAATAAACAAAGTATTGGAAAATGAATAGAATATTGAAAATTGGTGATAGAGTTAGGAATGTAAGAGTAGATGTTTATAAAGATGAACCTATTGTTATAGTTGGTGAATCTGACAATAACAATTCACTTAAAATTAAATTTAACAGATATCATATTAAATATCTAAATGTTTTTACTGTTAGAGGTGATAATATGATGTCTTGGGTAGATGAAAGTGATATAGTTTTAGATATAGAATATTATAGAAACGAAAAATTAAATAAGATATTAGGATATGAAGTCACTTGATATTAGAACTATACAAAATTGGGTAAATCAAACACAAATGATTTGGTTACCAGACTTTTCTGAGATATTAGATATATCTTTTGATGAGTGGGGTAGTAATATAAACATTCTTTATCAATACAGTTATGAATTGGCTGGAACAAATCAAAAGATGTTTAACATATGGATAATGGATTCTAAAAAAATATGTCCACCACCAAGTGACTTCTATAAATTCTTTGGATCAGTTGAAAAGAGATTCTCGGAAGTTAATCTTGCTAATTCAAATGGAGGTAAAGTGATACCAATTGATACTATAATAAAATACTACATCTTTATTGAAGAAGTTAAAACTGTAGCCGAAAACAGAGAAGAAAAATTAAACGAAATACTATGAGAAAAATATATTTAGCAATTCCTTACTCAAGACACGAGGAAAGAAGTTTTATGTTAGCCAATGAAATTGCGGCTGAGTTCTTAAAAGAAGGACACATTGTGTTCTCACCAATCAGTATGTCACATCCGATTGCTGTCTATGGTAATCTAAAAGGTGACTGGGACACTTGGAAGCGAGTTGACTTTGAATTCATTCAATGGTGTGAAGAAGTTGTTGTTGTTAATTTTGACAACGATGCTGTTAATAACTCTGTTGGTGTTCAAGGTGAATTAGAATATGCGACTGAATTAGGTAAAAAAATTAGTTATTACTATGACAGACAAGGAGTGGAAAATAACTGATATGATTAAGAAAGGAATGATCACTTATCAGGTAGATAGTGAAGTTGTTCTTTTTAGAAAAAAATCAAATGGTTATCCAGCAAGTATTAAAGAAGATGTTGAATACACTATTAAAAGAGTGGAAGGTGAAGCAATTTATGTTGCTTTACATTCTTCTGATGGTATTGGTTGGTTACAACCTATAAAGGTTCATAGAACTTATATGATACCAAAATATGCTTTGAGAGAAGCAAACTTAAATAGGTTATTATCTTAAACAAAAAGACTTAATAAACCTATAATAAAAAAAGAAAAATAATAAATGGGCAAATTAGCATTAAACTTTATCTGTAAGGATGAATCACATGTAATCGGTAAAATGTTGGAAAGTTGTAAAACCATCACTGACTTAATCGTAGTTAATGATACTGGTTCAACTGATGGTACACAAGATATAATCAGAAAATTTGGTGAAGACAATAACATACCAACGTATGTATTTGAAAGACCTTTTGATGACTTTGAAAAAAGTAGAAATCACTCAATACAAAAATTAAAAGAAGTAGTTGCTGAACTAGGATGGGATGCTAATAAAGTACACGGTTACTGGTTTGATTGTGATGAAACTTTAATAATTGATTCAAAGTTTGATAAGAATCAATTTACAAAAGATCTTTATATGATTAACACATATATTGGTCAAATGAAATACACTCGTAATACTTTCTTCAAAGTTTCTAAGCCTTTTAGATGGTATGGTCCGATTCACGAATTCATTATTTGTGATGAACAAAATATAACATCAGGATTAGCTGAGAACATTCACGTTGATGTTCAAATGACTGGTAATTCTTGGCAAGGTGATATTCCAACTAAATATAAGAACCACGCTTTTGTATTAGAAAAGTATATTGATGCTAATCGTCAAGATCCTCGTTGGATTTTCTACACAGCACAATCTTATCACGACTCTGCTTCTATTCCAGATAACAAAGAAGAGAATGAAGAAAGATTAAGAAGGGCTTTGAAATATTATAAAGAAAGAGTTAGTAGACCTGATGGTTATGCTGAAGAGTTATTCTACGCACAATATAGAATTGGAACTATCATGAGAAGTATAGAAGATCCTTGGAATTTAGTACACCAAGAATGTTTGAAAGCTTATAATATGGATCCGATGAGAGGTGAATCAATTAAAACTATTATTGATTACTACTTACAAGTTAATGAGTGGAATATGGCTTATCTTTATACTAAGTTTGCAAAAGTAAACTTTCACGGTAAAAATCCTTATCCAACAAGATTGTTATTTGTTGATGAAGCTCTTTATATTTGGAAATTTGCTGAAGCTCACGCAGCCGCTTGTTTCTACACAGGAAGAATGGATGAAGCTAAATCAACATTTAATGAGATTCTTAATATTTCAAAAACTTCACCACAATACTTCACACAAGAAGATATGGCTAAACTACAAGCAAACGCACAATTCTTTAATAAGTAATGATAAAGATAATAGTTGCAATGTCAAAGAATAGAGTTATTGGTAACAATAACGAATTGATATGGAAACTATCATCTGATCTTAAACGATTCAAAGAGTTAACTACTGGTCATTCAGTTGTGATGGGTAGAAAGACTTATGAATCTATTGGTAGACCTCTTCCAAATAGAAGAAACATAATAATAACAAGAAACTTAGATTACTCAGTTGACGGTTGTGAAATAGTTTCTTCATTGGAAGAGGCTTTACTTTTAACTGGTAGTAATTGTTTTATTATCGGTGGTGGTGAAATCTACAACCAATCATTAGAATTAGCTGATAAAATCTATCTAACTTTAGTTCATCAAGACTTTGAAGGTGATACTCAATTTCCTGAATTAAATAGTGAGTGGGCTAAAATGAGTCGTAAAGATTTTGAAGCTGATGAGAAAAACGAATATAACTATTCATTTATAGAATATGATAGATATGAATTCTGAGAAAGGTAAATTAATTATGGTGATGGGTCCGCCTGCTAGTGGTAAATCAACATTAGCAGCTGAAGTTCACACAGAACTAAAGAAGAAAGGAATCAATTCTGCTTTCGTTAGTGAAGCAGCAACAGATTATATTGCCGAGTATGGAGTTCCTAACTCACCATCCGATCAAATGGTTATTTTCTATAAACAACTAAACAGAGAGAAGATGTTTCTAGAGTCAAAAGATTATATTATCTGTGACTCTAGTTCTATTCTTAATTACTTTTATTTCAGATCATTATTTTCAACAGAACTTACTAACAAAGATATTGCTTCAATCAATCATATTCAAAAAGAAATTCTAAAACACATCAATACAATCGATATGGTATTCTATGTACCACCGATCGATACAGATACTAATGATGGTATCAGATTTCATCAGGGAGATGAAATAAAGAAACTTGGTGTCTTAATTAAGTCTTACTTAGAGATGGAGAATATCACTCATCAAGATTTAACAACGGTTGATATGAAAGACCGTGTTAATCACATAATCAAATCTATTTTAAAATAAGAAACCCACTTATTTCTAAGTGGGTCAGTCAAGAGATACTATCTCAAGAGGGGTTCTTATCTATTAAAATGTTGTTCAATCTTATCTAAAAGAATAGAAAGACCTAACATAGTATTTCCTTCTTCATCCCAAGTAAATGGATGACTTCTAAGTATTCCAGGAACTTCAGGATTTACTTTTAGTTGTTTAGCTCCACCTGGTAGATAATCATCTTTAATATTACCTTGTAGTTCTAAAACAACTTCTTGTCCAGAATAAACTTTACTAAACTTAAATTTCCAAGTATTAGCATTTACCATTGATGCTGTCACATTATTTCTACCTTTATTAGACCAACCTTTAGTATCCATTTCAACTCTTAACTCATCATAAAGTTCATTCATCTTTTGAGACATAACTTCTCTTTTAGTAGCTTGTTGTTCTCTAACAAATCTAGTAAAAGTCATTAGTACTGAATAAGCGCTTTCATTTATCTTTTTCATTACCTTAATTATTTTTTAAGTGATTCAAGAACTAGATCTTCTAATTCTTCTAATTTATATTTACCTATTGATTTAGAAATTTTATAATCAGATATCTTTTTTAATAACCATTCTAAATCTTCTTTCTTCTTTTCATCAGTTGCTTCAGCAAAACTTTTTTCAACACTTTCAATTAGTTTCTTTTTCTCAACACTAAACTTGAATCCATTGGGATGATTTTTTTTGAACTTTTCAACTTTCTTTTCTAACTCTCTTCTTTCATTTGGAGTTAAATCAGAATTTTCTTTAGCTAATTTCTTTTTAGCTTCTTCAATATCTAATGCTAACTTAACAACATTATCTAAAACAGCTTCAATAACTTTCCATTTATTCTCAACTGAAATAGTTTTACCAATTATTTTTAATAAAAGTGGAACTAACGGTTTTAGTAAGAATCCAACTATTTTGAATGGCAGTTTAATTATATCACCAATTAGTCCTTCGTTAATCATTTCTTGATTATAAGACTCGTTAAACTTTTCCCAGTTTTGAATATTTTTCATAAAGATATTTTAATTTTATACTGTATATATAAAAGTTTATTGCATAAAAAAACTCACCGAAGTGAGTTTCTTAAATTATTTACTTAAAAGTTTTATTAAATCTTCAGTGATTCTAGTAATCATTTTCTTACCTTCAACTTCTACTAATGGAATGTTTTGAACCATTGAGTATTTATCATTACCATCAACTTTTATTTTATTAATCATCTCAACAAACTTAGCATCTTTGCTATATTTCTTAGTGTAATAACCTTTTAATTCATTAACGAATTTAGACAAATCAACACCTTCTTTAACGTTATATTTAACCATTTGAAGTTCGTTGTCTTGCTTCTCAACCATAATATACCAGATAGACTTCTTAGATACTTTAACATTCTCAAGAAAGTTATAAGCTTTAGAAGCTTTAGTGTTCTTAGGGAACTTAGCAACTTTACCAAAAGTTTCTACATTACCTTCGTTTTTCTGATCTTTTAAATCGATATCATTTTCAAACTCATCTTCATCAGATGGTAAATCAACTGTTTGATCCTGAGGAATCAAGTTTTTTCTTGAAGCTGGTTTTTCAATCTTCTTAGAATCTTTAGAAACATTAGGATTTGCTGGCAGATCTGAATCTGTCGTAGGCTTAGCATCTAACGAAGGATTAACCTCTTCTATCTTAGATTTACCTTTGATATCTGTGAACTTTTTAAATCCAACAATTTTTTTATTTTCTTCTGCCATTTGATTTTATTACGTTTTGTCTATTATATATTAAATAATTTATTTAGTTTTTTGATTTTCAAAAATTATCTTTGTTTATAATGGTATTTGTCTACCATATAGTTTCTCCAGTTCTTAGTAATGTTGAATTGGTCAAACATAAGAGATACTAAAGGTTGCATTTTCTTTAGCCAAGTATTCATTACATCATTATTAAACATATAAGGTGATAAGGTTTTATCAAGTACCATGTTTTCATAGTCTACATAGTTTTTATCATCATCATCGTGTAAATGTTTTAGATAAACTAATTCAGGAAGTTGTTTTCTTTCGTATAACATAATTTATAATATTTTATATCGGTCTATTCTTTCCGTCAACCGTTCCTTTTTTAATTATATTAACAGATTTTAATCCATTACCGTCAACATCATCAGAGTAATATAATCCATTTCTATCATACCATCCACCTCTAATAATAGGAATCTCATTTGGTTCAAATATAATATCTCCAAGAATAGGATCTAATCCTTTTGTTGCAGTTGGTACATAATCAGGACTCATATCAGTTATAGATACATCTTTTTGAAAGCTAGTATTATACATATTTAACTTATCTTCAGCATCTTGTTTAGCCTTCTTATGATAGTCTTCATTTTTCTTACAGATAAATTGTATATCAACTGAGTGTATATCTCTTATTCTAGATAATAATCTAATTATATCTAATTTAGGTATTATATCTATTCTAGACATATTTAAGAAGTAATTTGATATATTATCTAATATCTGAGCATTTACTGAGTCATCTGAAGCATCAGAGTATGATATAACAAAAACATTCATAACATAATATGATAAGTCAGGTGCTGTTATTCTATACTTCTTTGTTAACTGAATATTACCACCAGTTCTAAGATACTTATCTATTTTAGCTTTCTCGTAGTTATCTAAACTAAAGGCTCTTATATCAACACTGAAGTAATCAGATGATTGATTCTTAAATAAATTTATATTAGGAGTTGCTACTATAAAAATAGTTCCTGTTTTCTCATAAGCATTAACGTGTGAAAAAACACCAAGTTTTTTAATTTCATAAGCGTATTGTTGAGGAAGACCTAAAACAAAGTTATTACTAACAATAGGTAATATTGATTTTGTGAAAAGTAAATCTTCAGCATCTGCTCCAAAATTTATATCAGTGTAGATATCTATGTTAAATACCTTTGTTAAATCAATAGTATCTCCATACCCATCAATAACATCACCAATGATTTTCCAATCATCTCTTGTTCTTCTAAATATATTACCAGCAGCACCATCAGTTACTAAGTAACTAACCGCAATAGTTGATCCTAAAGGAGGAATTGCTCCAAATCCACCATTTCCAAATATAACATCCAATCCACCATTAAATCCTGTTCTAACAACACAAGCTTTTTCATCAGGTATCATTTCATAAATATGTTTCTTAGTAGACCAGAATTGACCTTGTACTATAACTTCATAGTTGAAGTTTTCTATTTGTTTCATACCGGGTTCTGTAAAAGATAATGTTTGTAACATTTGATTATACCCAGTTTTGTTTGAAACTACCCATTTGCCTTGTACAATTGGTAAGAAAAATTCATAGTTTGGTGTTATTTTATGTGTTACTGTATCTGTTCCAAGATTAAATGAATATTCTAAACCATTTGTGTTATTTTTAATTAAAGTTCTATTAGCGATAGTTATTCTACCACCTGGAATTTCTTTATCAAAATCAATGTTTGATTTTAGTGAAAGTTTAAGAGTACCTGTAGCACTAACTGCTCTACCTGGTATATGACCTGCTAATATCGCTGTGTTTTTAATAACTCTTTCATTTAAAGAACCTGGTTCAATAATATCAAGTTGTGATATTGTATTTTTCAAATACAAAAAAGACAATTGATGTAAATTCTCAACTACAGATAATACCTGACCATATGGAGAAGCTGGACTAAATAAAACATTACCTTTATTATGTTCAGTTCTAAGATATGTTTCTATCTCTCTTTTAATATTCTGATATGTTATTGCTACAAAGTTCATATAGTTTCTTATTTATTTAGTTCATTAAGGTAATCAGAGTCAAATCTTTTTTTCTCAAAAATTTCACTAATATCATTAGCAATTGTTTCTATGTTTGAATTTCTTTCAACAAAGTCAGATGACTCATTTAATGGATTTGAAAGGTAAGCCCAATTAAAGCTAGATCCTTCAAGTTCTTTTTTAGAAACTATCATTTTAACTTCTTTACCCTCATTGATAACAGAAATCTCAAAGTAGTTACCAAGTTTTAAATTTGACTTCTCTTCAATTTTTACTTCATTTTTGTAAAATCTAGATGTTAAGTCGCTGTGGATTTTGTTAATATTATATCTTAGGTCCATTTTTGAATTATTATTTTATTTATATATTAAAAAACCCTTATCACTTACTTAATTTTACATAAATTTTGATTTTGTGATTTCAATAATAAATATATACCTTATAAAATATAGAAAAATAGAAATGGGTTTAAGTGACATAGCATCAATTATGGAAAAATATGGTTTCAAAGGATCCATATTTATAGTATTCATATTCATATTAATATCTATGCTTAAAAGCAGTTGGTTCACTACTTTCTTAGGTAAATTATCTGATATTTTTGTTGAAAAGTTTATGAGAAATAAAGTAAAAGATGTTAACTCTCATGTTAAAGCTATTGCTGATTCTGATATCACTAATCACGATATATTTAACTATATTGATTTCTGGACTTATTCTAAAGTTCCTACAATTCAATTCTCAACTGAGTATAGAACAGCTGTTTTTAGAAAGTATTTAACAATTTATCTTAAATCTTATAAAAGAAAAATATCTGATTTTGTAAATTCTAAAGAATATCAAGATATGGATGATGCTAAGGTTTGGAGAGCACTTCTTGATTTAATTAATCAAATTGTTTTTGATTACGAGAAAGATATGATAGAAGCTGGTATTCCTAAGATCGTTGTTGATAAAATGAAAGCTAAAAATAATGATACAATCACTTTAACAATTGATTTAATTGAAGGTATTTGTAATTCTAGATTTTATGATTCTGAGAAGAATTTCTTAAAAGTTTATTCAATTCTTAATATCTTATTATCAGTATTAGAAAATACAATCTCTAACTCTGAGTCTGTTTGTAACTCTATCAATGGTGCATTAAAAGGATTGAAATTTGATGGTAAGGTTGAACCTTAATCCATTAAGTCGTAAACATCATCTGAAGAAAATTCTGGATCAGTAATCTTTAAGTCGTAATCATTATAAGATTGAAAGTCAATATCATCAGCATCTAATCTTCTAGTTATTGAATCGTTTTTATCTTGTCTACCTAAAAGTCTTGATTCTCTTATATTTCTATCAATATCTAAGTAAACAACAAAACATCCTTTTCTCATTTCAGGTGTTAGATTTTTAAACTCACCAGGTGTCATAATAAATACTTGTGATTCGTTAAACTCTTGTAAAGTTACTCCGTAGTACCAAGTCTCAGGTTCTCTACCTTCAGGTGTAACATAAAATGTTTGATAAGCTAGAAATTTATTTTCATTGATTGATTCTGTGAATTGACTATCACTAACAAAGTTATAATTTACACCTTGTTTTTCATGTTTTCTTTGAGGTCTTGTTGTCCATTTTAGACATCCTTTCAATCCTCTTTCTACAAGTTTTCTCATTAAGTAGTCTTTTCCACTTCCGGATTTACCTAAAATAATAACTTTTTCTTTCTTAACAATCATTTAGTTAATAAATTTATTAGTTATAATTTAGAATTATGAAAAAGTTTAAGTATGATTACTTTAATATATAAACGAGATGATAATACATAGACCATATAATAAAAGAGGGAATATAAGAGCAAGTTGGATTAATTCATACAGAACATTTAGCTTTCCCTCATATTATGATAAAAAATATATGAACTTTAGTGATCTACAAACTATTAATGATGATAGAGTTCAACCAGGTGGTCACGTTCCAATTCACGAACATAAGAATATGGAAATATTTGGTTATGTTGTAGAAGGAACTTGTAGACACACAGATAACCACGGTAAAGTTTTAGATATACCAGCAGGTGCCGTTCAAAGAATGAGTGCTGGTAAAGGTATAAAACACACTGAAGGTAACGCCTCCGATAAGCCTAATAGATATCTTCAATTGTGGATTAGACCAAATGAAACGAATACAGATTCATATCACGATTGGTATCAATTTAGTAGAGAAGATAAGTTAAATAAGTTCTGTGATATAACAGAAAAATTACCAATTAAACAAGATGCTAGATTACTAGCAGGTATCTTTACAGAAGATTTCAAATTTGAAATTAATAATACTCGTAAATATTATCTTTATATTGTTTCAGGTTCAGTTAATATAAATGGATTAGATTTAATTGAAGGTGATGGTTTAAGTTATATTGAAGAAGAATCAATAGATATTTCACCAAAAGAAGAATCAGAAATTATAGTATTTGATTTAAGATAATTATCTAATTGGTTTGTAATTAGGAATAGCACCTTTATAATTAGTGTTTCCCTTTCTGATTTCTTCGTGTTCAGCTTCTACTGCTGCTCCATACTCAGGATCATTCTTTTCATCCTGTTTACATTGAGAACAAATAACATCTTCATTAAACATAGACATTGTAGTAACACCATTAGTTGACCCACCACATCTATCACAGACAGATTTATTCATTTCAAAAGATTCGTATGTTTTTAAGTGTTTCATTATTTCTTAATAGTATTTATATCATCCTTTTTGAAATCATCAAAACTCATAACTTTCTTTTCACCGTTCTTAGTTTGACCAGCTGTAAAGTCTTGTCTTTTAGCAAAAACAGATTTAAGAGCTTTTAGATCTAATTTCTTTTCTCTTGATTTCTTACCAGTTCTCGGACCGTGATTAGAACCCATTACAGGAATCTTTTGAAACATTCTATTAGAACCACTTGGATTATAAGGAACTGAAACATCACCTGAACCAACTGTACCACCACCTGATGCCCAATTTGTACC
>ENA-OSIY01001308-OSIY01001308.1-marine-metagenome-genome-assembly--contig:-NODE-1308-length-13435-cov-10.232894_pt1 | contig 13435 bp, 17 predicted proteins | sample MGYA00237884_ERZ534233 | MGnify/ENA primary metagenome ERZ534233 (study PRJEB26412, sample SAMN06343840) | marine metagenome | isolation source: estuarine water | place: USA: Columbia River Estuary... | reverse complement strand
TATTACCTGAAGTAGAAGATTATGAAAATGCAGCAATAATTAGGGATTATAGAAAAAGTAATAGAATAAGTTATGGAATTAATATCAACACACCCTATTAAGAAATCTGATTTAGGATTTCATGGAAATTTATTTGGAGGAAAGTTATTGGCTTGGATGGATGCAGCTGCTGCTGCTTACGCCATGCAAGTGGCTGATACACCAAGAATGGTAACAGTTTCCATTGATCAATGTGTATTTAAAAAACCAGCCAAAGAAGGACAATTGATAAAGATCTATGCAGAGATATTTGCAATAGGAACAACATCGGTTACTCTTTACATGGAAGCAAGATCACACAACGTATATTCAGGAACACAATCAATAATACTCTCAACTAATATGAAATTTGTTCGTATAGATGAAAATGGAGATCCAATTCCTGTAGCAGATAGAGTAAGGGATAAACTTAAAAATAAATCATGAATTTAATACTAGGATTTCTTTATGCTCTAGCAGCACAAATACTTACCTTCTTTCAATTACAAGGTCAGTTTAAATATGAATGGGCAAAAGAAAATCCATTTATAATGTCTCTAATAGGCATTCCATTATCTCTACTTTATATACAATCGGTAAAGTATTTAGTAGTCCATTTTGATGGACAATTATGGCCGTCACGTCTATTGGGATTTGCAATAGGGGCAATTGTATTTACATTTATGTCTTGGGCTTGGTTCAGAGAGCCTTTATCTTTAAAAACTTTAATCTGCCTAGGACTAGCAGTCTGTATAATGGTAATTCAATTATTTTGGAAATAAATTTGGAATCATAAAATAAAATTCGTATATTAAATAAAAGCAAATAAAAAATATGAAAATAAAACAAGATTATACAAGAGCAATACTATGGGGGACTATAGGAGTAATTGCAGTTATACTGTGGTCAATTATTTTAAGTTTAATATAATATTATGAAATTTCAATCAACAAAAGTATTTGATGGGTACTCTACAGTATTTCGTCAATGGAGAGCAAAAGATACTCATTGTAGCTTTTTGCATGGTTATGGTATTTCTTTTAAAATTACTTTTGAAGGAGATCTAGATGAAAGAAACTGGGTATGGGACTTCGGAGGAATGAAAAGAGCTAAAAATAAAATTGATGGTATGAATCCAAAAGAATGGATGGACTATATGTTCGACCATACATACCTTATTGCTGAAGATGATCCTTTCTTAAAAACAGCTATGGATATGGATAAGTTTGGAATAGTTCAATTAAGAGTAGTACCAGCTACAGGGGCAGAAAAATTTGCAGAGTACATTTATAATAAAGTATCTGAATTTATTAAAATAGAAACAGAAGGAAGAGCAAGAGTAGTGAGTGTAGAATTTAGAGAACATGCTAAAAATTCAGCAATATATGGAGAGTAAATTAAAAAGAATAGAAGATTATAACAAGACATTACCGATTGTAGAGCTGTATACAGCAGTACAATCAGAAGGAAGTAGAGCAGGCTATCCAACCGTAGTAATAAGAACAACAGGGTGTACTCACAGATGTTGGTTTGGTGAAGGTGGTTGGTGTGATTCTTGGTACACCAGTATTCACCCTGAGAAAGGACATATCAGTTTCCAAGACATTATAAACATGTATGATGCAAATCCTCATATCACAGAGATGATGCTAACAGGAGGATCACCTACAATGCATCCAGCATTAGTAAATGAATTAACACATTTTGCACATGAAAGAAAAATATTTATCACTATTGAAACTGAAGGAAGCCATTTCCTGGAGACTGACTATCCTATTAATCTACTTTCCATATCACCTAAATTTAGCAATTCAGTACCTAAAGTTGGTGTACTTACACCTCAAGGGGATATTGTTGATGAAAAAATGATTAAACAACACAACAAGTTAAGACTTAACTATGAAGCAATAGCTAACTCAATTGCTTATCATTCTGATTATCATTTAAAGCCAGTATGGGATGGAGAGGATCAAGAAGCATTAGAAGAAATAATGGGATGTATTAAAATACTAGACATTCCTCAAGATAAAGTCTGGTTTATGCCGGCAGGAGATTCAAGAGAAGCTTTATTTAAATCATATCCTAAAATGTTTGATTGGGTTCGAGACAACGGTTATAGATTAACTTGGAGACCACACATTATTGCATTTGAATCTGAGAGATGTGTGTGATGAAATTAAGAGAAGCACATATGACAGAATTTGATTTACTAAACGCTGTATGGTGGTTATGGTGTAATCAAAAAATTAGTATAGGTGATATAAAATTCTATGTAGAAGATTTGGATCTCGAATTAGATTTTATTACATTGGACGGATATAAATTTATAAGCAAAGATAAAAAAACAACTTATTCTTATGACAGAAAACAGAAAAAAGATTCATAACGATTTAGAAATCGTTCCTGTAGGTTATGCAAACGGTGTTGCACCAGGTTTCCCATTAACTGAAAGAGAAAGGCAATACATGATTGAAGATGCCGCTGAAGCATATGGTAAATTTTTAGATGCATTAGGTTGCGATTGGAGAAATGATCCTAATTCGGCTGATACTCCAAGACGTGTAGCTAAAAAATATGTTTTGGAGCAATGGAAAGGTAGATATGATACTTCACCAGCTATTTCATCTTTTCCAAGTGATGGTTTTAGAGGAATGGTTGTTCAAACCAATATACCTTTAACAAGTATGTGCAGTCATCATCATGAAACCATAACAGGGAGAGTGCATATTGCCTATATACCTGGGGATGATGCTAGAGTAATTGGTTTATCTAAACTAAACAGATTAGTAGAACATTTTGGGAGGAGAGGAGCTATCCAGGAACAGTTAACAGTCGCAATTCATAGCGCTGTAAATAAAGTATGTGAGGGGAATATTGGGGTAGCAGTCTCAATAGTAGGAGAACATAATTGTGTAAGTTGCAGAGGTACTAACCATAAAGGGTCAGCAATGGTTACCAGTGAATTAACAGGAGTTTTTAGAGAAAAACCTGAGGTTAGAGATGAATATTTTAAATCAATTGAAATAGCTTCACATTATAAGTTAAACTCTTAGTAAACTTTAGTAATTCTTCTTGAGGTTTTATATATTTATAATAAACATTAATTATGATAATATACTTAACTACAAATTTAATTACTCAAGAAAAATATATAGGTAAAGATAGAAATAATTCTCCCTCTTATATTGGAGGGGGAGTTAATTTAAAAAAGGCTATTAAAGAGTATGGTAAAGAAAATTTCAAAAAAGAAATACTAGAATTGTGTACTGATTTAACAGATCTAAAACAAAAAGAACTTTATTGGTTAAATTACTATGATGCTGCTAATAGTATGGATTTTTATAATTTAACTAATAAAAGTCATGGTAGTATAAATGGTCCTACTAAGACTCAAGCTTATTTAGATAGAGGTAATTCTATATCAATCTCCCGAAAAGGTAATCATTATCCTGAAGCTAGTAAATCACAAAAAGGTTTATTAAAACCCAAAGTGAGTAAGGCATTAACTGGTAAGAAAAAGACCGCTGAGCATTGTTATAATCTTAGTCAAGCTAAATTGGGGATACCTAGTAAAAGGAAAGGTAAACCTGATTTGAAGCAAAAAGGAGTACCTAAGCCTGGAGCCGGAGGGAAAGGTAAACCTCATCCTGGTGCAGGCCCTAAAGAAGGTAAATATGTTATTAATATTGAAACTGGAGAAGAATTTACATCTGTTAAAAAATGTATGGAGTCCTTAGGAATTGGTAAAACTAAAATGTATATTATGTTAAAAGATGTTAATAGTAAATTAAAATACAAAGTATAATGGCTTTAAGAGTAAACAATAAAATTTATTTAGGATGGGATGATGTTAATGATTTAGTTACAACTTTGTGTGAAAAAATTATTACAGAACAACCTAATATTGATTCAGTTTTTGGATTAAAACGTGGTGGACTTATACCTGCCGTAATGATATCACATAAATTAGGCTTACCTTGGTCTGATGTGATGTTACCTAATACATTAGTAATAGATGACATTTGTGATACAGGAATAACATTAAAAAACACAGTTGGTGTTTATACAGCAGTATTGCATTATAAACCACATACTTCATGTTATATACCTAATATTTATGCTATGCTGCATGAAGGAGATGAATGGATTATTTATCCATGGGAACGAAAAGATGCACAACCAATTCAAGATTATAAAATTAATTAAATAAAGTTATGACTAAATTAGAACAAAAACAACAGGAGTATATCAATTTACTTCGAAATCAAGTTATAGATATTAGTATGATGTCTAAAATTGAATTAGGAGATGATGTTATACTAGAAGCACTTAAACTCCAATCACAAATTGAAGAACTAATTCCTGCAGTACCTTTTGTAGATGAGGTAGAAGAATTTAACGCCGTAATGGGCAAACCAAATAACTATGAACCAACAATCCCCGAACGAAAAGAATGGGAATTTGTATATAATTTCATCCTTGAGGAATTGGAAGAATATAGAGAAGCTTGCGAGAAAGGAGACATCATTGAAGTTCTGGATGCTTTGTGTGATATTACTTATGTTGCCACTGGGAACGGTACTATGTTACATGGCCTTAAGGATAAGATATGGCCGGCATATCAAGAAGTACAAGCTTCAAATTTATCGAAAGCTTGTAGAACTGAAGACGAAGCTAAAGCAACTGTCATTCAAAGATCGAGTGAGCAAGGTGAAGAATGTCATTACGAAAAAGTTAGAGACTATTTCATTGTATATAGATCAAGAGACAAAAAAGTAATGAAAAATATAAACTACTTCAAACCAGATTTAAAACAATTTTTTACAGACAAAGAAATTCAAAAATCATATTTAAAACAATTAACTAATTTATAAACAATTTAAAAACAAACAAACATGATAACAGCAGTAGTAATACTAATAGGAATAATAGCAATTGTGGCTTACCTAACCTACACCTTTGATAAAGACGATAAACTACCAACAGTACTCCCTTACACAAAAGAGGAATTAGAAAACATCAAACTTGCAGAGGAATTATACAACAAGGATTTAAGACAGGTAGTAACCAAAAAACCTAAAATAAAACCAACACCTAAACCTAAATCTAATAAATCAGAATTTGTAGAAAATACAACAGAGAATAAACAAACAAACTCAGAATTTCCAATAGATAAGCCAAAGAAAAAAAGAAAATACTATCCTAAAAAGAAAAAACAATAATATTTATAAAATATAAATAAACGTTATGTCTGTTAAAAAGGTTTCGAAGGAACTAATATTTGTTCAAGTAGCATCATATAGAGATCCTGAATTATTATCTACTATTAAAGATTGTTTAGCTAATGCTAAATATCCTGAAAATCTACGCATTTGTATTGCTTGGCAACATGCTGAAGAAGATGAATGGGATAATTTAGATGAATATAAAAACGATCCGCGTTTTAGAATAATGGATATTCATTACAAAGATGCTAAAGGAGTATGTTGGGCTAGAAATAGATTACAAAGATACTATAACGGAGAAAAATACACATTACATTTAGATTCTCATCACCGGTTCTCTAAAAACTGGGATGAGACCCTAATTAATATGTTAAAAAATCTTCAAAAGAAAGGGCATAAAAAACCATTACTTACAGCTTATCTACCCGGATATTTTCCTAATAATGACCCTGAAGGACGTAATGATGAAGTATGGTTTACTAATTGTGATAGATACATGCCTGAAGGACCCATATTCATTGCCCCCGGTCATGTAGAAAATTGGGAAACAATTAAAGAACCAATCCCTGCTCGATTCTACTCAGGACATTTTGGATTTACTTTAGGTGAATTTACTCATGATGTGCCTCACGATCCTGATCTTTATTTTCACGGTGAAGAAACATCTATATCTGCCCGGGCATTTACACATGGGTATGATTTATTTCATCCTCATATTCCTGTTATTTGGCATGAGTATACAAGAGATGGAAAAAAACGCCATTGGGATGACCATGAATTTTCTCCTTTAGATAAAGCTTCCTTTAAAAAGTACAGAGCATTATTTGGTATAGATAATGAAAGTAGAGAAGGTATGGACTTTATTGGGTTTGATTTAGGAAAAGAACGCACATTAGAAGAATTTGAACGTTACATTGGAGTAGATTTTAAAAATAAACGAATACAAAAACATACATCTGACCAAAAAATGCTTCCTATGCCTAAAATGACAGAAGAAGAATGGGAATCAAATTTTGTAAGACGTTTTAAATATTGTATTGATCTTTATAAACCATCTGTACCTGATGAAGATTATGATTGTTGGGTAATAGCATTTAAAGATAAAGATGGAGTTGAAATAATTAGAATGGATGCTGACGTCAAGGAAATTGCCCAAATTAAACAATCTAATCCTGGTGGTCACTTTTACAACATATGGAGAGAATTTGATTGTTTAGAATATCCTAAAAGTTGGCTTTTATGGCCCCATAGCCTATCTAAAGAATGGGATCACGAAATTATACAAAATGAAATACCTTACTAATGAAAAAACCAAATAGCAGAAAAATATTTATCCATCTACCGGCATACAGAGAACCAGAATTAATACCAACCATTAAATCTGCTTTAGAAAATGCTAAATACCCAAAACGTTTAGTATTTGGTATTTGTAGACAATTTAATCCTGAAGATGGGTTTGATAATATCGATGAATATAGAAACGATAAACGTTTTAAAATTATAGATATACCTTATGAGCAAGCAAAAGGTTTACCTTATGCTCGTTATCAAATTAACACATTGTTAACTGATGAAGAATATATATGTCAATTAGATTCACATCATAGATTTGCACAAGATTGGGATGTTACATTAATTGAAATGCACGACCAATTAAAAGCTAAAGGTCATAAAAAACCTATATTAGCTGCTTATTTACCTTACTATAATCCATTTAATGATCCTGCTGAACGTACTATGGAACCCTGGCAACAAACATTTGCTTGTTTTTACCCCCACGGTACTATATTCATCAGACCAGGACTATTACATGGGTGGGAAAGTATGACTGAACCACCCCCATCAAGATTCCTATCAGGACATTTTTGCTTTGCTGATGGACATTGGGCTAAAACCATTCTACACGATACTGATATCTTTTTTAGTGGGGAAGAATTAAATTTAACTGTGCGTTCTTATACACATGGTTATGATATGTTTCACCCACATAAATTAGTAGTTTGGCACGCTACTATGAGAGAAGAACGTAGTGGTAAATTAGTATGGGATGATCAATCTAAACGAGGTGAAGATTGGTGGACTCAACAAGATATTGCTAGAGCTAAAATTAGACAATTACTCCAAACAGAAGATAACGGATTTGACTTAACAGGATATAATTTAGGGACCGAACGAACTTTAAAAGATTATGAAAAATATGCCGGTATCCACTTTAAAAAACGATCAATACAAAAATATACTTTAGATAACAATTATCCTCCTAATCCATACTATTTAGATGATCAAGAATGGGAAGATTCATTTATGTTTTCATTTTATCAATTAGTCCAATTTAGTAAATCTACATTCAAACATGATGATTATGATTTCTGGGTTTGTGCTTTTGATGATGAAAATGGAAATGAAATTTGGAGAGAAGACTATCAAGAACATCAAATCTCAAGCTTACTAAACTCCCCAGGTGATTGGTATAATGAAGAAAAATTCTTTTTAACAGAAACTATTCCTGCGCGTTGGGTGATTTGGGCACATAGTAAATCTCAAGGATGGGTAGAGCGGATTGAGGAACAAATTAATTATAAAAAATGAGATTAAATTTTTATTTTGAATGGCCTTTTCATGATGTAGAAGGAGAACAATTGTTTCCTACTTCTGATTATACTCATTTAATTACTTCGGCTAAGTTATATAAACTTTGTAAAGAACAACACCCCGAAATTGATATTAAAGCGATAAATACATACCACATGAACTGGCACGGTGAAATAGGGGCAAACCCACATCATTGTCCTGCGTGTAAATACACTCACTTTTTTCTTATCATCGAAAACCCAGATACTAAAAAATATTTTTTAATTTCTTATTGGGATGCATTTAGAGGAGTAGGTAGTGGTACTTTTTGGGATTTAGAAAACTGTGTTGAAATTTTTTCTAGTGTTGGGATGCAAGCTAATGAAATAGACTTCACATCTATATCTACCCCATACACCCCCACATCAGGAATGTCACTTTATAAACAAACCGAAGCAAGAATAGAAGAAGTGTATAAAAATCCAAAAATTATACCGAATAATTTATATTTTAAAGGAGGATATTATGGAATAAGAGCATATCTAACTGATAATGAAAAAAGGATTCGTATAGATAATCATAGAGTATCACCTGAAGTTTTTATAGATGAAATTGCTCCTTATTCAATTAACCTTGATATAAATGGGGCTGCTGAAATATCTTGTCGTACATTTGATATAATGGGGTTACAAAATGCTTTAATACGACCTAAATTAAATGTAAAATTTCATAATGAATTAATTCCTGATTATCATTATGCTGCTTTAAAATGTGAAGATTTAGGAGATTGGAAAGCTGTAGGAGATGCATATATTGAACGTTTTGAAGATTTAAAAAAAGACCCTGGATTAGTTAAATTCCTTTCAGAAAATGGTAGGAAATGGTATGAAGAAAATGCTACTATGAATGCTCATGTAGGTATATTAAAAAAATTATTAAACTTTAATAAATTAAAATAAAAATGGCTGAATATGAACCTTATAAAGCATTATTAGATTTCCCTATTATACATGGTAGATATCTGTGCAATGAAGTCTTATCCAATACCAATAACAAAGACCGACCAATAACCATTTCAGATGATATTCAAATTTTAACTGTTGTAGATGCTCCAAGTAGATGTCAAAGTTTATTAGATAATACATTTTTTATAAAAGCAAAAGTACATACTATTGTAATAGATGAATATGTTAAATGGATTTCAAAAATTAAACATCTTAAAGAATACATTGAAGCAGAGTATGACAATTTACCTTCCTATATTTTATATGTAGATGCTTTTGATACTTTAATTCAACAGGATATTTTAGAACCTCAAAAAATTTTAGACTTTTATGACTGCAAAATGTTGTTTAATATGGAAGCCAATTACTCTCATACCGGCTTTCCTGGTCCAACTCATGAATATTTTGATCCGCTTTATTATAGAGAAGCACCTAGATGTTATGAGCTAAGTGAAAAAAAATTCGGTTCACCCGTACAGTGTGCTTTAAACGCAGGGGTTTTCTTAGGTGAAAAACAATTTACTTTACAAATATTAACTGAAGCTCTTAATTATATGTTAGATGACTTTACTAAAGGATATCCCTATGGATGTCTAGATGATCAGTGTTTATTAAGATTTATTCATAATGAGCATTTTAATAATATTAGTGTAGATTTATTTAATAAATTTTGTTTCTGGGGTACTGTATTAACTTTTGAAGATCTTAGTGATAATAACATTTTCGGTGTAGGACATACCCAAAAATACTTAAAAAAATATATTGATGGTAAACATTAGCCTTTATGGATCACACAATGCTGCTTATGTAGTAGAAAAAAATGGAGAAATATTATTAGTATTAGAGGTTGAAAGATTTTTAAACTATAAAAATAGCGGATTAGCCCAATATATGTGCCCCAAAATTGATGAACTGTTCTTCCTTGCAGAATACATTCCTCAATACATAATGAAAAAATTTAATATAACAGAATTTGAAAACTGCTATATGATTAACTCAGACATTATAGCAGATCATCAATCTCACAGTTTAGAGCGATATATTCCTGCTAAAAATTATATAGAAGGTTTACATCATCGATCACATGCTGCTGGTACTTTTTATCAATCTCCTTATCAAGAAGCTTTAATATTTTCATTTGATGGGGGAGGAAATGATGGAAAATTTAACATATATCATGGGACTAGAAAAGATTCAGTTCAACTTTTAGAAAATATTTTAAACCCTATTTTAGATAATCCTCATATACCTTATGATTTAGGATTTCCTTATATGATATTTGGACATTATTTAAAAGATATTAAACAAGAACAATTGAATATTGGAAATTTAGTATATCCTGGAAAAATAATGGGACTAGCTTCTTATGGTAAAATACAAAAAGAATGGTTACCTTATTTTATAGAATTTTATAAAAGCAATCCTGACGGCTCGCATTTTGGAGATTGGGATTCTAATGGATATTGGGATTATGAGCTAAAATTAAAAATATTAGGTGATCAAATAGGAATTATATTTGACTCTAATAATAGATTTGAGGAGGAGTTAGCATATGATATTGCTGCTACTTCACAACGTGCTTTTGAAGATTGTTTTCTTGAAATAGCTGAACCTTACTTTGATTTATTCCCTGATTTACCTATATGTGTAACTGGAGGTTGTGGTTTAAATATTATTCTTAATACTAGATTAAAAGAAGAATTTAAAAAAGATATATTTATTGGGCCTAATCCAAACGATTGTGGTCTTGCTCTAGGATTAATGTTAGATCAAATTCAACCCCAAAATCAAGTTGATATTACTTATTCTGGATTAGAATTATTAGATATAGATTCTTTATCTCATTATGTGCAAAATCCTCCTACTTCATTTACTTCTCATATGCTTAAAATTTCTCAATTAGCCCAAGATATAGCATCTGGAAAAATTATAGGAGTAGCTCGGGGTAAAGCAGAACACGGAGCTAGAGCATTAGGTAACAGAAGCATACTCTGTAACCCATCAACCCCAGAAATGAAAGATACTTTAAATGCTAAAGTAAAACATAGAGAATGGTATCGTCCGTTCGCCCCGGTAGTACGTCTAGAAGATGTATCCAACTATTTTGAATGGGAGGGAGAATCCAGATGGATGACATTTTGTCCTAAAGTAAAACCTGAATGGAGAGAAAAGTTAGCAGCTGTTACACACGTAGACAATACTGCTCGAGTTCAAACTGTAACTAGAGAACAAAACGAATGGTTATATGATTTATTAACTGAATTTAAAAGTATAACAGGTGTTGGTGTTTTATTAAATACCTCATTTAATGTTGATGGTAAACCAATATTATCAACTATAAAAGATGCTTTTAAAATATTACAAGAAACTCAAATGGATGGGTTAGTTTTAGAAAACGTTTATATTAAAAAATAAAAAAATGGGTATAGTTATAAAAACCAAAGATACTGCTTTTAATTTAGAAGATATTAAATCTCAATTAAATAATTTAAATCAAGACGAAAAAAATAAATTATTAGAATATCTAACTACTACTTCTCAACTAGATATAACAAATAATGATATAACATTAGTTACTGGTTTATGGGATATAAGTAGAGTAGGTAGGGATTTTACTCATTATATTGAACATTTTAAAAACTTCTTAGATATTCCTATGAAGATGTTTATTTATGTTCCTAAAGAATTAGAATACTTAGTTTGGGAAAAGCGCTCTAAAGAAAATACTCATGTTAGAATATTTGAATTAAGTGATATTAAAGATAATCTTTATGCTCCGTTTTGGGATAAAACTCAAGAGATTAGAACTAGTTCTGAATGGTTAAACCAAACAGGAGAACATGGTTGGTTACCTAATAGCCCACAAGCATCAAATGAATGGTATAATCCTATTGTTCAATCAAAAATGTTTATGCTTCATGATGCTAAAGTTATGGATGTATTTAATACTGATTATTTCTTATGGTTAGATGCTGGGATTAGTAATACTGTTTATGAAAAATATTTTAGTGAAAATAAATGCTTAGATAAAATTATTCCATATTTAAGTACATTCTTATTTTTAAGTTATCCTTATGAAGCAGCAGATGAAATTCATGGATTTGATTTTAAAGCAATAAACAAATATGCTAGAGAAAAAGTAACATATGTTTGTAGAGGTGGTTTATTTGGAGGACATAAAGATTTTCTCTCTCAAGCTAACGGAACATATTATACTTTACTTCAAGACACCTTAAATTCAAATTATATGGGTACTGAAGAAAGTATTTTTAGTATAATGGCACATTTAGAACCCCACATTTATAGACGTTATGCTTTAGATGAAAATGGATTAATTGTAAAATTTGTTGAAGCTTTATTAAATGATGAAATAAAATTAGAAAATAATGGTATTCGTGCTCATGTTTTACCTAAAGGGACCTATGCTCCTCATAAAACTAAAACATCACTCTACATGCTTACCTTTAACTTTCCAGAACAAATAGAACATACTTTAAAAACATGGGAAGAAAATTCAATGGATTGGCTTACAAAACCCAGACTAATATTATTAGATAATTCAACTGATGAAGCTGCAAAAGAAGATAATAAATTAGTTGCTCACCAGCATGGATTTGAATATATTTCATTAGAAGGAAATACAGGAATAAATGGTGGACGATTATTTGCTGCTAAACACTTTGATGAATCTGATAGCGATTATTATTTCTTCTTTGAAGATGATATGGGTTTAAATCCGGCAAGTGATACTGGGTCTTGTAGAAATGGATTTAAAAATCATATTCCTAATTTATATCGAAATGTTCATGAAATAATGGCTCGAGAAGAATTTGATTTCTTAAAACTATCATTTACAGAAGTGTACATGGATAATAATATTCAAGTATCCTGGTATAATGTACCCCAAGCATTTAGAAGTTTTCTATGGCCCGACTATGACCAACTCCCAGTCTCTGGTTTAGATCCGTATGCCCCAAGAACCAAATTTGATAAGATAGAAGTCCACAATGGATTATCGTATATTTCGGGAGAAATTTATTATTGCAATTGGCCTATGATTGTAAGCAGAGCAGGTAATAAGAAAATGTTTTTAGATGTAGAATGGGAACACCCATATGAACAAACTTGGATGAGCTACATGTTCCAAGAAACAGTTAAAGGAAATATCAAACCAGCAGTATTACTATCTTCCCCAGTATGGCATAATAGAATAGTTTATTATAAACCAGAAGAAAGACGTGAGAATTAAAGAAAAAAATCGTATATTTAAAAGGTTATGTATCAAAGTATATACTACAATAGAAGCGCAAAGCAATATCATTTAAGAGATGACAAGAAAGGATGGGTTGAATTCCAATACCGTCCTACTTGTTATATTGCTAACGAAGGGGGTGAATATGAAACCCTAGAAGGTCCTAGAGTAACTCCAACTAAACAGTATAGTTATAAAGATCCTAATGCTTATGAAAGCGATGTGGATAAATTTACTCGTATTCTAGTAGATACCTACTACGAATCAGATGATACACCATCTTATCAGAATATAGTTTATTTAGATATTGAGTGTGAAATAGCAGGAGCACTTACTCAAGACAGTGTTCGAAATCCTCAAGGTAA
>ENA-OSIY01001307-OSIY01001307.1-marine-metagenome-genome-assembly--contig:-NODE-1307-length-13438-cov-13.608188_pt1 | contig 13438 bp, 5 predicted proteins | sample MGYA00237884_ERZ534233 | MGnify/ENA primary metagenome ERZ534233 (study PRJEB26412, sample SAMN06343840) | marine metagenome | isolation source: estuarine water | place: USA: Columbia River Estuary... | reverse complement strand
ATAGATACAAATCAAATAGTTATGGCACTTAAAAATACGGACGTTCAACAAGGAATGGCGGGAGCGTTAAAAGAAGCAATATATAGTAATGGTTTAATGTCTCCAACGTCAAACAAAACTCAGTTAATGAATCGTAATATAAACGAGAGTTCATTGACATAAAATAAAGTACAATCTATTTATAGATAAATCAGAATATATGGCAGAGAGTTCATTATCATTTGCATCCACGTCTTCCTTTAGAAATTCTTTAATGGCAAAAAACTTGGCACCCTACAGTGTTCAAGGTGTTTATACTCCGCCAGCAAATCAAGTTAATTACGAAACTATTTTAAGTGTTAGTAATGTTATTGATTCACCGGGTGAGTTAATTACAAATGACCCGTATGCTCAATTATTATATCCATTAAACGAATATGGGCCAAATGGGGGTTATAATTTAGACATTAATTTTAATGGACCTCCTTTACCTGTTAATTCAAATCAAGGGGAATACGCTCCTAATGATACGGCATTAGATTTAATTAATGAATTTTTTATTGACGCTGCTTATATTCAAAATGCGTATGGACCTAATGGTGGTTATAATAATTTAGTAATTATAACGGATATTGAAAATAATAATAAAATATATCAACCTTATTGGGAACCGCCAAGTTTTGCTCCGTCATCGTATTCACCATACAATATTTTATTATCACCCAACCCTATTGGTAGTAATGGATTATTGTCTCAAGATTCATTTATCGCAAGATTCGGTGCATCAGAGTTAAATTCTTTATTGAAAAGAAGAATTGATGCTGAATTATTCCAAAACACATTAGGACAAATTAATTTACAATCTCTACAAGACCCGTTTGAGATTAGTATGATGTTGTCAGGACAACAACCTTTAGTTTATAAAAATTGGAAGATTACTGTACCTGAAAATCCTGTTGTTGCTGCAGCCGACTTTTTAACAAGATTAGCGGGAGCTTATTGGCCTGTTTCGTTAATACCTGGTGATTATTTTAACGATAACAACGAAAATAGTCAAACACAACAAACATCAAACGCATTAAGCACCGTAAATCAATTAACAGGTGGTTTATTAGGTCCAATATTAAATCTTAATAGAAGTGGTTCACAAATATTCTTGGCAAACACCGGTAACGGACAAAGGTCAGTTTTATTTGCAAATATTAATTATAACAGATATCAACCATCGTATGATAAAGATTATGGTTTATTGTTTGGGGTTGCTCAAGGTTTAGTTAACTTATTAGTTCCAAACATTAATCCGGGTAATGGTACATTAGTTGGTGGTTATTATGTTGGTAATAGAACATCAGAACCATCTTATATTACTTCACCCCCAAATCAAATACCTGTTAACGCATTTGGTCAACAAGACCCTTCACCTGTATACGGTCCATCAGAGATGGGTATTTTGTATGAAGGTAATGAATCTGCTCTTAGTAATTTTGGTTTAGGAGGAAGGTCTTATAGTGATGGTGGGGGTATTGATGGAGGATTTGTTTGGGTGTCTCCGAAATATAAAGCCAATGCCGGATTCCGAGCAATACCGGGTGGTGGTTCAGGAACAATGGATGAGGATTTTCAATTGGTTAGTGGAAACATTACAAGAGATGAATCAACAAACATTGAGTTCAAAGAAACTTCCATATTAGACCAAACCCAACGATTAATTGACTCGGCTGATGGTGTTACGGGGGAAGCCCGTTTAAAACACGTTGGTAATGCAATGAATCAAATTAGTAAGGTATTCCACGATGGGTATAAAGAAATTACTAAAGGTTCTCAAGTTTTATCATATACTGATAATACAACAGGTGGTGATGCCGGTATAGAATATTGTAGGGTTTTTACTAAAGATAATCCGTATTACGCATATAATGATTTACAAAAAACAGATGGTATTACAACTTCAGGTAGAAGATTTACTCATTCCGTTTTAGATAATACATATAATTTGAATATTGCTCCTTTAAGAAATCCGGGGTCAACAAATATCATTGCAAATAATGTTGAAGGAACGGGGGGATATGCTAAAAAATATATGTTCTCAATTGAGAACTTAGCTTGGAGAACATCAAGTAGACCTGGTTTTACTTATGATGAATTACCTGTTTGTGAAAAAGGTCCAAATGGGGGTAGAGTTATGTGGTTTCCACCTTATGATTTAAAATTTTCTGATAGTAGTACGGCTAATTGGAATGATACGTCATTTTTAGGTAGACCTGAGCCAATCTATACTTATAAAAACACAAGTAGAACCGGACAATTAAGTTGGAAGATTATTGTTGATAGCCCATCAGTTATGAATGCGGTTGTTGAGAAACAATTAAAAGGACAGAGTAAAGAAAGAATTAATTCTATAATTGATTCATTTTTTGCGGGATGTGTTAAGTATGACATTTATGAATTAGCGTTAAAATTTAATACTATCCCAACGAAAGATTTGTATACGTATCAAGAGATTTTAAGTAATCCAAGATTAACGGATGAAGAGTTAAAGAATGTTAGTGAGAGTATACCAAGAGAAAACTCAGTACCTCAAGGTGGAGCAGGAACTCCTGCAGATGCTGCGGTTCAAACATCGAATCCGGATACTTCAATCGATGACTTTAAAAAGAACTATTCTCAATTGGCTTTTTATTTTGACAATGATATTCCTGACCCTAAATCACAAGGTGTGGTATCTTCAGTACCTTATAATATAACCTATTCTGCTTATACATCACCATCAAACATTACAAAATATGTAGATACTTCAAGTGGTATATTTAATACGGGTAGTGTTAATAGAAACGTAAAAGAATTTTTTGATAATATTGTAATATCAAATTTTAATAAAATTGCTAATAATAGTAGCAATTTTATTGTTGATGCTTATAACATATTAAAAGAAAAAAAGGGTACTATTAGTATTCAAATGGTGGGGTCAGCATCGGCGACAGCGAGTGTTAAATATAATGAAAATTTATCTAAACGAAGAAATGATTCGGTAATTCAATTTTTAAAAACATATAAAATTGGTGACGCTAATTTAGCACCATTTTTTGATGATAAAACATTACAAATTACATTACAAAGTGGTCAAGGTGAACAAATTGTGATTCCTCAAGGTGAATCAGGAAGTGGTTCTCAAGTAGATTGTAATAAAGATATAAAATCAAATACAAATACAACAACTTCAAATAATTTGGCTCAAGTATTCTCAACTGATGCTATGGCGTGTAGAAGAGTTAAGATTAATAGTATTCTTGTTACTCCAATTGCTTCAACAGATAAACCACCTGAAAAAATTGAGGAAATTATAACACCTGTTAGTGCAACAACTATTAACACAATTAAACCGGTTCAAACTGTTGAGATACAACAAAAATTAAAAGAAGGTATTGGTAAAAGAATTATTAGACAGTTATTAACAGAATGTGATTATTTTGATGTTATTAAAGAAACTAACCCTATGGTATATGGTTCAATTGCTGATAAAATTAGATTCTTTAATCCGGCATTTCACTCTATGACACCTGAAGGATTAAATGCTCGATTGACTTTCTTAAATCAATGTGTTAGACCTGGTGAAACCATACCTGTTATTGGTGTTGATGGTAAACCAAAATATAATGATGCGGTAAATACATCATTTGGTGCACCACCGGTTTTAATATTAAGAATTGGTGATTTTTATAATGGTAAGATAATTCCAAAAACAATTTCATTTTCATATGAACCATTATTGTTAGATATGAATCCTGAAGGTATTGGTATTCAACCAATGATTGCGAATGTTAATTTAAGTTTTGATATGATTGGTGGTATGGGATTAGCTAGACCTGTGGAACAACTACAAAATGCGTTATCATTTAATTTCTATGCTAATACTGAAATTTATGATGAAAGAGCAACATGGACTGAAGATACTTCAGCGTTGGATGCCAAATTAATTCAATCAATTTTAGATGCTCAACCACCGGTTACAGTTAATAATGTCCAAAATGATATTATTAACGATGGAGGAAATACTATTGGAGATATATTAACAAATATTCCGGTTACTAGTGGTCAAACAGGTGAAATTACCTACATGACTATTATGGATAAAATATTGGATTCAACGAAAGAATATTATACAAATATACTAAATCAAAGTGATAGTATTGTCAAATCTTACAATTATGGTGTTTGGCAGTTAATTACTCAAGATAGATTATATACTTCCGGAGAAATAAGTTTAAATTCTAGTAGTATATTGGCACCAATTTATGGTAAACCTGAAGGTGTTGAAACTAAAGTTGATTCGTTATTTAGTACGTTTATTTCAGATATAAATGCTGACAATCCTACTAATAAAAATTATATCATATCAAGATTAGTAGGTTATAAATTTACGGACGCAACAATTCAAAGAGTTAAGACAAATATGAATCAATACATTAACGCGTTAAAAGGTGATTATAGTAGTGGTTTGTTTACTAAAATTCAAGAAATTGTAGGATTAGAACAAAATATGGTTCAGATTATTAGAAAAATAAATTTAGTAACAACAAAAACTGATGGTAAAATTTTAGATACGGGTGTTCCTCGTGTTTATACTATTTCAGGAACTACTGAAGTTAATACTGCTAGTACTGGTGCTTTGGATACATATCAAGAATTGTGTGATGATTATCGTTTAGTTGGTATTAGATTAGACCAATTTAATGTATTGATGGACGCTGAAAAAATAATTACAACTGTTACCGTACCATATGAAGGTCCGGGAGAATTTGAACCAATATCTAAACAGTTTGCTACGGCATCAGTTGAGGATAAACGACAATTCATGGTAATGGCTCAAATATTTAACGATAAAAATAAATTAACACAATTTATAAACGCTATTATTAGTGGGGAATTAAAGAATGATAACAAATTAGTTAGAAAATTTAATAATATTTGTGATGATTTTGCGGATTTAACTAAAAAAGAGTTAGTTGCTGAGGAAAAATTTATTAAAACAATTAGGGACAAAGAATCGTATTCAAAATTTGTGAACCAACCTGCTTATCCTAAAGGTAAGTTAAGAAAATTTACATATACAACAGTTCCTGACCCTGCAACAGAAGCACAACAAAAAACGGATATTGCAAATTTATATAAAACGGTTAATGTGAATAACGACCCTTTAACTTTTGATGGTAAAATAAAATTTGATTAATTATGGGTACTAAAGATTATTATAATAGATACAATAATTTTATTGTTAATGGACGACAAACCGTTGTTCCATATGTTACTCTGCCAAGTAAATCCACTGATAAAAGATATATTTTCAAAGTTGCTCAATCTAGATTAGACAAAGTTTCACAACAATATTATGGGACACCTTTCTTTGGTTGGTTAATATTACAAGCAAATCCAATATACGCAGGTCAAGAGTGGAATATCCCTGATGGGGCAATCTTGACAATCCCCTATCCTTTAATAGCATCATTACAGGATTACAACAATGACCTAGAAAATTACTTCTTTTATTATGGTAGATAAATCGGAAAATATATTAGTTGAGTTTGATTATAATAACATATCAATCATAGACCCAAATAAAGTCATAGATAGTGACGGAAAAGTACAAGAAAGATATGTTAAACAAGAAAATTTAGTGATGTATGCTAATTTAGAGTGTAAAGCATTACCACGTACTAAATTAGCCCTTGGTGTTGCAAATAACGACCAAGTACAAACAGTTTCAATAGCCAGTATTAATTTTTTAAAACCGGGTGATAAAACATTTTTAGATAATTCATATACTGATGAAATAACAGGTAAAGATTCTATTATTGGTAAAGCGGTTAATCAACCTAATTTAGAAAGTATACCACAAGCGCCAAAAAAAGGTGAAGATTGGTTTATTAGACAAACAATTAATTCGGGTGGTAAACAAGCATCTGTTGATAATGGATTATTAGGTATCACTTCTATTAATATTAGACAAGGTTTAGATTTTTTACCTTCAATCACCATTGAATTAGAAGATATTAAAGGTAGAGCAATGTTTGAGGCGGGTGATAATTCACCATATGCGGCATTTTTTAATTTACCATATCCAATGTTCCAATTAACTATAAAAGGTTTTTATGGTAAAGCGGTTAAATTACAATTAATGTTACAAACATTTTCATCAAGATATGATACGTCTAATGGTAATTTTAAAATCAAACTACATTTTTATACATACAAATACACACTATTGAGTGAAGTACCTATGGCGGCATTGACGGCTGTTCCACATATGTATCAATCTAGAGTTAACATACAAACAACTAAAGGTGGTGCAACCAACTTTTCAAATGTTCAGGATTCAATAGTTTCAAGAGGATATCAAAAGGTTAGAGAGTTATATAGTGAATATAAATCAAAAGGAATGATACCTGATGATTTTCCGGAAATAACTGTTGTTCAAATGAGAGATAGAATTGAAAATTTTATTAAAAACATTTTAACATCGTTTTCTCAACAAAATTTAGACCCATTAACTTACGTTGAGGAGTATCAACGATTATTAGGTAATTTGGATAAAGATGTCTATGCGGGTGCGGGAACTTCATGGTTCGCAACTTATATGGACACAAAAGATTTTTTGGTAAAGAGTGATGGTAGTAAGGCGTATACTTTTAAACGTGAAATTGATACTTCAACAAAAAGAGAAGCTGCTTTAGGTAAACTACAAGGTATTATTAGTGAGGCAAAAGAAAAAATGGAAAAAAATACTGTTTGTGGTGTTGATGGTAAATACACAATTGATGGTAAGACAAATACTAACTCAAAAGTACCATTTAAAATTGAAACAAAGATATTCCCTATTGATTTAAAAGAATCAGATGTAAATGTGACTGAAACTTATAGACAAAGAAAAAAATTATCTACACAACCTACACCGTTACAACTTCAAGAGTTTAAAAATCAATTAGCTGAAGATGGAATATTTAATTCTTTAGAAATAAGAAATAAAAAAGGTTCTGAAGAAAAAAATTTCCAATTCTACACATTTGAAGGTGACGGTAGGTTTGAAGATTTAATTAATAAAATGGGTAAATTAGTTAAAACTGTTAAAGAGAATATTCAAGAAGAATTAACCGAAGCTTTAACTAATTTATTACAAAAGAAAGATAATGGTATTGGATTTGTTCCAAATATCCGAAATGTACTTGCGGTTATTTTTGCTAATGGAGAGGCATTTTTAAGATTAATGGATGATGTCCATGTTCAAGCTTGGAATTTAAATGATTCTCAAATTAAAGCCCGAAGAAATTCAATTTTAAACCCTGAAACGGCAAATGCGTGTGTTGATAATGTATCGTCAGGTGATAATGAAACATTACCTATTTATCCGTGGCCTCAAATGTTAACAGCGACTTCTGGTAAAGATGGTCGTGAAATGTTTGAATTAACTTATCCGGGAGATAAAAATGTTATAAATCAAACTAAAGCGTATCTACCGGATTTATGGCCTGAAGTAGAGTTTGTGGAAGAGTTTATTAGAGCGACAACTCAAACGGTAAAACCGCCAGCAGACCCGTTAACTACGGATAATCCATTAACCGATATTCAACGAGTATCATTAGACGCTATTGAATTCCCGATTAGTAATGCGGTTTATGATAACAAGGAAGAAATTAAATATTTTTATGAAATATTTGAAAGAATATTTTTAACATCAAATTATTCAGGTTTATTGAGAAGTAATGGTAACACCCAAGACCAAGATAAAGTAACGGATGTTATTGCTGAGGCCGAAAGTATTAATATTATTCAAAGTTTATCTAATGATAACCCTTTTATTATTAAAAAAATAAAAGAGTTTGGGGTTAATGCTGGAAATTTTGAGATACTAATGAGACATATTTCTAATGATGGTACAGGTGAAAGTTGGCAAAATTTTATTAGAGGTATTTTTAATACGTCTTACATTAAAAACAAAGTTAATAATTCTAGTTATGAGTTTTTAAGTCAAAACTTGTTGAATGAGGATAAATCACAACCATTGGTTTCGTTACCGGGGGAAAATAATGTTGTTAATTTTATATCAAACTCAACATCGAGTAATATTTTTAATTTAACGGATACATACCCATTTACAAATTTTACTTGGGTTAAAAATGAATTGGCTAATGGTAATTCAATTTCTGATATTAAATCATCATATAACACAACAAAAGTGTTAACATATAATACTAATAAAAAAATTATATCTAATTTTTTAGATATTACTAATGATGACGATAGAAGACCATTTACTAATTTTTTATTTAACAATGTTAAATCACCAATTTATTATTTTGATTTAAAATTATTTTATGAAAATAGAAGTTTTGACTCACAATTACCAACAGAAGGTAATTTAAGATATAATGACTATTCAGGGTTAGTTACAAGTAATCAAACCGTTTCAATGTTTAACACACCCTATTTTGTTAATTCAATCCAAGAAGGGGTTAAAAATTTTAGAAATAACGATGAATATCCATTTGTTGCGTCTGCTTATTTATTTTTAAATAGTTTACCGTTATCTACACTTAGAGAAAAATATAAAACTTATTCATCAAATTCAGTAACTGATTTAGATTATATTTTTGCTACACTTAAGAAATTTGGTGCGGTTCATAAGTTACCATACGCTTGGATATTAAAAATTGGTTCTGTTTGGAATAGATATAAAAATTTTGTCGAAACCGGTAAAGATATTTTAGATACATCGTGGTCAGGATTTAGTTATGTTCGTAACTATGACCCAGTAACAAATTCACCAACAAAAAACTATAATTTGATAATCAATGGTGCTCAAATGGATATTGTGTTGGAAAAAAACACAACATTAGGAGCAGAAACATCTTCATTAATTAATACAGGTTTTTACCCATTATTAATTAATGACTTTAATGTTTTTTATCAAGGATTTCAAATATATTCAGGTTATACTGACTCGGACATTCAAAATGGATTTAGTTCAGGTGTTACATTAAATTATGTACCTGAAGCAATTATTAATATGCCTGAAGGGTTTGACCCAAATAATCCAAAAAGAGATTTGAGAGTTATTCCTTGGTCAGTTTACATAACAACATTAGATAACACTTCGTCATATATTGTACCATCACAAGGTGCATTAATAAATCAGACAAGTAATGAGTGTATAACTGAAGAAACCAATCAACTGAAATATGAAATTACCGGTAATACTGCAATGTATAATGGTTCGGTTAGAATGTTTTGGGTGGCACCTAATTATGGTTATTTTGATATTAATAAAGTTGTTAAACCAACACCTATTAAATATTTAAAACAAGTTTTCAACATTACAGGTGATACTAAACAAGAAAATTTTTCAATTAATGGTAAACAAGACCAATATTCTGAAATTAGTGAAATGTTTTCAGTTTTTGAAAAAGAAGTTTTAGATAGTTTTGAATCGGAATTTTTAAATTTTTCAAAATCCATATATGATTTTGATGATGAGTTTATATCAAATAGCGATACTGAAACAACCAAATCATTTAAAAATTTCCAAATGTTGATGAGAAGTTTAATGAGAATTCCAAAAGTAGGTGGAACTAATATTAATACTGAATTAGTTTCAGCTGTACAAGATTCTCAGTTAATTGTTTTAACAAATATTTTACAATCATTTTTAAGTTACGATGTTGTTTTCAAATATGGTAATCCGGCAAACTTTGATAAAAGATTATTTTACACTTTTTCAAATAGATTACTTGCTGACCCATATACATGGAGTAAATATTCATTTCAAACGCCAACACCATTACCAACATCAGGAGGTACGGTAACGTTATCACAATCTATAACAAATTATCCAAATGAATGGAAAGCGTTACAAGTATATGTTGGTTTTTCCGAAATACCTCAATTACAATATACAAATAATGGTTCATATATAACCGATTTCTTTGTTGATTGTAATATAGATTTTAGTGTGGATAATATTAAAATATTTGCACCAATTATTAAAATTTATGCGACACAAAAATTAAATGATAGTACTTTGAATTATACTAAATTTGTTAATTTAATGAATGAATACATTACTAGTACAGATAATTTTCAAAATATTATTATTAATAAATTAATGCCTAAATTACGTAAACAATTACCTGATGTTGGGAGTACACCTGATGCGGCACTTGAAACTGCATTAGAAGGTCCTCAAACAAAATTAGAATATTGGGAGGCGTTTAAAGCGTTAAACGATAAATGGATTGCAGGTAACGACTTTAAAACTAAAACGCTATTTGAAGATGTTTTATTAATGGATAGAGCTAATCGAAACATTGGTGATAAAGTATTGGTTGATGTTAATAAATTGAAAAAAACATTAACAAATATAAATCCTAAAACAAGTATGTTAGTATTTGTCCAAGATATTTTAGTAACAAATAATTTTGTGGTTATGAATATCCCATCATATGTTAATTTTTATAATGTACAAGATGCGGTTAAAAACCCTGTACCAAAACCGGAAGGGTCTTTAGAATTTGCTAACACAATGTTTGGGACATTCTTAAATGTTGATTACAGAAATTCTTCGGCAAAAATGGTTTGTTTTTATGCGGGTAAACCGAGTGAACAACTTGATTTTAAAAACAACTCTAATGTAAGATTTAAAGGTGACTCTTTTGATTTAAGACGTGCGAGTGATAACCCATTAATTGAAGACCAAATAGGTAAAACTGATTGGGATAAATCTAATAAAGTTGTTGGGTTTAATGTTGATGTCGGACCACAAAATCAATCAATATTTCATGGATTCCAAATAGACCAAAGTGCTGGTAAAGCAACTGCGGAATCGTTACAACAAACAGATGAGTTAGTTAAACAATCGTCAGGTAAAGTGGCGGGAACTCAAAACGTTTCATTATATAATTTATATAAAAATAGAAGTTACGCTTGTACAGTATCAATGATGGGGAATGCTATGATTCAACCAACAATGTATTTTAATTTGAGACATGTCCCAATGTTTAGTGGTACATATATGATTCAAGAAGTTAATCACACTATTGGACCCGGAACTTTTGAAACCATATTTAAAGGTACTCGACAATCAATTTCAAATCTACAAAAAGTAGATAGTTACATTCAAACTTTAAAAACTAATTTATTGACTTCAATTATTGAGAAAAATAAACAAGACAAACAAGCGGCTATTAAAGAAAACGCTAAAAAAGGAACAGACGTTATTAGTGAAACTAATGATAAGGTTAAAGAATCAACAGACAAACCGGCTAATAGTGTTGCAACTAATTCAGATTGTACACCAATAAGTAATTATGAAAATTATACTAAACTTGACCCGTCAACAACTAAATCTAAATATAAAGACGCTATTAGTACAATTATTACTCAATCCCCTGACCAAAAATTAAGGTATTTAGTTTTTGCTACAATTTATTTAGGTTCGTCAAATGGAACTGAATTGGAAACAAAAGAAAACAACTATTCAGGTGTTAATTTATTACAAAATTGGGGTCAAACAGGTCTCTCTTATTTTAATCAACAATTTTATTGTAATTCAAGTAATACTCCATACGCAATTTTTTCAAATTTAACTAAACATATTGAGTTTTTAATAGCAAGATTTAGTGGTAAAATTAGTTTATTACCTGATATAACCGCAAAAGAGATTGTTAAATTTTATACGTTATATTTCTCAGCAAATCAAAAAAATATTGATGTTTATAACAATTTGGTTCAAAATAACCCGAGTCAATTAAGTCAGATGGAAGCTAATGTTCAAAAATCTATTGACCTATTTAAAACCGGTAGTGGAAATGTAAGTGGTACTCCACCACCTAACGTACCTCCGACAGCAAATAGCGACGAACAGATTTTTAAAAATGCTAGAGATTTCAGTACAGTTTCGTTAGATAATCTTGAAATAAAAAATAATACCCTTACTGGTACTTTTGTAGTTTATAATAATGATGAATTATTAACACAAAATTATCCTGCTAAATTATACATTGTGGGGGGGACAAATAATCAAGTAGAAATTGGTAGTTTTACAATAAAACCAACAACAAATAAAAATATTGGTTCATTTGTTTCAGTTACTAACATTAAAGAAATTTTAGACACAGCCAAAAACGAAAAAGAATATAATGTTATATTAAGAATTAAAGTTAATGCTTTTCCAAATATTAGTTATGGTTTTTCAAGAATTGTTGCCCCTATAAGTTGTCCTGATGAAGATTTTGTAGAGAGTGATTTAATTAGCCAAAATAGGTGGAATGAGGTTAAGGGTAATATATGCTGTAATTGTTATAGTGAACCATATACAGGTTCTGAAATTATTTGGGATGGTAAACCATGTTCTAGAAACGGAACAACATGTTAAATTAAGTTTTTTCAAAATAAAAGATATTTATAAATAAAAGATTATGGACACAAAATTAATATTAGACAACTATTTAGGTAAAAATACCAGAAGTACCGAAAAAGATTTGGGAGATGGTTCTAAACAAGTATGTGATTTAGACACTGGAGATTGTTATACTATCAGAATGAAAGATGGTTTAATTGAAAGAGTTGATAACACATTAAACAAAAATAAAAAAATTCAAGTTGAAACTTTAACAGGTGTAAAACAACTATTAAACGGTTAATAACATGAAAAAAATAGACAATCAAATTTTAGAGGAAATTGCTAGATATAATTCTATCAATCAATATATTGTTGAACAAGATGCTGCATTACCTCCTCCACCTGGTGAAGTTGACCCAAATGCTGCTCCTGTTCCGGCACCTGAAACGGCTCCACCGGCAGACCCAAATGCTGCTATGGCTCCACCGGCTCCGACAGGACCTCAACCTGTTGACATTGCAAATGACCCGGATGTGGAAAAAATTGGTGGTGATGAAAAATCAGAATCAAAAACTGAAGAAATGGATATTACTGATTTAGTAAAATCACAGAAAAAAGTTGAAGAGAAACAAGAAGAGTATTTTAATAACTTATTCCAACATTTAGACAATTTAGAAACTAAATTAGGTGAAATGGATGGTATCATGACTAAATTAAATGATTTAGAAGCTAAGGTTGAAAAATACAGAGAAAAAACTCCTCAAGAAAGATTAGAATTAAGAACATTAGATTCAGGTCCTTTTAATCAAAAATTAAGTCAATTCTTTGATGATAAAGAGGAAGATATGGAAAAAACAGGAAAAAATGAATATGTTTTAACTCAAGACGAAGTTGAAGACTATTCCCCAAATGAGATTAAAAAAACCTTCAGAAATTTTGAAGACGAAGTAAATCCATTTAGACAAGTAAGATAATTTTAACGGTCTTCGGACCGTTTTTTTTACAAAACAATTTGACAAACACACGGCTGACACTTATACTTTTATAAACCTTTAAATATTTTAAACACTA
>ENA-OSIY01001304-OSIY01001304.1-marine-metagenome-genome-assembly--contig:-NODE-1304-length-13472-cov-6.047406_pt1 | contig 13472 bp, 9 predicted proteins | sample MGYA00237884_ERZ534233 | MGnify/ENA primary metagenome ERZ534233 (study PRJEB26412, sample SAMN06343840) | marine metagenome | isolation source: estuarine water | place: USA: Columbia River Estuary... | reverse complement strand
CTATAAAGGATTCATCGTAGGCAAAGGAACCAAGGATAGTGTGAACCGACTTGTCAACTTGGAAAGCAATATCACTGATATAGAAAATAGCGATGTTTGGGCGTTCAAAATTGCAGATTACGGCAACAATAACTCAAGAAAGACTGTATCCAGTGTCATAAACATTTCTGACATGAAAAAGAACCCGCATGTGGTTACATTTGATACATCTTCGTATCCAATGGCTACTACTTTATCACAGCCATCGGTGGCTATAAAAACGGCTGGATACGTAAACAGTGAGCAGGTAGCACACATTGTTTACAATCCATCGCAACTCACAAATCTTGATCCTAATAAACTATACGAAGGTGATATTTCTTGGATACAATTTGATGATGATAGAGAATGGGATGTTCGCCGCTTGAGTGAAATAGCAGAAATTGCATATCTTGGTGAAACCCCAGATGCGCAACTCTATATTGCACTTACAAATGAGATTAGCACTGAAAATGCGGTGTTCTTGAAAATAGTGTCAAGTTCCATAAATCCTAAGATACAGGGGTATTATTATCCAGTATATGATTCAACGCAAACTTACAACGGGGTTGATGTTTATCTGTATCTGATATTTGATATGAATTATGAGGCAGTGATTGTTGAGATTGATACTTCAACCAGCAATAGCATCTATGTTCCAACTGAAACCATTCCATATGTTGAGGCGAATGGCACGGTATCAAATCCAGTGTTTGCAAATGGCGATACAATTGTTATAAATTCAAACTCATATTCATTCAATGCTGCTGGAATAGGGACTTCTACTGTTCAAATTTATGCTTCTGAGTATTCTGTAAATCCATTTGTTCAAGAAGGTGAAAGAATACGAGTATCTGTCTTTGATAAAAATGGACAGCTATTGAACAACAATTCAACCGTTCTATTTAGTGGAACTGCGATTGAAACATATACTGATGTTGATTCATCGGTTGGTGATCAGGTTACAATACAAGGAGTGTTACTGGACATTCAGCCAAGTAGTGAATCTAGCATTTCAATTACATCAGACCGAAACGAATTGACTGAAGTCGCGGTTGGATCAACCATCATACTAGATGGAAGTGTGGCGGCTACATTTGATCCGATAACTGTTGTAGGAACTGCGACTTCATTGACCCTATCATCTACAAAAGCGTTGAATGTTAATGGAAACATTATAACATTTACTGTGCCTTCTGGTTCAGTAACTGGATCAAATAGTTCTGAAAGTTTCAATTCAATCGCAACGCCAGTAAGTAATATTCAACTTACAACTAACATGGCGAATTACGTTCCGGGAAATATTACAGTTACAAATGGTGTAAATGCTCCATATGTTCTGACCACCTCTGATTATGTGTATTATAATTCAACTAAAATTATCATATTTAATACTCCAATACAAGATGGAAAAGTAACACACACCGATACGGCAAGTGAAATTCTTACTGCTGATGGTATCAATAATACCTTCACATTGACAGGGCCATATGCGACTGCCACCAGAATTATTGTTGTTGATTACACGCCAGTTACTGACTACAATATCACTGGATCAACAATTGTATTCACAACTCCTCCAGCGGCAGATGTTACTGTAACCTATGAAACCGATTCATTGGTTGATCAGGATGGGCTAGTGAATATATCTGTTGAGTTGATAGCACAACCAACTCCTATTGTTCTCACTATTGATGAAATAGTTTCAACTATCAATGCTTCCCCTGCACCAGTAGTTGCGTCAAAAACATCGGGTGGTGCATTACAGATTTCATATTCTGGTGCGGTCTTGTCAATGAATGGTTCAATTCTGATAGACTTTGGAATGTCAACCACGAGTTCATTTAGAGATACTGCGTATGCACATGTGGTAGATCAGTTGAATAGTGTATCAAACATAACAGCACACCTAAATTCAGACAAGAAAATTGTTATAGATACAGCACTTGGAACATTGAATGTTTCGGGAACTGCGATTTCAACAATAGGAATTGACAGTGGAACTTATTACGCAGTTGCATTGCCAACTCGTAATAGTGTGGTGGATCAGATAAACAGTCTTGGTATTGCAAATCTTACTGCCAGCGTGACTTCTTCTGGAATAAAGATTTATAGAAACAATCATACTTTGACCATAACAGAAGTTACGGCGGGAGCGATGGCACGTCTTGGGTTTACGACTACATCAGTTTCGCTGAACTCTTCGGACTTGATTGCCCAACAGATAAATGCTCAAGCATTTTCAAATGATACGGCTATCGGAACTGCAAGTGTTCTTGACAATAGAATAAAAATAGTATCTCCGCAAAACTCCATAGTAATCTCTGACGTAGAAGGCAATGCGTTGACAGACATTGGAATTGCGGCAGGGACGTATCTATCAACGACCGCAGTATCTTCTACTGCTTCTGCGTTCAAAGATCAAATAAATTCAGTTGCCACGGACGTTACAGTTTCTATATCCAGCGATGGCAGAATGATATTCACTGGTAACAATAATTTGATTACTTTTATGGGAACTGCACAATCAATTCTTGATAAGATTGGTCTATACCGTGAGTATACCAGTATCGCTAGTAACACAGATTTCAAAGTAATGCAATGGAAATCTGTCAGATACACTCCATATGTAAACGGAACTTCATTCACAAACTTCTATTCTGAATTGGGTCTAAATAGCACAAGTTACATATGGGCAGATGAATATGGAACAACTGGATGGGCAGTTCTATATCGTGCCGCCGATGGAACACTATCCATAATTCAACGTCAAGCGCCACGAGTTGACGTTGAGAATATAAATCGTTTGGTTGTTACCGATGATCAAGCCAACCATTACCTATACAGTCTATTTGACCCATTGAACTTGAAGTTCTCTGGTGAAACTGGACAGCAACTAAAATATGTCACATGGCAAGACCCTGCGCAATATCAGTTTGATGTAACAACTGACAAGTGGGCGGCTGACCATGTTGGCGAAGTATGGTGGGATACCACTACTGCACGATATTATAGATACCACGATTATGGCGATGTCAATGGAAATATTGATGTCAACTATACCAGAAAGTATTGGGGTAAGTTGGTTCCGAATTCCGAAATAAAAATATATCGTTGGTCGGCATCAAATAGTCTGCCATCGGATGTTACAAGCTACAATGAGGTTGTGAATGTTGATCCATTCACAAATGCTAATGTATCAACTTATTATTTCTGGACCTCGGAATCTATAGGTCAAAATAGTGGCGATGTAACACCAAGCGATATTAAGTCAATGATTGAAAACAGAACTATGGTAGATAATTTCTATCCTATTTCGGAATCAAGTATATTGGTGACTAACAACAAGATAAAATTAAAAGGTGATCGTGTCAAGTTTGATATTGATTATTACACTGATCATACTCGTCATGAAACCCATAGCGATTGGCACTTGGTATCAGAAAAAGATGCCGCCGAAATTCCACATCAACTATACCAAGAAATGATAGATTCTGTTGCTGGAAATATTATTGTTGACAGCTTGACAAATGCTATAACACTTGATGAAATTGACGAAATTGGAAACATCGTGATTACGGGCATAGACTTCCTGCCTTCCTGTGACTTCACTAATTCAGTTGTCACCATAAATTCAAAGACCGTGCCAACATCTTATATTCAATACGATGGAAATACACTAATCATAAATTATGCGTATTCAGCGATAGAAGGCGATGTGGTGCGTGTTTACAAACTGTCAAATGATTACCATAACTGGTTTAAGGATGTATCCGAAGCCAGAAGAAACTTTTCATATATTGTCAATGAATACACGAAGAGAAAGTTCATTGATGGGTTTGCGCATAATTGGAAAGAATATATAAACACGGAAGGTGATATGTCTGTGATATTGCTTGATTATTGGGCGCTCAATAGTGAATATGATACTATATCTCGTTTTGAATATTTGTCAAAGACTACTCAATTTGACATGAATGGACTTTATAACTCTGGAATACAATCGTTCAAAGTTTCAACTGACTTTGATGAATACTATTTCCCAGTAAACGGAAGTCTTCGTATGGTTCACAGAACAAAATCATCATTGAGATTGTCTTATGATACAGTAATTATTCCAAAACTTAATCCAGAATATTATCAAAATTCAATATCAGTTCAAACGATTGAGTTTATGAACATGATGAAAATTTATGCCGATTCAGCATTCTTGAAGTCATTGTTCCTTGAGATGACAAAGTATATGCTGACTGAAAAGACGTATCCTGATTTCGTTTTCAAGACAAGTTATTTTGACTTGATGATGAAGAACAACGGATTAAAACAAAGTGCAGTATATCTACGCGATTATTATCAGGATATGATTGATTATGTCAACGATACAAAACCATATCATGCGAAAATAAGAGAAGTTGTGACTTCATATACCACATCTGAAAACTTAAATGGAAACGTTACTGAATATAATGGAATGGCGCTAACTTTGAGTTTCGGCGGAGTTGATTATTTCAGCATAGTAGTGGATGAAGCGTTTGACGGCAATCCAGTGATTGAAAATATTCATAGTTACTTCAATCCAACATCTGATACACTTTCATTGACTATCTTCATAAATGGCGTGAAAATAAGAGACCAATATTACACAATTCAAGGTGGAAATCTGATATTCAGCACCTATGGTGATGTTTTAGATGGAAGTGAAATGCCAGCCGTGAACATCGCAGTAGGAGACGTGATACAAGTAGTAAAGAACATCAGTAGATATGCGTTGAATAAAGTTGAAGGTAACACCACCATAAATACCGATAACAATTATGATGGCGGAGACTTCCTACAGGCAATATCAACATACACCAATTTGGGCGGAGGAATTGACACAGGTTTTGTGACAACCAAGTCGCGAGATATAATGGTCATAACTCAATCAGATTACACCGACGAAACTAGAACCACTCAAAGCGGTAAGAAGTTCTACGTGTATGATCAATTCGGCAGAGGTTATATAGTAGAAGTTGAAAACATAGGATCAATCAGTGCATTCAATGGTTCAACGGTAACTGTAAACCAACAGAGTTATTTCAAATCTGCAAAAGGTGATTCAAAGAGATTATCAATACTTGATAATGGAACTGATATTGAATTTTTCTTATACGATAACAAAGATGGAACTGAATTGAGAATTTCTAATAGAGGAATATACACTGGTAAAATGGCTAATTTCTCAAATGGGGATACCATCTATAGTGTAAAATCAGTAGTTGAAATATAATCAAGAACTTTATTGATAAATATAATAAATCATAACGAAGAGAGACAACAATGTTCAATGACAAAATAGAACCAACCATAGTAGGTTCTCTTGTAATAAGAGATAAGAATACTGGGGAAATATTGGTAAAGAAAAAGAACGCTATTCACCAAGGCAACATGGCATACATCATCGCCTGTGCCTTGGTTGGAAAACCAACTTCCGTCAATGTTGGCGGTGGATCACCATCTGTAAACTGGATGGCATTTGGTAATGGTGGTTCAACATCTACGACCGCTCTTGCCTATCGTTCTCCAAGAGTATCAACCGTATATGATGAACAGAGCATGGCTACTAGCAGTTCAAATCTCTATTCAAAAACATATGAAACGGAAGTATCAAGTGTTGTATATTTTCCTGGTCAATCTCTTGGCGGCGGAGAATATGTTCCAAATAGCACTTCTAAAATAGTATACACTGTTGAGTTAGATCATAACAGTATTGCTGCCTATACAGGCGTTGCGATACCAGAAAGTGATAGTTCAACGAATGAAGCATCAGTTACTGCATTCACATTTGATGAACTCGGATTGGTATCTGGAGTATCAGAGGCTGGGATTATGCAAGAAGACAAATCACTGCTAGTAACGCATGTTACTTTTCACCCAGTGTTGTTGTCTGCAAATAGAACCATCGTTATTGATTACACAATAACTATTCAAGTGAGTTAAGAGAGCAATATGGCAATAGGAAGTTTTATATACGCTGCTGATCTGGCAACATATCGGAATTCATTGAATACTATTCTGAATGACATTGGGGTGGCGAGTGGATACAATCAGGCAATATCAGTTGCTGCAAATCCAGTTGCTGGTGATATAATAGATGATGCGTTTCATGATAGCATTTATGCCGCCACTACCACATTGACAAACTATTATAACATGGCCAATCCATTCGCAGTTGTGAATGCTCTTGGTTTGGTGAACTGGGCTGATTACGCAACATCAGCTACTACCCTTAACACTACTATCACAACTTACCATAGCGAACCATGGACTTATTCCGCAACATGGGATACCACTACGGCAACCGAACTTACCTCTGCGATAACAAACTGGAATGGATCGCATACATTTGATTTCAACCTTGCATTCACCTCTGCGCAGCATATGAACTCTTGGTTCACAGCGGGCGGAGAAGTTCGTCTTAGTGCATCACATTCATCGTCTGCATCTCCGCAAGATACTTCATGGCAACAACTGTGCACTGAGTTAGGAACATTCAGAATATCTGTAAGACCAACTGATACCACTGACACTAACTTGTCGGTTAGAAAACTATACAATGATCTTACTGGTGCATATAGCAATATAAAGTTGATATATGCAAATGCGGTAAGTTATAGCACAAACTACATTCAAGTTCAAGCATATAAATCCTCCACGGTAGTGTATGTTAGAGTTATTTTGAACGATATTCACACAAACACATGGTCTGATATTGTTTCTGGGACAACCACAGTAACCGTATCATCACTAAAACTGTCAAATACTGCTGGTTCTGTGATCATTACCAACCCTACATTCACAACTACGTCAGTATTATAATCGGAGAAGAAAGATGTCACCACAGAGCTATTACATTGGCGGTAAGATTAGAGCGGCAGATTTCAATGAGTTTATTGGAAATATAAACAACATCGTTGGAATTGGAACTGGTGACTCTGGATATGGACAAGACAGTTTAGTTATTGCAGAACTTCTACCTACAGATAAGATTAGAGCCACTCACTGGAACAGTCTGTTGGCATCTATTTCTGCCGCAGCAACTCATCAGGGAACTACAATCTCTATTCCAACATCTACCTCTGATCCATCATTTCCAGTGCCAAGCAAAATTGTAGAGATACTTCCTACTCTCACGTATGATATTGCAAGTGTGGTGGCAAACAAGTTGAACTACAATCCAGCACAACTCGTTATTGAAACCAATAAAATATCGTCCTCAAAAACATATGTCAACCCATCGTCTGGTGTTCCAAATTGGGTAACAACCGTATATTATGAGTTTTCAGCAAACTTTGCCGACGACAACCAACGTAGATATTTCTTCAACACGGGCGGTCAGATAAGAATGAGTGCTGATCTTGTTCCATCTGGCGTTGATCAACAGTCATTGGATTGGGACGCATTGTTATCTAGTGTTGCCACAATCAAGATGGGCATAAACACTACGGTGTCTTCTGGATCAGTTGGAACTCCTGGTTCTGGATTTAACACACTTACCTCCACATACCAATTGGTGTATACCAAAGGAGGAACTGGTGCATATTCTGGAAACCAACTAAACGTATATGCGAAATTGAATGCAAGCCATGGAGTAACTATAAAAATGAGTTTTGATGATATTCACTCATCTGGAACTGATTATGTGGCTGGAACCCTTACTATTCAAATTGACCAACAGCGATCTAACGGGGTAGCACCGATTACATCTCCGACATATAGTCACGTATCACAACTATAACATTGACAATACAGTGATTCTTTGATATACTTTTAGAAAAGGAGTATATCTAATGTCCAAAGAAATTGATAAATCAGTTGATGCAGAGCGGCTTGCCAAGGCGCTTCACTTTTCTAATACTATGCAAACGTTCAATCTGGCAAAAAACAATCTAAAAGTAAAAACTCAAACTCTTCTGTCATACTCTGCGTATGGCGGAACATTTGTTATATCTCAAGAATTTATTGGATTTTTGAATGCGGTCAAATCTGCTGGGAAGAAACAAGCAGTTATTCTTGACAAAAATGAAACCCCTATAAAAATAGAAGACGTGGCCGACTTTTTAGACAACGTATTGAGTGTATATTTTGAAGTTGTGAACGAGTATAATAACGACTATCAGAAATTGAAAAGTTCCAGAAAGATTGAAAAGATTTTGGATATTATCGTATGAGTAAGGGAATAATAATTCTTGCAAATAATACTCCTGAATTTGATTATGCATCTATAGCTGGAATATGCTCTGATTTCATCAGAGCAAATATGAAGCAATTTGATGAAATTGCAATTATGACTGATGCCTCTACGTATAAAGCTAATAAATCAAAGATCAATTCAAAGTTTGATAGAGTAATCGTTACGCCAGAAAGCAGTTCAATAAATGTAAGGATTTTCAAAGATACTACCTCTCGTTCTGTCAAAGCAGAATGGAAGAATTTAAGTAGAACAACCGTATATGAATTATCTCCGTATGATGAAACACTGGTTATAGATTGCGATTACTTTGTTATGAGTAATACACTAGATCAAGTATGGGGTAGTAAAAGCGATTTTATGATAAACTCTTCATTTGTTGATTTGGCTGGTAGAATGGATGAACGGGTAATGTATGTTGATGAATTTACAATTCCTATGTATTGGGCAACTGTATTTTATTTCAAAAAGTCTGATTACTGCGATACTCTATTCACTCTGATTTCTCACATAAAAAATAATTATCAGTATTATTGCTTTCTATACAACTGTCAAAGTGGCATGTTTAGAAACGACTATGTATTCTCAATAGCATTACACATTTTGAATGGTAACGTGGCTAATAATGTTCCTAAACTCCCAATAGCATTTCTGAATAATAGTTTTGATTTAGATGACATTTACAAGTTCAACTCATTGAATGAGGTAATTATGATGTTTGCTAAAAAATCAAATACTACTGAATACCTTCTTGGAAAGATTTCTAACATGGACATTCATATTATGAACAAGAAAGCTATCATGCGTCACATGAAAGATTTGAAAAAATTGACAACGAAAAAGGTGACTGCATGAGTAAAGGTTACATTTGTATTGCGCAAAATACAGGCGATCATGATTACTTGAGCATGTCATATGCCATGGCACTTAGTCTAAAAGCCACACAGAAGATCAATAACGTATGCCTATGTGTGGACGCCGATACTAGATCGTTGCTCACTGGTAAGCACTATGCGGTGTTTGATGACATTGTAAACATACCTTGGCATGATGATGCGCAATATCATCCGTCATGGAAGATACATAATAAGTGGAAGTATGCTCATATGACGCCGTATACCGAGACTATTGTTCTTGACAGCGATGTGATATTCACTGAAAATATTGACCACTGGTGGACCCATCTCACTAAGAAAGACTTCTTGGCTTGCACCAATGTGAAGACGTTTCGTGGAGAAAACGTCACTGGCGATTATTATAGAAAGAAGTTTACGGAATTAAACTTGCCGAATGTATATACCAACTTCATGTATTTCAAGCAGAGTGAACTTACTTATGAAATAACAAGAATGACTGAAATCATAATGACTAACTGGGATGTATTTTATGAGAAGTATCTCAGAGGAATTGGACAGAATTGGATGAGTGCGGACATGGCATATGCACTTGCTATTCGTATTCTAGATGTTGAAGATTTGACTTGTGATTATCACATAAAAGACGTTCCGACTTTTGTTCATATGAAGAGTTATATACAGAATATAAATATAGTCAAGATCAATAGCGATTGGACTAAAAGTCTAACGAGCCAACTTTCTGACGATCTATCCGTCATGATTGGAAATTATAGACAAGAGACGCCAGTTCACTATGTAGAGAAACATTGGATGACCGAAGACAAAATAGCAATATATGAAAAGGCACTGGGTATATGATAAAAAGTATATCATCGAGTTCCTTGCCAACTAGATATGTTTACTTCAACAATGAGGGAACTATCAGCAAGATTTCCAGTAAGATAATTGATGATGACGCTGACATGTGGGTGCTCTTCAAGATAGAGGATGTGGTTCCCTTCATTGATGGAACGTATAGATTTTCTGACTACTTGGTTAGTAAAATACCGAATGAACTTGGTTATTCAATAATCAAGAAAAAAGTAGACATGAAAAGTAGAGCGGTAGAGACGCAAATAAAGAAAATATCTACTTGCAAAAACGCTGAAATTATAGTAAGATTGAAAAATAATACTATCTTAGTGAAAGCATCAAACGTCATATTGGAAACTCAAATTTCATCCGACCAAGAAGTTATGGTGGCTGGAAAGTCATCTCATCCTTTTTTTCTTACAATGAAAGATCGTCCTGATTTTATTATTAAAGAAATATCGGTTCCTTATAATTTATTGTTGACTGGAATTGAATTTTCGGAATATATCAAATTTAAAAATTCAGAGGTAAGTGTTTACACCAGACCATATTTCAATTCATATTCGTTAGAGAAGTAATATGTTACATTCAAGTAAATTTTTTGACAACGTAGGTCAAGCATTAGCAAAATATCCAAACATAGACATGTCTGATATGTTCAGCAAAGGTCAAATTGAATCAAAACGATGGCTTATAGACAAACTTATTGATTTAGATTTAGACCTAGGAACTGTATTCATTTGTGCGGGCTGGTATGGTAGTCTATCAATGTTTTTACTTGAAACTGATTTGAAAATTGATAAGATACGAAGTTTTGATATTGATGACTCGTGCGCTGAAATTGCTGAAACATTCAACAGATCATGGGTCATGGATGATTGGAAGTTCAAAGCGACGACTATAGATATATTAGAAATGACATATCCATTAGTATACGCTACTAGGAAGTCAGACAAATCGTATGAAGTAATGACCGATATGCCAACCACCATAATAAACACTAGTTGTGAGCATATTGAAAAATTTTCAGAATGGTTTGAAAAAATACCAGATGGCACTATATTAGCGTTGCAAACTAATAATTTTAATGATTTAGAAGAACACGTTCGCATATCTGAAAATATCGGAGACTTTAGTTATACTGCGCCAATGTCTCAGACGCTTTATATGGGCAAATTAGAATTGCCAAAATATACTAGATTCATGAAAATAGGAATAAAGTAGGTATATTATTACCTCATAAATAAAACAATGTGTTTGCCTAGGTAAAACACCTCAATTGTATACGGCCCTAATATGGGTGGAGAAAAGGAAGAACGTAATGAAAGTTATAATAAATGATTTGGATGTGTTTTATCTGAGCTACGATGAGCCAAATAAAGAAGAACACTGGGCTAATCTATTGCAAAAGTTTCCATATGCAAAACGGGTTGATGGCGTAAAAGGGTTTGATAATGCACATAAGGAATGTGCAAGGCAGAGTTGCACCGAAAGATTTATCACCATTGATGGAGATAATATCGTAAGTGATGAAAAGTTCTTTGATCTTGAAATTAGCATACCAGACAACAATGTCAACATGGCAAAGTCAGTCCTTAGTTGGTCTGCAAAAAATGTTGTCAACGGCTTGGTATATGGTAATGGTGGAATAAAGTGTTGGCCTGTTGAATTAGTTCTTGACATGAGAACTCATGAAAATGCCGACAATGAATCAAAGAAATTGGATTTCTGCTGGGATTTGAATTACATTCAAATGAACAACGTATATTCTCACGTGTTCAATGCTGGTTCTCCATTCCAAGCCTTCCGCTCTGGATATAGAGAAGGTGTGAAGATGTCACTGGATCAAGGTCATCCTGTTCCTGCCGAGCAGTTCAAGCAGCGTATTTGGCCCAAGAACTATGAACGTCTGTTGACATGGTGTAACATTGGTGCAGATGTTGATAATGGTCTGTGGGCTATATATGGAGCACGTCTTGGATGTCACGAAGTGAACCTGAATAAAAAAATACCAATTGAAAGCATTTCAAATTACGAATGGTTTAAGGATTATTTTGATACTGAAATCATGCCAGAATTTGTTGGCGGTGAAGAATATTGCACTAAGACCAAAACCAAATGGAACTATGACAAGGTATACGAAGCCACTTTATCAGTCGGAGACAACTTGAGTGATATTATGGGAATGGAACTATGTGATCCAACCCCCGAAGTATCTGCATTCTTTAAGAGAGTATATGTAAATCCACCTCGTGTTGGCAATCCAATTGCAACTGAAAAGCAGACTGGCTGGGATAAATGAGTAAAACATTAGCCGATTTCAACTGGGATCGCAACAAAGAAGGCACAGAGATACTATCTAACTCTGTGAACGTGGATGCTGTCAAGAACCTTCTTGACAGCACGGGTAAAGGTTTCTGTTTGGCTAAGTTCAAGCAAGTGACATTGCACTTGGGAACAGGACTTGTTCACAGTTGTCACCATCCAAGTCCTCACAAAATTGAATTGGATGAGTTGCAAAATAGTGTAATGGCGCTGTTTAATACTAAACGTCTAAAAGCAGCCAGAAAAGAAATGTTGAGCGGTGGTCGCCCAAGAGAATGCGATTATTGCTGGCGTGTAGAAGACAACGGAAATACCAGTGACCGCCACCTAAAAAGTGTTGAGCCTTGGGCAATTAAAGATCATGATGCAATTGCATCTTCAACTGGCGACGAAGACATATACCCATCATATTTAGAAGTTGACTTTAGTAACGTTTGTAATCTTCAATGCACTTATTGCGGACCAGAGTTCAGTTCAAAGTGGGTTGAAGATTTGAAACACAATGGACCATTCAGGGTTATGGCTGATACCAAAAGCGAAAGCTGGGTTCAGGGATGGCAAGATTTGGAAACTCTATCATATAAGAATAGAGAGCATAACCCATATATTGAAGCGTTCTGGGAATGGTGGCCAGAGGCATATCCACATCTAAAGCATTATCGCATTACTGGCGGAGAACCTCTGATGAGCAAAGAAACCTTCCGCAGTATGGATTGGTTTATTGATAACCCAAATCCAATGTTGGAGTTCAGTATAAACACTAACCTTTCTGTTCCAGATAAGCTATGGAACAAATTTGTTGAGAAGCTAAAACTTCTCAACGATGGAAAAAAGGTTGCAAAGATCACTGTCTACACAAGTGTTGAAGGTTGGGGTGCAGCCGCAGAATATGCAAGAACGGGATTGGACTTTGAACTGTTTAAACGCCGTTTTGAAGAACTTGCATCTATTGGTAATGTTCGTTGTGTCATTATGGCGGCATTCAACATATTCAGTGTGACCACTTTCAAAGACTTGCTACAATGGGTTTATGACTTGAAATGCAAGTATAACACCAACATTGGCGCAGTTGGCATGGAAGAAGAAACTGGATATGATCTGGCGTCTCCTAGTCTGTGCTCACGCAGAGAAAAGAACCCTACTCTAGCAAGATCGTATGTAGTAGGATTGGATATTCCATATCTGAGAAG
>ENA-OSIY01001303-OSIY01001303.1-marine-metagenome-genome-assembly--contig:-NODE-1303-length-13474-cov-6.084049_pt1 | contig 13474 bp, 9 predicted proteins | sample MGYA00237884_ERZ534233 | MGnify/ENA primary metagenome ERZ534233 (study PRJEB26412, sample SAMN06343840) | marine metagenome | isolation source: estuarine water | place: USA: Columbia River Estuary... | reverse complement strand
CCGGTGCTATCTGCGCCCAATGGTCAGCAAATTGATCAAGCTCTTGCTGGCTTGGACTTTATGGTCAGCCTCGATTTCTATATTAATGAGACCACTCAGCACGCAGATATTATTTTACCGCCCACCAGTGCCTTGGAGCATGATCACTACGATATTGCCTTCCATCGCTTAGCGGTGCACAACACGGCGCGCTTTAACGAGGCGGTCTTTGAGCCAGCTGCGGGCACATTGCATGATTGGGAAATCTTTAATCAGCTAGGTCAGGCAATTGCCGCGCATAAAGGGATGGACAGTAAACCCTTACCCTCGCCAGATAAGTTAGTTGATAAAGGTATTCAGCGCGGTCCTTACAGTGCCGCCGCGGGTCATGAGTTAGAGCTGACCCTAGACAAAATTAAGCAGCATCCCCATGGCTTGGATCTTGGCAGGCTAGCGCCTAGCCTCCCCGAGCGCCTGTGCACCAGTGACGGCAAAATAACCTTACTGGCAGATTATATAGTCAAAGATCTTCAGCGCCTTGGCGCAGATCAGGCAGTCACCGAAGCTGATGAGTTACTGCTTATCGGCCGCCGCCATATACGCAGCAATAACTCTTGGATGCATAACTCGCATCGTCTGGTAAAGGGTAAGCCACGTTGGCAGCTGCTAATGCATCCAGATGATTTGGCAGCGCACAAAATAGATGATGAATCTCAGGTGCGTATTCAGTCTCGGGTCGGTGAAGTAGTAACTCAGGTACTGGCCAGCGACGAGGTCATGCGCGGTGTGGTCAGCTTGCCCCACGGTTGGGGACACAAACGCGCTGGTGTCAGTATGGGGATTGCCAGTGAGCAGGAGGGCGTTAGCTGTAACGATCTGACAGATGATCAGCTAATAGATCAGGTTAGTGGCAATGCCGCATTAAATGGTGTGCCAGTTAAGATCTTTGCGGCGCAGCCCTAAGTTACCGCGCATAGTGCTTCCAGAGTTGGCCGGCGCCTTTTAAGGTGCTGGCCATGCTCTTGGGGTTTAGGTTGGCTGTTATACCCTGGCTGAGGTTCCACCGCTGTTCTATGTTAACGCTGCACTGAACGCATATTTCGTCTTATTAGCACCCAAAGAGTACACAAAGAGCACTCAAAGTGTACTGAGTCCCACGTAGTCTCCCCTTCATAAAATATCGAAAATTGACTAAATAATGCAATAAAGCGTCATTTAGTAACAATATCATATGGACACTATTTAAAATAAGTAGTATCTTTCTCTTGTAACACTATCAAATGGACACTATTAAAAAAGTGTAGTATCTTTGGTTCATAAAGTTCTGGAAGTGCCGATTGACTGATGAATTTCGGCTCTATCCAAGGACGCTATAATTATAAGTATCATTGGGGGAACAATGCTCAAACCTCTTCAGGCCAGGTTGGCTGCGTCACTTATGCGAAATTCTTCGCTGTCGCTGCTGGTACTTGGTGCAATAACAGTCTTTTTCGCTGTGGGTCTGCAATTTGTGGAGCTGCGCACGATATTTTCTGACTTACTCCCAAAAAATCATCCTTTCGTAGAAACGTTTACCGACCATCCAAATTTTGGTAATCCTCTGACCGTTACTATTATGGTCAAAAATAAAGAAGGCAGTATCTACAATCCCGAGACCCTAAGTAAGGTTTGGGATCTAACCCGTGATATCGATCTCGCGGCTGGCGTAGATCACGATCAGATACTCTCTATAGCAACAGAGAAAGCCCGCTACTCTGAGGCCACGCCCTTTGGTATTGAAAGTCAGCCACTGATGGGTGATGCAGTCCCGACAACGGATGAAGAGATACTCGACTTCCGTCAAAAAGTTAAAAAAGCACCCAATGCTCGAGCCTTTCTTATATCCCAGGACGAATCCGCCACATTGATCACCGCGACCTTTATTGAGCGCTTGGTTGATTACGGTGAGTTGTTTGATTACGTACAGAATCTGGTTGAAAGCGAGCGCGACGCCAAGCACGAGATACATGTTGCGGGTCAGCCAATGCTTACGGGTTGGGTCTATAGTCACCAAGCCGCAATGCTGGGTATTTTTGGTGTGACGATTGTGGCGCTGATCGCGTCACTGATTATTTACATGTCCAATTTTGTTGGTGTTGTTGTTCCGGTGGTTACAAGTGCGGTGGCTGCGGTTTGGGGCTTCGGGTTTGTCGGCTGGTTGGGCTATCCCATTGAGCCACTGATCATGGTGGTGCCGCTATTATTGGTTGCCCGATCCTTTAGTCACTGTGTGCAGTTTATTGAGCGCTATTACGAAGTTTATCCTCTGGTCAACGATAAGAAAAAGGCTGCAGAAACAGTACTGGGAGTAATGATGACGCCAGGTGGCCTTGGTATCTTTACCGACGCCATTGGTATCCTGCTGATCATAGTTGCGCCTATACCGGCTATGGAGCGGTTCGCGATCTTCTGTGGTTTCTGGGCGCTGATTCTGTTCCCTACCAATGTACTGTTGTCTCCCTTGATGCTGTCGCTGCTGCCAGAACCCAAAAATGCGGCTGTGATAACCGGTGCTGACAAAGATGGTGGCCAATTTTGGCACCGTGCAATGCACAGTGTTTTGGCGGGTATTGCGACGTTGTCCCACGGTTTTCGCGGCAAGGTGACTGCTGTTATAACCCTAGTGTTGGTTGTCGTCAGTATTGGTCAGGTAATGCAGATCAAGGTAGGTAACCCAGTTGAGGGTACTAGCCTGCTATGGGAAGACTCTGAATACAATCAGGCCGTTGGTGCTATCAATTCAAACTTCGCCGGTCTAAACACTTTAGAGGTTATTTTTGAGGCCAAGGACGCCAATAATCCCAGTCGGGTGGCTAGGCAGTCTGATACGGTATTTTCGATGTTGGCGCTGCAGCGCAATTTAGAAAAGCAGGAGAACCCGCCTGTAGCCACGCTGTCGTTTGCTGACTATTTGCCCGAAGCAAATCGTCTATTTAGTGGTGGCAATCCGAAGTGGTCTCCTCTTGATCGCGATCAGCAAGCGGTTACCGCCGCCTCTGGCGCGGTGATGATTGGCACTGGCCCGAAAGCCTTTTTACATGTCACTGACTTTGTTCAGCAAAATGCCACGGTCTCGCTGTGGTACAAAGATAACAAGCAGGAAACGGTTGATCTGGCTCTGGAGCAGACTCGCGCGGCACTAGATGAAATAGGCTTGGAGCATGAGAGTTTCAATATACGCCTAGGCACAGGCACCATCGCTCTGCAGCAGTCGATCAATGACACTGTGGATTACTATCAGTGGGTGATTCTGGGGCTGCTAAATCTGGTTATTCTCGTCACCTGTAGCTATGCCTACCGCTCTGTTACCGCGGGTTTCTTGCTGTTAATTCCAGTCAATATTTCTAATGTTTTTCTCGGCGCAGTGATGGTGCAGATGGGTATAGGCCTAGATGTGAACACTCTGCCAATTTCCGCTATTGGTGTGGGTGTCGGGATTGATTATGGCATCTATCTGCTCAGTAGAATCTGTGAGGAATACACCAAGTGTAACAACCATGCTCAGGCTATTAGAAAGGCTGTAGTGACCACCGGTAAAGCGATTTTCTTTACTGCGACCATAGTGCTGATCGCAATCTTGCCTTGGTACTACCTCTCGGAGCTGAAGTTCTTGGCCGATATGGGTCTGTTACTGGTCATGGTTATGTTGATCAATATGGTTGTCGCCTTAATCGTGCTGCCACTTGAAGTCTGGTTGGTTAAGCCGCGATTTATGACGATTAAAGGTTTGTTGGGTAGTGGCGAAGATGATCTCTTCGATGCTGCTGATAAGTCCGATGTAGGGAAAAGTTTTGAGGAAGAAAAAGCAGTATCAGTAAATTAAAAATTAAAAATTAAAAAACTATAAAAGCACTATTAGAAAAGCATTAATAAAAGGGGTAGTTAAATATGAACAATAACGAATGTACACATGATTATAGTAGACGTATGTTTCTCGATAAGGTGTCTAAAGGCGTCGCAGGAGCTGGTGTTCTTACGCCGCTTTGGCCGCTAATTTCACAGGCCCAAGATATCTCTGCAGCTTACCCTGAAGAGCTGCTGTCTATCGAAAGTTACACCAAAGGTAAAATCAAAGTTGGCGATATGCTAACGTCTGAAAATGTTGAGCATGTGCAGGACCTTCTGGATCCAATTACTTATATTGAAGTACTTGAGCAGGGTCGTCAGATCAAAATTGTTAAGACCACCACTGACGTTACCAAGCTGTTTCCTGCTGAATACCTTGAAGCCACTATTAAAAACCAAGGTAAAGCAAAGCTCGATGAAAACAATAATGTTGTCACGCAAGAAGGTGAGCCCTGGATTGGCGGAAACCCGTTTCCCGATGCCAAAACTGGTCTCGAGGCTTATGCCAACCTAACTCTGAGTTGGGGTCGTCACGACTCGGCTATGTACGCTATCCGTGACTGGGATATAGGTCCAGATGGCAGCGAGCAGTATCAGTATGATTTTGTTTGGGCTGAGCAGAACACCGTGGGTCTGACCAACAGCGATACACCTTATATGGAAGGTCGTGAAGATCTGCTGCGTTACAACGCAATTTGGTTCACCTATCCGAATGATTCTCGCGGTACCTCGTTTGTAAATACCTGGTACTACGATCAGCGTAAATTTCCTGATCTCTACGGCTATATTCCCGCCTTTAAACGCGTGCGTCGATTCCCATCAAGCCAGCGGTTTGAGCCATTAGTGCCGGGTATCACACTGTTCTTGTCAGATGGCTGGTGCGCTGGTGACCCGATGCTTACCTGGGGCAATTATGAAATTGTCGCTCGCAAGCCGATGTTGGGTGGTGTCAGTGAGAATTGGCATGGTAGCAATCCTAACTCTGAGCCAACGGTTCACGGTGGCCCTCAGGGTAAGACCTTCTTTGAAACCACTATGGAATTGATTCCAGAAGTCATCGTTATCGATCTAGAGCCAACCGGTTTCCCTCGTGCACCTGTGGGTAAGAAACGCGTTTGGCTGGATACGCGAACGATGATGTTCGTCGCCTGTGTGACCTACGATCGACGCGGTGAACTGTGGAAATCTGTGCAGGTTACCACCAGTCAGTTTATCGATGGCGATACTGTCAAGATGGACGGCGATCACCCAGGTTGGTCTTGGACTAAGTGTCACGTCCATGATATTCAGTCCAATCGAATGAGTCGCTTCTATCATGCAGAAGAAATTCGCGGTGGCTTTAAGTCCGGTTGGAATCAGGACGGTCTATATGAAAAATATATGACTATCCCTGCCATCAGACGACTGGGTAGCTAATCCATGAATTTCCGTTCACTACCTCTCTTAGTGGTCGCTCTCGGTGTTTCTTTATCCGGGGCGTCACTGAGTAACACTGTCCAAGTCCATAAAGGTACAGCCCATGATGCACTCTATGGGTTGTGTGAGTCTGGGTCTCAGCAATTGGCTGTCGGTGATGCCGGGCTTGTTCTTGAGAGTCAGGATGCTGGAGAGAGCTGGGCCAAGATAGAAGCCTTTACAGAGAGCGCTCTGCTCGATGTCAGTTGTCGCAATGATGTCAGTCTTGTTGTTGGTCAAGAAGGTGCAATCTATCGTCGAGCTTTTAAGGACCTCAAGGCTGTTGATGGGCTCAAGGCTGTCGATGGGCTCAAGGCTGTCGAAGGCTTTACCTCTATTGCGTCTAATACAGACGAGCGGTTGCTTAGCGTAAGTGATGTCTCAGCCAGTGGTTTAGCGTTTGCAGTAGGCGGCTTTGGCACCATTCTTCGATCCACAGACAGTGGTCTGAGCTGGGAGTCAGTCAGCATGGATTGGCCAGCAATGACCAATGATTTTTTCGAGCCACACCTCTATGACGTGCATGTGTCCGATAGTGGAATCGTCACAGTTGTGGGTGAGTTTGAATTAATTATCCAGTCTCTTGATCAGGGTGACTCTTGGCAGACAGTGCATTTAGGTGAGGCCTCTCTGTTTGGTCTAAGCCTACATGCTAATGGCACTGGATTTGCGGTGGGCCAGGATGGAAAGATCATTAAAACGGCTAATGGTGGGCGTGCTTGGGAGCAGGTGACTACGCCGAGTAGCGGTATTTTACTCAACGTTTGGACGTCGGGTTCTGGTGATGTACTGATCAGCGGTATTCGAAACACATTGCAGAGTTCAGACAACGGTGAGAGCTGGAGTCGAATTGAACAAGGTGCTCTATCGTCCGGTTGGTACCAAGGCCTTTCAATAGTGGGTGGCGATGCTCAGAGCAGGTCAGCTCTGCTAGCGGGTCATGGCGGAAATTTAATCAAATTAAAATTAAAAAAATAAAATTGATAACTAAAGAAATTAATGGAGAGATGTAATGTTGAAACCAAAACAACTAAAAACTATTCTCGCTGGCACTTTGTCCGTAGCGCTGCTGACACCAGCATCGCTAGCGTATTCCGCGGACTGGTATTTGTCCGGGTTTGTGCGACAGGAAGGGGCTTTTAGCCTCAATAATGATAAGCAGAATCCCTGGAATCAGGCGGGTAATGCGTATAACGGCGTAGCTACGCCGAACACAGTAGAGCAAGCCTTTGGGATGGAGGGAATGACTACCAGACCTGAGTCTTACAGCAAAACCAATGACTGGAATGTCATGTTTACTCGGGCTGAGTTGGATATTGATGTTAAGTTTAACGACAACCTCAAATTCGTCGGTAAGGTCCGAGCGCTTTATGCCTGGGATGAGCACGATACTTTTAATGGCGATGGTCCAAATTATTTCGAGACTTCTCTTCGTGGTGACTGTGCCACAAGGCTTGAGATCTGCGGTGAAGACTACGCGATTGATTTGCCCTCGTTCTATTTGGACTACAGCGATGGCCCATTATGGTTGCGGGTAGGTAATCAGCAGATTGCCTGGGGCGAGTCACTGTTCTTCAGAGTCTTGGATAATCCTAACGGCCTCGATCTACGCAGACATTCTGCATTTGACTGGGCTTCCGAAGAATTCTCCGACAAACGTGTGCCAGCGCTCGGTGTGCGTGGCAGTTACTCATTCAAGAACGACTGGGAATTTGAAGCCTGGGGGCAGGAATTCCAGCCCTCGGTGATGTCGAATGAAAACACGCCCTATAACGCTATCACCTCTACTTTTGTTGTTCAGACTGAGCAAGGTTTTGACGAAGTAGATGATAAATGGAACTTTGGTGCTCGCCTCAGAGGCCAGATTGGTGAGCTAGGTCTGCAGTTTACCTATACCAATCGCTATAACCCTGACGGTGTTTACCGCTGGGCAGCTTCAGGTGTTAACCCCTTCGAGAAACTGGGTATTGCGGATCCAGTGGCTGACCCAGTCAGTGGTGTTACTACTGGACAGTTATTGGCGATGACGCCTTTTGAGCCGTTTTCTGGTGTGGGTATCTACACTGCTGAACAGTGGATGAATGAAGCTGCTGGTTCTCGTCTGAACGGGGCTAATTTGCAGGGTCTATTAAACGATTTCCCTGTTGCACAGGCTCTTACCAATGATGTTTTGGGGCAGTTAGGATTACCTGCGAACACGCCGGTCGACAACTATGCTCTGTCTACAACAATTTTGGATGCTTTCTTCTCTGCGCCTGCAGGCGGCTTGGGTGATCTAAGAGGCCATATCGAGCGTCGCTATGATCGTGAAGACATCTTCGGATTTGGTATGAACTATATGTTCTTCAGCGAACCTGATTCGTTCTTGGATCAGTTAATTGTTCGATTTGAAGCAACCTTTACGCCTAACAAAACCTTCACTGACCCATCACTACTGGGTAAGGGCTATCTTGTTGAGGATGAATTGGTTACCTCTTTCGTGATGGAAAAATACCACCGCTTCTCAGTGGACTTTCCTGCAACCTATATGGTTTTCCAGTGGTTACACAAATCTGAGAGTGATCTATTTGGTCGACACCTCGATGGGTACGGTATGACGACTACTGAAGACGCGGGCTTTACCATGCCAAAAGGGCGCAATGGTTATGACGCGATTTCGTTTGCCCTGCAGCAGCCTTCACCAAGCCTGTTATGGCGTGCAGACCTTGCAGTACTTTGGGATCTTGAAGGTGGTTACCTAGTGCAGCCAGGGCTTCGTTACAAGCCGAGCAAATCTGTGAGTGCTGAACTGTTTGCCAACTTTGTTGGCGGTGGCGATGACAATATGGATGCCATGTCGACGTTTGATTTTGTTGAAGAAGTTGCCTTCCGACTTACTTACCAGTTCTAGTCTGTTTAGTCAGAGCGGAATAGGTCGAGGTCTGTAATCGGCTGGGTTTGAGTTAGGGGGTCAGCACCGCTGACCCCTTTTTTCTTATCGAGGCTGTTATTGGATAGCGGCAGCTATAACCCGCCAATAACTGGGCTATTTAAGCTGCTTGAGGTGTCTAGAAAGGCAGCATTTACAGGGGCTTGAGCTGTAAAAAGCCGGCAATCAAACATATAGGTACAAAGGCAACATTGTTGTTGACAGAAATATGTCATATCGATACTATCAATAAAAGACAGCTTTTGGTTGGCCTACAAAAAGTACCAATTCGCGCCCATTGAGCACGAAGAAAAAATAAAAAATTATCTAATAACAATAACGATTTATAGGGGAAAGTACTGTGACTTCAGATACTACTAACTATCGAAATTCATTTAGCCTAGACGGCAAAGTTGCACTGGTAACCGGTGCTGCTGGCACGCTGGGTGCTGAAATATGCAGGGGCCTAGTGTCAGTTGGTGCCTCAGTATTAATCACCGATATCCAAGAAGAAACGGGCAGAGCGGTGCGCGACGAGTTACTTGCCGCTGGCGCCAAAGCCGAGTTTATTAAACACAATGTTGTGGATGAAGGTGAGTGGGAAGCTGCTATTAAATGTGCGGTGGATACTTTCGGCGGTCTGGACATTGTTGTGAATACCGCAGCCATCGTACCCATGAAGCTACTGGCTGACTTGGATGTAGAAGAATTCAAACAGGTACAGGATGTTAACGTTGCTGGCACGCTGTTGGGCTGTAAGCACGCCTCTATTGCCATGCGTCCCGGCGGAGTAAGCGGTCGCGGTGGTTCTATTATCAATCTGTCATCGGTGATGGGTCTGTCTGGCAGTATTGCTCTGGCATCATATAACGCCTCCAAAGGTGCTGTTCGTCTGTTGACCAAATCGGTGGCTGCTGAGTGCGCCATGCTCGGTATGGGCATTCGCTGTAATTCAATCCACCCAGGCATTATCGAAAGCGATATGGGCACTTCATTCCTGCGCCAGCTGGTTGATTTGGGTGTCGCGCCGGATATGGAAGCTGCAGAAGGGGGCTTCTTAGCCGCCGTTCCTATGGGTGAATCAGGTAAGCCTCAAGATGTTGCATCAGGAATTATCTTCCTCGCGTCCGATGCCAGTCGTTATATGACCGGTGCTGAATTAGTAATCGACGGCGGCTTTAACGCCACCTAGCCCTCAGGCTGTCAATAACAGGAGAACTAAAATGATTAACCAATTAGTAATATCTGGCGATGAATTTCACGCTCGAGACCTTGAACAACCTGCAGTTATTCAAAATCCATTTCCGTACTATGACATGTTGCGCGACAAGCCAATTCAGTTTGGCGTTGAGGGCTATCCCCCAGGCACAGTTAAAGGTATGGATAAGCCGATTCCAGCCTGGGCAATTTTGAACTACAAAGATTTAGTCCATGTTGCCAGTAACCATGAGATTTTTTCGTCTCGTGACCGTATGCAAGAAGCGTCGGATGCACCCACTCTGATGTTGGTAAATCACGATCAGCCCGAGCACACATGGCTCAGAAGCATCGCTCGTCAGGCCTTTACTCCACGGCGCGTGGGCACAGATGTAGGCCCTTGGCTAAAAGACGTTATCGATCAAATGCTCACCGATGAAGGTGCTGGCTATATCGACTTTATGGACAATCTGGCTGCAGATTTGCCGGCGCGTTTTATCTCTAAATTGCTCGGTACACCGCAGGAAGATTACCGCAAAATTCGCGATTGGTCAGATGCCTATATGGGTACCTCGAACCTGGATATGGCTGGTAAAGCCCAATCCAATATTGAGATGTTTAATTACTACACAGAGCAAGTGGCGGAGCGCTATGACCAGGTCAAGCGCGGCATGGCCGAAGATAATTTGTTGACTGGATTTATCGAAGCCAAGGCTGAAGATGGACGTATGTTGACGCCTGAAGAAGTGGTTCGCTTCTGTATCACTATGGTTGCCGGTGGCGCTGAATCCAGTGTATACCTGCTTGGAAATCAGGTTGCAGCAATGCTTGAGTTTCCTGAGCTTTATCAGAAAATGCGCGCCGATAGATCATTGGTTCGTCCATTCCTCGAAGAGAGTATTCGCCGCGATGGTCCTATCCAGCGTCTGTTCCGTGAATGTACTCAAGATACCGAGATCGCCGGCCAAAAAATGAAGAAAGGCGACTGGGTGTGTGTATTCTTTGGAGCTGGTAACCACGATCCTAAAGTCTTTGAAAATCCACATGACTTTATTCTCAATCGTCCAAATGTTGGCAAAAACCTAACCTTTAGTCACGGCATTCACCACTGTATCGCCTCCATGGTTGCGCGTAATGAAGCTGCCGGCATGATCAACGGTATTTTGGATCGCTACAAAGCTGTTGAACCTGGTAATGGCCCAGTGGTTTATCAAGATAAGGGCTTTATTAACTACGGGCCAGAGAAATGCCCAGTTAACTTTATTCTTGATTAATCCATAGGAGAGACGACAGATGGCAATTGCAGATAAGAAAAGCGACCATGTGGATATGGTCATTGTTGGCGCTGGTTTCGCCGGCATGTACATGCTCTATGGTGCCCGTGAAAACGGGTTATCAGTGCGCTGTTTTGAGGCCGGTGATGGAGTTGGCGGTACCTGGTACTGGAACCGTTATCCCGGCGCCCGCGTCGATATTGAGTGCTTGGAATACTCCTATTCATTCTCCGAAGAATTGCAGAATGAGTGGAACTGGACTGAGCGCTATGCCGGACAGCCAGAGTTACTTGATTACGCTAACCATGTAGCGGATCGCTACAATATGCGTGACGACATAACTTTTGAAACCCGCGTAGTGTCTACTATTTTTAATGAAGATACTCAGCGCTGGACCGTCACTACTGATAGTGGTGAAGTTGTTTCGGCTAAGTTTTGTGTGATGGCTACAGGTCTTATTTCAGCGCCAGTGGAACCCGACTTTGAAGGTCTGGAAAACTACACCGGTGAGCAGTATATGACCAGTCGCTGGCCCAAGGAAAAAATCGATTTCAGCGGCAAGCGAGTGGGTGTTGTGGGTACTGGCTCCAGTGGTATTCAGGTGATCTCGGAAGTGGCTCAAGATGTTGGCGAGCTGTTCGTTTTCCAGCGCACGCCGGCTTACACTATCCCGCTGCAAAACCGTGAATCAGATCCGACCCAAACGGCAAAAATAAAACAGAACTACGGTGAGTTGCGAGAGTTGGAAAAGCAGTCATTTGCCGGCTTCACTATGATGCACTCCGACCTGTCACCGCTGCCTACACTGTCTGCCCTTGAAGTGACTGCAGAGGAGCGTGACGCTGAGTACGAAGATCGTTGGGCCTCTGGTGGTCTGTCCCCTTACTATGCCTATGTCGACACCATTATGGATGAAGAGTCGAATCAGACTCTTGGTGATTTCGCGATCAAGAAAATGAAAGAGCGTGTTAACGATCCAGTGACTGCTGAGAAGCTAAGCCCGGATTATGCGATTCTCACGCGTCGGCTTTCTCCTGAAACCAACTATCTCGAATCCTTTAACCAAGACAACGTCCACCTGGTGGATTTGCTCGAAAGTCCCCTTGAGCGTATTACCGAGAAAGGCATTGTCGTGGGCGGTGAGGAAATTGAACTCGATGTCATTATCTTCGCAACTGGCTTTGATGTTATGACCGGCGCTATGGATCGCATTGATATCCGTGGTCGGGAGGGTCAGTCATTGAAAGAGCGTTGGAGCGGTGGTCTCACCAGTTACCTGGGTATGATGACCCATGGTTTCCCCAACTATTTTTGGGTCAACGGCCCTCACAGCCCATTTTACAATCCAATTCTGTTGGCTGAGTATCAGGGCGACTTAATCTTTAAGGCCGCAAAACAGCTTGATGATCTGGGTAAAGATTGTCTCGAAGCGAAAGCTGACGCTGAAGATGATTGGGTTGATCTGACCAATACAATTGGTGATATGACGTTGTTCCCTAAATCGAACAATTATTATATGGGTGACAATATTCCAGGAAAGCCGAGACGAGTGGTATTTTTCTTGGGCGGTTTCGTTGCCTATGAAGAGCAATGCACTGCGGGATACGCGGATCTAAGCGGCTTTCTACTCAGCTAAGGTATATGGCTAATTTACAGTCCTAAAATAATAAAAATTAATGAGGAGTAATGATATGAGTGTTCCTACTTTAGAAACTCGCTGGCTAATGAAGCTTGATATCTCTTTTGATGCGCCGGCAGTTGCGACGCCAAATAGAGTGGTTATTAATGTCACCGATGGCCGCGCCGAAGGTCCGCGCTTTAGTGCTGATGTGATAGCGCCGAGCGGTGATTGGGTGCGCCTACAAGATGATGGCAACTGGAAAATCGATGCCCGCCTTGCTCTGAGAACTGACGATGGCGAAAGTGTATTCTGCTATTACAGTGGCGTTGTGGTGATGGATGACGGTCTCAATGCACGATTTGGTGCCGGAGAAGCCATATCGGGTACAGAAACCTATCTGAGATCAGCGCCTAACTTTGAGACCGGTTCTGAAAAATATGCATGGCTCAACGACATTGTTTGTGTTGGTCGAGCCAGTACTTTTGGTGCCGGTAAACTTGTTTATGATATTTTTGAAATATTGTAATTAATCTATAGAATACGCGTTTTATTTAAACTTAGAAGTGAGATTTAGAATTGAAAATTCATGTTTATGATCGAGATGGCGAGAAGCACACTGTTGAGGGTGCTGTCGGTGATTTGTTAATGACGCCTCTGCGTGCTGCAGACTTGGTAGATGGCACCTGTGGGGGCTCATGCTCCTGCGCCACCTGCCATGTCTACATGGATGAGAAAACCTTTGCTCAGTTGCCTGAACAGAACGAAGAAGAGAGCGAAGTGATCGAGTTTATGGAAAAAGTAGAGGCCACAAGTCGCCTTGCCTGTCAGGTAAAGTTGACTGAAGCCTTGGATGGAATGACTGTTACAGTGGCGCAGGAAGAAGGGTTTTAATTAGACTTCTTTCTCGTCGCGGAAAGGCCCGGGATAGCCTCCGAAGATTTCGGAGGTTCTCTCAAACACATGCAACACCATATCAATCTCTTCACTACTAAGATTTTCGATGACCTTGTCTAAGAACTGAATACCGTTTTGAAACATATCGTCCGCAAATGCTCTTCCTTCCTCAGTGAGGCAGACCAGTTTTTCACGTCCGGATTCTGGGCGTTCGACTATCTGTCTCTTATACACATCTGACGCTGCCGACGAATAGAGAGG
>ENA-OSIY01001302-OSIY01001302.1-marine-metagenome-genome-assembly--contig:-NODE-1302-length-13477-cov-7.043433_pt1 | contig 13477 bp, 11 predicted proteins | sample MGYA00237884_ERZ534233 | MGnify/ENA primary metagenome ERZ534233 (study PRJEB26412, sample SAMN06343840) | marine metagenome | isolation source: estuarine water | place: USA: Columbia River Estuary... | reverse complement strand
GCCCTAAAAAGCGGAATCTCGCCAGGAGAACCCCGAGCAGGACAAGCAGAAGAATAGGTGCGATGATCTCAAGAGTCTGCATGGGCTGATCGATGGGTGCGGTGGAAGTGCAAAGCGCCCCGATATCCACGCTTTCGGCGGGCAGGTGTCAATCGCGTTTTAGCGTTTTAGCGGTTGCAGGCGACGGGTGGAATCGCTAAACGATTGAAACATGCTTCAAGATTACATGCCTGTACTGCTCCATATCATTGTCGGAGTGGGATTCGCCACGATGGCTCTCTTAGCGAACGTGCTTCTTGGCCGTACTGGCAAGCGGAATGCCGACAAGGACATGGTTTACGAGTGCGGTATGGTGCCCGAAACCGCCGGCCAACCGCGATTCAGTGTGAAATTTTACCTCGTAGCGATGCTCTTCATCCTATTCGATATCGAGGTTGTCTTCATGTATCCTTGGGCCATCGTTTTTTCGGATTTTGTGACCCAGTTCGGAACCACAATCCTTTGGAGTATGCTGAGCTTCGTGCTCATCCTTCTCTTCGGTTACGTTTACGCGATCAAAAAAGGCGCCCTCGACTGGTCTCGCTGATCCGTTGCCAACAGCTGGCGGAATGATGGATAGCCATGTTTATAAAAAAGCAGCTAACCGACTTCCCGCTATGGCTGGCATAAGTGTTGTTCGTTTTAATACCCGCGGAACAACTTCAGAGGCTGGCACGAGTACTGGTGTGTTCGATAACGGTGGGGCTGAAGGTTTAGATGTTCAAGCAATGATTAATTATTGCTTTGATGTTTTAGCGTTAGAAAACCTTTGGATTGTGGGTTGGTCTTTTGGAACAGATTTAGCTCTGCGCCATGCCAAAGATCCACGCCATAAAGGTCTCATTCTGCTTAGCCCACCACTTCGCACCACAACTGATGAAGAACTCTTGTATTGGAATAGTGATCCACGGCCAATAACTGCCCTTGTGCCAGAGCACGATGATTACTTGAAGCCAGATGCCGCACGAGCGCGCTTTGCCATTGTGCCAAAGTTAAAGATTATTGCCGTTGATGATGCCAAGCATCTTTGGTTAGGGGAACCATCAGTTCATCGCGTGCTATCTGAAATCAACACCATTGTTACTGGTGAAGCACAAGCCTTACCTCTTGAATATTAAGAGTTATTAGCACGAGGAATAACAACCTCGTCTAAAATCAAAATAATCGAAGCAGCCACTGGCACAGCAAGTAATCCGCCCACTAACCCCAAAAGTGATGAACCAATGAGAGCGGAGATAATTGTTACTGCTCCAGGAACTGCCAGAGTTCTTTTCATGATGCGTGGTGTAACAACGTAGTTTTCAATTTGGACGTAAACAACATAAGCAACAAGTGCAATAACGCCGATTGCAATTGATTGCGTTAATGCGATTATCGTGACGATTCCAGAACCCAAGAAATGTCCAATTAATGGAATCAACCCGCAGACAAAGACAATCATGCCTATGGCTATTGGGGAAGGGAGTCCAAGAACGAGCGAGAGAATGAAAACAAAGAGTGAGGCCATAGCTGCAATAACGATTTGGCTACCGACGAAGGAACCAACTCGACCAATGATGGCGTTTGTGAGGTGGCCGATACGTTCACGACGACTTGCAGGAACAAGAGAAAGTCCAAGATTAACTGCCTGTGGCAGGGAAGTGATGAAGTAAAGAGTGAGAACTAGGATTGTAAGGAAAGTGAAAAATCCTGAGAGAACAGATTTACCAACACCGATTACGCCACCGAAGGCTGAAATCAAGAGCGTTCCATCGGAAGTTACAGATTCTAATCTAGCTTGAAGCGTATCGATAATTCCATACTGATCATTGAGCTTATTAATCGTTGCATTATTTGTTAGTTCACCTAAAAGAGTTGGAGCCTTATTGATTAGTTGTGTTCCTTGTGAAATTACAGGAGGGGCCACAACGAGTGCAAAGAAGATTACAAAAGCAATAACTGAAGTAAAGATAATGGTCACTGCAGTGGCGCGTGACATATTGCGACGGCGAAGGGCTTCAACAGCTGGGTTGAGGCCTGTCGCTAAGAAAAGAGCGATTAAGATTAGAATAAATATCTGCGAGACGCTTGCGAGTGCGCGCATTAAGACGATTGCTGTTAATGCCCCTAGCGTTGCAACAAATCCAAAGTAATAAGGGTGAGATCTATTTATTGGTACTCCAGCAATTCCGTAGTCAGCTGGGGTTGGAGCAGCCTTAGCTGCTCGCTTAGTAACCTTCTTAATTCGCTCTTTAATTGCCATAGATGCATTGTAAAGATAGTTATCTCACTTGTATGAGACGTGGTGTTCATCTTCCCGTCACATTTTTAGGCAAGAATGAGCCCATGGCCCTTCGGATAACAGGATTAGGCGAGGAGATCGCAGCTGTTACTGGCCTGCCGTGGCACCAGAGTTTGGAAGAGTGGCCAGAGGATCCTGCGCTGGCAGAAAAACGAGGTATTTCCCGCCACGTTGTCCGCTTAGTTCGAGCCACTAGCGATGCGGATGCACCGGTCTATGCCGTTAAAGAAACAGTTGCAGAGTTTGCTAATCGTGAGTACAAAGTCTTACGGGAACTGACTTCACTTAAAGCCCCTTGCGTAGAGCAGATCGCAGTTGTTGAAGGCCGGACCGATGCAAGTGGTGAAGAACTGCCGTGCGCCATGGTTACACGTTTCTTGCCGTACTCATTGCCCTATCGAGTTCTTCTCTCAGGCTCTGTTACTACCCATGATATTAATACGATGGCAAATGCTCTCGCGCTGCTGCTAGTGCGATTACACCTTTTAGGTTTTTGGTGGGGCGATTGCTCACTATCAAATACTTTATTTCGCCGTGATGCTGAAGGTTTTGCTGCATATCTTGTAGATGCAGAAACAGGAGAGTTTCAGAAATCTCTTAGTGATGGCCAACGTGAACATGATTTAGATATCGCAATGTTTAACGTTGCTGCTGAGTTAGAAGATCTGCGCTTATCTGGAGTTCTCTACCCTGGAATGGATCCGGTGCGCGCAGCAGAGGCAGTTATACGTCGTTATCGCAGGATTTGGGCAGCACTCAAAGAGCGCCAACTACTTGATCCTAAGGATCGCCATGCTGTTGAGCGCGCTATGCGCCAGCTACACGATTTAGGTTTTGCAGTTGAAGAAGTATCAATCACTATCGATGGTGATTCACAACTCTTATCTTTCCAACCACGTTTAGTCGCTGCTGGTTATCACACACAACGTCTTCGTGAATTAATGGGAATTGAAACTGAAGAGCTACAAGCCAAACGCTTGCTTGCATCCTTTGATCGCTATCGTGCCCGTCACGAAAACACCGCTATGTCAGTAACTGAGATGGCAAAGGTGTGGTTCCTAGAAGTCTTTGAGCCAACCATCAATCGAATCCCTGAGCAGATGCGTGGTCGCGTGGAGCGGGCTCAGATGTTCCATGAAATCCTTGAAAACCGCTGGTATTTGAGTGAACAAAAGGGAACTGATGTGGGCTTGGAGTTTGCAGCCGATAATTACGTAGAAGAGATTTTGCCCCATCGGCGTGATTCTGGCGTTGACCTCATCGCCCAGTAGGATTACAACGTGAGCAACCCTCCTAATTTTGCGCAAGCTGTTGATCTGAGTTCATTAGGAAAACCTAAGAGCGCCCCAACAGGGCCCACACCAGGCGTTGCAGTCACTGCCGAAAACTTAACTTCAGAGTTTTTACCTCTTTCAAAAGCCCGCGCAGTTATCTTGTTCTGCTGGTCAGCGCGAAGTGCAGAATCAGTTGAGATGTTAGCGGTGATGGGCCAACTAGAAGCTAGCTACAAAGGTTCATGGAGCTTGGGACATGTTGATATTGATGCACAGCCTCAAGTTGCCAAGGCCCTACAAACACAAAAAATTCCTTACGCAGTTGCATTAATTAATGAACAGATTGTTCCTCTATTTGAACAAGCTTATCCAGAAGCACAGATTCGCCTTGTGCTCGATAAAGTTTTGACGCTGGCTGCAGAACAAGGCGTTGGTGATGCACCAGTTGAAGTCATCGAACCTGAAGAGGAAGAAGCAGTTACTGCTCTTGAAGCTGGAGATTTTGCTACAGCCGAGATTGCCTATAAAAAGCTTCTTGCTAGAAAGCCAGCTGACTCTTTTGCAAAGTTAGGTCTGGCGCAAACTCAATTGCTGATTCGTACCGACGGTTTGGTATTGGATGCAGTAATCAAAGAAGCCACAGATAATCCGACGGATTTATCCTTGCAGTTAAAGGCAGCTGATATGGAGATAGTAAATGGTGGAGTTGAAGCAGCCTTTACTCGTCTCTTGCATGCAGTCAAAGAAAGTGCGGGGGATGATCGCAACAAAGCCAAAGAACATCTTCTTTCACTCTTTGCCTTAGTTGATCCAGCAGATCCACGCTTAACTGCAGCTCGCAGCGCGCTAGCGAACGCCCTCTTCTAATATGCGCACAGTTACCCCTAAAAAAGAGCTTAATTACCTAAGAATTCTTTTCTTCACATTTGGTCTAGGAATCATGTCCTGGATTCCGCGCTTTCCAGAAGTTAAAGAGGCGTTAAAGCTAACTAATGGTGGCTTTGGTTCATTGATTAGTACTGGCGCTTTAGGTTCACTTATCTCACTGCTGACTGTGGGATACGTAGTTCACAAGATTGGAGTTAAGAGAGTTCTATATGTTGCCTCATTTTTTCTTATGGCAACCTTGATAATTCTCACTACTGTTGATTCATCTCTGATATTTTTCTTTGCAAATATCGCATTTGGTGCTGCAATATCTGCTTTTCATATTTCAATTAATGCTCAAGGCTTTAATTACCAAGATCGCACAGGAAAATTCATTATTACTCAGATGAGCGGAGTATGGGGCGCTGGTGCATTACTCACCGCTTTGATATCAGGATTTCTCGTTGACCGAGTCTCGCTGCATCTTCATGTGGGAGTTTTAACTGTTGTTATTTTCCTGATTCAGACCGTAGTGATCAAATCTCTTGCACCAGAGCTTCTCAAGGCTAATCAAAATATAGATGTTGATTACAAGATTAAAGAACTGTTCTCAGGATTCTCTTTCGATCGAATGGTTTCATTTGGCCTCATATGTGCGATTTTTCTAGAGTTCGCGCTAGGTGACTGGGCCGCTATTTACACCAAGGAAGAAATTGGAATTAAGAGTGGCATTAACACGCTGCCATATATTCTCTTCACAGTGTGGATGATTTTTGGAAGATTCACCGTTCACTACTTAGTGCCACGATTTTCATTAGAGCGTTTAGCAGTCCATGCATCACTGCTGGCCGGCTCTTCTTTCCTTGTGAGTATCTTTTTAGCAAGATCGGTCTTTGCTACTAATCAAGATATGGCGTTTCTAGTTATTTGCATCGGGTTCTCACTTGCTGGTCTTGGAAGCTCATTCCTTGGACCGACGTTTATGGCTGCGGCAAATACCCGCTCAAAACACCCTGCTAGCGTGGTTATTGGCCATATCGGCGTAGCAAATATTATTTTGGCCTTTATTTTGAAGTGGATTGTTGCTTGGACTGCTCAAGCTACTTCGCTAACAATCGGCTTAATCATTCCAGCAGTTCTTCTACTGACAGTTCCCTTTTTCGCCAAAGCCCTTAAGAGCGTTTAAACCAGATAGTTGCCAGAGGTGGTACTCGCACCTGGGCGCTCAAATGTGCCGCATCATTTATTATTACTGCCTCATTTGTAATTCCACTGCCGCCATAAGCTAAATCATCGGTGTTAAGGACTTCTGTCCATGTGCCAGTGGTGGGGAATGGCAGGTTGTAGTTCTCGTGTGGCATAGGTGAAAAATTAGTAATTGCAACAAAGGGCGTTCCCGCATCATCCCAGCGAGCAAAGGCAACAACGTTGGCTGCACCATCATTTCCAACTAACCAGGTGAAACCTTCAGGGGAGGTGTCCTTTTCCCAAAGGGCTGGAGTTTTTTTATAGAGCGCGTTGATTTCAGCAACACACTTTTGAACTCCTTGATGTTCTCCGTATTCAGTTAAATACCACTGAAGTCCAGCGCTTTCACTCCACTCATCATTTTGTGCAAATTCACTACCCATAAACAAAAGCTTCTTACCTGGATGCGCCCACATAAATCCATATAAAGCACGCAGCGTTGCAGTCTTTTGCCAGCGATCTCCAGGGAACTTGTTAACTAGCTGGCCTTTGCCATGCACAACTTCATCATGGGACAGAGGAAGCATAAAGTTCTCACTCCATGCATAGAGAATTGAGAAAGTTACTTCGTTATGGTGGTAAACGCGGTGGATGGGATCATGCTGCAGATACTGCAAGGTGTCATGCATCCAGCCCATGTTCCATTTAAAGCCAAAGCCAAGGCCACCGGAGGATGTGTCACGAGTGACGCCAGACCACGCAGTTGATTCTTCAGCAATCATCATGATGCCTGGGTGGGTTTTATAGGCTGTGGATGTAGCTTCTTGAAGTAGTTGCACAGCTTCTAAGTTCTCACGGCCGCCATTTTTATTTGGCAACCATTCGCCCTCTTTGCGTGAATAATCTAAATAGAGCATGGAAGCAACGGCATCCACGCGCAATCCATCGATGTGATACTCAGTGAGCCAATAGAGCGCACTTGCAACAAGAAAGTTGCGCACTTCATTTCTACCAAAGTTAAAGATGAGAGTGCCCCAGTCAGGGTGTTCTCCTAGCCGTGGATCTGAGTGCTCATAGAGCGCGGTGCCATCAAATTGAGCTAAGGCCCATTCATCTTTTGGAAAGTGCGCAGGGACCCAATCCAAAATAACTCCAATATCTGCAGCATGGAGTGCATCAACTAAGAATTTGAAATCATCGGGTGAGCCAAAGCGAGAGGTTGGTGCAAAAAATGACGTTACTTGGTATCCCCAAGATGGACCATAAGGGTGCTCTGTGACAGGCAAGAACTCAACATGTGTAAAGCCTTGAGCTCGCACATAGTCAACTAATTCAATTGCAAGTTCACGGTAAGAAAGTCCTAGCTTCCATGAACCCAAATGCACTTCATAGACAGAGACAGGGGAGCGCCATGATTCAAACTTTGTGCGCTTGTTGATCCACTCTGAATCACTCCACATGTAGTTTGATTCTTCGACAATTGAGGCAGTGAGTGGAGGGATCTCAGTTGCACGTGACATCGGATCGGCATGATCAACCCAACGCCCATCTTTTCCACAAATGGCAAACTTATATTTAGTTCCAACTCCGATATCTGGAATAAAGATTTCCCAGATTCCAGATGAAGCAATGCGCACCATGTGATGTGTGTTCTTATCCCAGAAATTGTGATCACCAATAAGTGAAACTCCTTGAGCATTAGGTGCCCACACAGAAAAAGCAGTACCTAGAAGCTCCTGTGAATCATCTCGGCGAACGTGGGCACCGAGTGCTTTCCATAACCGTTCATGGCGACCTTCGGCAATTAAGTGAAGATCGAGTTCACCCAGAGTTGAATGAGGGTTTAGGAAAGTGGCAGGTTGGATATGAGAGCTGGAATCCTTTTTAATAAATCGCGAAAAGATTCCCATTTATTAAAGCTTCACTTGGCAGATGTGGGCAACTTTGCCAACTGGGCGTGTGGGATCAAGTTGAACGAACTGATGTTCAGACCAATCAAAGCTTTTGCCATCGAGTAGATCTTTAACTGCAAAAGATCCTTCAAGGCCTAGAGCGTTCATATCCCAATGAACAATCGTTCCTTGAGCAAAGGATGGATCAAGGTTTACTACAACCAAAATCAGGTTTTTACCTTCGCGCTTGGAATAAGCGATAATCGCTTCTGATTCAGTGTTGTGAAAAACTAAATTACGAAGCTGTTGCAACGCTGGATTAGCTTTGCGGATTGCATTGAGTTGGGTAATAAAGGGCGCAAGAGTTAGACCCTTTTTAGTTGCCCCATCCCAATCACGGACTTTAATTTCATACTTCTCTGAATCTAAATATTCTTCGCCACCTTCTTTAAATGGGCGGTGCTCATAAATCTCATAACCTGCATACATTCCCCAAGAAGGCGTAAGAGTTGAGGCAAGAACGGCGCGCAGTGCAAACATCGCTGGATTGCCGCTTTGTAGGTGAAGAGGATTGATATCTGGCGTGTTAACCCAGAAATTAGGACGAAAGAACGCTGAAGTTTGTTGCGCAACTTCGCGGCCGTACTCAGTGAGCTCTGACTTGCTGGTGCGCCAGGTGAAATATGTATAGGACTGGTGAAAACCAGCTTTTCCAAGTGCATGCATCATTGCTGGCGCTGTGAAAGCTTCTGCCAAAAAGATTACTTCTGGGCTCTCTCTGCGCACGATATCGAGCAAGTCCTGCCAGAAATGCACTGGTTTAGTGTGTGGATTATCTACACGAAAGATCTTTACGCCCTTAGATACCCATAAACGGATGATGCGTAGAACTTCATCTCTAATGCCTTCATAGTCATCATCAAAGTTAATGGGATAGATATCTTGATACTTCTTTGGTGGGTTCTCAGCGTATGCAATAGTTCCATCGGCACGTTTGTTAAACCATTGAGGATTACTTTTCACCCACGGATGATCTGGCGAAGTTTGAAGTGCTAGATCTAATGCAATCTCTAAGCCAGCCTTCTTTGCTGCTGAAACAAAGTTTTCGAAATCTTTCATTGTTCCAAGTGCTGGATTAATCGCATCATGGCCACCATCTGAATTACCAATAGCCCATGGCACACCAGGATCATTGGGGCCAGCAGTAAGTGAGTTATTTGGTCCCTTACGGTGTGCAACACCGATTGGATGAATAGGCGGCAGATAGAGAACATCAAAGCCCATTGCAGCAACGGCCGATAAACGTTTGGTTGCAGTGATAAATGTTCCAGATGTGATTGTTCCATCTGTATTTTTGATTGCACCTTCACTGCGAGGGAAGAACTCATACCAAGAACCCACAAGTGCGCGTTCACGATCAGCGCGGATTGGGTATTTTTCAGTTGAGCCATACACCGTGCGATATTGAGAAGTGCTGTCAGCTTCAATGACAAAGAAATAATCACCTTGTGCTGGAATGGTTATTGAACCTTCATAACGATTAGTTCCAGGCCATGTTTCTTTCATATCTGCGCGGGAAACAACTTTGCCTTTTGAATCATGTAAGACGGCTTGGGCAGCTAGTTTTTCATGTCCTTCAATGACTGCCGTTGCACTGATTTGAATTGTTTCACCAGCAACTGCTTTAACAGGTAGAAATTCTCCTCCGAAGTAAACAGCGGGGGAGATATCGCTTATTGCAATTCTTGAGATCAACCTGAGCCTTCGGTATTGCCAGCATCTGCAGCTGAGACATCATGGATACGATACTTTTCCATCGCCTTGGTGACAATGCTTGCTTTGATATCACCTTGATTACTTAGTTGCTGCAAAACGGCAACTGTGATTGATTCAGCATCAACTTTAAAGTGACGGCGCAAAGCTCCACGTGTGTCTGATAATCCAAAGCCATCAGTTCCAAGTGAATAGAACGGTGCATCAACCCATGGAGCAACTTGATCTTGCACAGAGCGCATGTAATCACTAACCGCAATAACTGGACCCTTATGTCCATCTAGCTTCTTAGAAATGTATGCACGCTTCTTATCTTTTGGATTAAGTAAGTTGTGACGATCAGTTTCTAACCCATCACGGCGAAGTTCGTTCCACGATGTAACTGACCACACTGATGCTTTAACGCCCCAGTCATCTGCAAGAAGTTGCTGAGCCTTAAGTGCCCAGTTCACTCCAACACCTGAAGCCAAAATCTGTGCAGATTTTTTGCGTGATTTAGCTGCAGGGGAATAGAGATAGATACCCTTGAGCAGACCTTCAACATCCAGGTTTTCAGGCTCAGTTGGGTGCACATATGGCTCGTTATAAACAGTTACGTAGTAATAAATATTTTCACTGTTCTCGCCATACATACGGCGCAATCCATCTTTAACAATATGTCCAAGCTCAAAAGCAAAAGCTGGATCATAAGCAACCACTGCTGGGTTAGTTGAGGCAAGAAGCGGTGAATGGCCATCTTCATGCTGTAAACCTTCACCGTTGAGTGTGGTGCGACCAGCAGTTGCTCCGACTACAAAGCCACGAACTAACTGATCTGCTGCAGCCCAGAAAGCATCTCCTGTGCGCTGGAAACCAAACATTGAGTAGAAGATATAAATAGGAATCATCGGTTCATCGTGTGTGGAGTATGAAGAGCCCACTGCTGTAAATGATGCAACAGATCCCGCTTCGTTAATTCCTTCATGCAAGATCACACCAGTAGTTGATTCCTTGTATGACAACATCAAATCACGATCAACTGCGGCATATTGCTGACCATTAGGAGAGTAAATCTTGAGCGTTGGGAACAGTGAATCCATACCAAATGTGCGAGCCTCATCAGGAATGATTGGAACGATACGTGCACCAAGTCCTGGATCTTTAACTAAATCTTTGAGCATGCGCACAAAGGCCATAGTTGTTGCAATCTCTTGATGTCCAGAACCACGCTTAACTGAGTCATAGACAGAATCATCAGGTTGAGTAAGTGGGCGTGAAATTGCACGGCGGCGGGGGATAGATCCTCCAAGGGCTGCGCGACGTTCAGCTAGATATAAAGCTTCAGGTGAATCTGGTGCTGGCTTTAAGTATGGAGGTAAGTACTTATCTAACTTCTCATCTGGAATATCTAGATGCAAAGTGTCACGGAATTGCATGATGTCTTCAAGTGACATCTTCTTCATCTGGTGAGTGGAGTTACGACCTTCAAAGCTTGATCCAAGAGTCCAGCCCTTAATTGTTTTAGCCAAAATAACTGTTGGGCGACCATTGTCTTGAGTTGCTGCGGTGTATGCAGCGAATAACTTCTTATAGTCATGTCCACCGCGCTTTAAGCCCCAGATTTTTTCATCAGACCAGTCGGCAACCATTGCTGCAGTGCGAGGATCGCGACCAAAGAAGTTCTCACGAACATAGGCACCAGATTCAGCTTTAAAGGTCTGGTAATCGCCATCTAAAGTCTTATTCATCAAGTTAACAAGTGCGCCTTCGCGATCTTGAGCCAATAGTGGATCCCACTCGCGGCCCCAAACCACCTTAATAACATTCCAACCAGCACCACCAAAGATTGATTCAAGCTCTTGAATGATCTTGCCATTACCACGCACCGGACCATCGAGGCGTTGCAAGTTGCAGTTGATCACGAAGGTTAAGTTGTCTAAACCTTCACGTGAAGCCAAACCTATAGCCCCCAGTGATTCTGGCTCATCACACTCTCCGTCACCTAGGTAGCAATACACTCTTTGCTCAGAACAATCTTTGATACCACGGTTAGTCAGGTACTTTAAAAAACGCGCAGTGTAGATAGCTTGTAAGGGGCCTAAGCCCATAGACACAGTAGGAAACTGCCAATAATCTTTCATTAAGTGAGGATGTGGGTAAGAAGGAATGCCTTGACCATCACATTCCTGACGGAAGTTATTTAATTGGGTTTCTGATAAATTGCCTTCAAGGAAAGAACGAGCATAGATACCTGGAGAAATATGACCCTGATAAAAAATAAAGTCGCCACTATTTTTGTCGTTAGGAGCCTTAAAGAAGTGGTTAAAACCGACATCATACAGCATGGCAGATGAAGCAAAGCTACCTATATGGCCACCAAGATCTAAGTCTTTTTTAGAGGCACGCAACACGATCATTAAAGCGTTCCAGCGAATTGCAGCCCGAATACGCGCTTCAATAGTTTGGTCACCGGGCATTGTTGGCTCTTGCACTACCGGGATCGTATTGATATACGCAGTGGTTGCATCATAAGGTAAATGCGCGCCACTACGACGAGCTTTATCAATTAGCGCCTCTAAAATAAAATGCGCGCGTTCTGCGCCTTCTTCTTCAAAAACGGTTTCTAGAGAGTCTAACCACTCTTGCGTTTCTTGTGGATCCACATCCGGATGCATCATATCAGCCATGGTGCTTTCCTTTTTTAAAGTTGTTTATGTAGGAACTTATGATTACTAAATAAAACAGATAAGATATCTGCTTTGATTAATATTTCAGTAAGTTGTTATTCATTTCATCCTTGAATGTGCCTTCACACATCCAATGAAATAGTTAATTTACTTCAATTCGACGTAACGCACGCTGCATACGCATGTCTTGTCGATTAATGTTCAGTAATGTGTCTTCTATATAAGCTAAATGTTCATTACTCGCCTTGCGAGCCTGCTCTGGATCACCTGCTAAAATAGCTTCGACTATGTTGCGCCTTTGACGATTTATATTTTGAGGTGCATCAGTATGTTTGGCTAACACTTCTAAATTTCGCTGAATATTGTCTTGCAGCATAGACTGCAGACTGCGCATCACGTGCTGTAAAACCATGTTGTGGGCAGCATTAGCCATAGTCAAATAAAAGTTAACTAAAGCTCTGGCTTGTTGGCTTTTATCGGTTGAGTCATCAGGAAGTGCGTCTAATGCGCTTTCTAACGCTTGGTAATCTTCTGGTTGACCTCTTAGCGCTGCGTAATAAGCCGCCATGCCTTCTAGCGCATGGCGAAATTCAAGTAAATCAAATTGCATTTCTGGTTTATCAGATAAAAGTAGTAAAAGAGGTTCAGTAATCAATTCGTTTAGGCGAGGCTTAACAAAAGTCCCTCCGCCTTGTTTGCGCTCCACTAAATTTTTGTTTTCGAGCTTTTGAATTGCTTCTCTTACTGAAGGCCTGGAGACTGCAAATTGTTCTGCAAGAGTGCGTTCTGATAGAAGTTTTTGTCCGGCCAGCAATCTACCGTCCAATATCATAGATTCTAACTGCTCCATAATATCATCAGATAATTTTCTAGATTGCACTCGGCGCATTCAATAATTCCACGGTTAGTAACAGCAATAAATGTGTCGATTGGTAAATTGGTAATACCATAAAGACGCAATAGCTTAGTAGACATTAGCCTTTGGGTAAATGCTAATTTTACAAACTGACAATGAAATCGGGCGTGAAATAAATAAAGTCAATAAAAATCAATCGTGTACGCTGCAATCTTGCTGGTCTGACCTTTCAACCAATCCAACCAGTTAAGGTCAGTAATGCAATAATCACCAGTAAAAACATGACATTTCTTTTAGCCAAACGAACTAAAGTGCAGGGTTCTTCGGTGCAATCATTTTCATCTGGTTCAATCTCTTCGGCTTTTTTTGATACATCTAACAACAGGGTTTTTGCTTGGACTGCTGGGTCGGGTAGATAGCCTAACCAAGTAGGGAAAGCACGAGAAAAGTGCCCAACCAATAAAAATCCCAAAGCTGTTATACGTACAGGTACCCAGTCAACAATGTTGAGTAATCGTTTTACTTGATTACCGACTGGGTCATTATCATTTGATAACCTTGAGTCCTGTCTCTTATACACATCTGACGCTGCCGACGAATAGAGAGGTGTAGATCTCGGTGGTCGCCGTATTATTAAAAAA
>ENA-OSIY01001301-OSIY01001301.1-marine-metagenome-genome-assembly--contig:-NODE-1301-length-13483-cov-7.384529_pt1 | contig 13483 bp, 9 predicted proteins | sample MGYA00237884_ERZ534233 | MGnify/ENA primary metagenome ERZ534233 (study PRJEB26412, sample SAMN06343840) | marine metagenome | isolation source: estuarine water | place: USA: Columbia River Estuary... | reverse complement strand
CAATTGTAAATCGTTTAACGAATCGTTTAATAGTATTAATTTGAATAGTGCCTTTACAGACAACTTAGCCTTAGGAGTTTCCGGATTAATAGCCGATCCTTTTGCGACAGCTATCCAAAAGATAATGTCTAAGATTAATGAATTGGTTCCAAAGATCGAATCTAAGATTGACAAGCTAGAGCAAGATTTGGTTAAGAAGGTGGATAACAAAGGAAGGGTGACCTTACAGGGAAAAACCATTGTAATCACCGTTACTAGACCAGAATATGAGCAAGCCGTAGTTTTAGAAAAGAAGATAAGAGACACCATAGAATCTATCAAACAGACCATACTCTTGCTTTCAAATCTGATAGCAGCCTTGTTTACTATCGTGACAGCTATACAGGTATTTAAGCTTGTATTACAGCTACAAGAGATAGTATTGTCTAGCAACCCAGCTAGCAAGATCATCTATGAGGTTTTGAAGAAGGCTATCAAAATCATCTTTTTTAAAGAGATTCTAAACGCATATCTAAAGATTATGAATGATCTTCTAGGGCTGAACAAGCAGCTTTTAGATAGGCTAAAAACCAGATTTAACAATATAAGGGTTAACATAAAGATATCAGATGAATCAGATAAGGGTAACTTCCTGACCGAAGACGACGCCTTATCTTCATTGGCAGACGATCTATTGGGTCAAGATATCACAAGTTATACCCAAGAATTTACTTCTAACGATAACGGACAATATATACTACAAGTTGAGAAATACGGAGATAAAGAGTTGATTGCCAAGGCTTACGATAAGTTTTCCGGTCTGGTAGCAGCTCAGACAGCGCCTAGCTATATCACCAATCCTGAAGATCTATTAAACGAATTAAAAACCATTTTAAATCTGGGTTCATAAATTTTCTAATCTAATATTTATATAAGACATGACACAAGACGAATTAATCCTTTTCAAGGAACTGATGAAAGAAACCATCAGATCAACAGTTAAAGAGACAATCCAAGAGGAGCTTTCAGCTATGCTCAAGAAAGACCTTAAGGAAGTTAAAATGCTATTAGTTAAGTCCATCAAGGAATCAACAGCTATTCGCGAAAGCGGGTATCAACCTCAGTACGGACCAGTAGACAAAGCCGACATGAAACAAAGAATCAGAGAGGCTGTAGGGGGTGATGAATTTAGAGATATCATTACTTCTAAGAAGCCTTTGCCTATCCCTAGGATGAGCGAAGAGCAAGCCGTTAATATGTCCATGAATGGTACATTACCTGACTTTGATGCTCCTATCCCAATGATCAAGAAAGATGGCATTGCTTGGAAAGAACTACAACAAAGAATAAACTAAGATGAGAAACAGGCCACAATATAAGATCAACACATTAGACCTTAACCCTAATCAGGGTATAGGCATTGCGTTGCCCTTTAGTCCTGACACCATCTTTACAATCAATTATACAACTAAAGATCAGATCAAAAGCAATCTTTTAAACTTCATGTTAACAAACAAGGGAGAAAGGTTCTTTAACCCTAATTATGGGGCGAATATCAGGGCTCTTTTGTTCGAACAGAACACAGACCTATCTGAAGTTAAATCTGCTCTAGTGCAGGCAATAGGGATGAATTTCCCATCAATAACAGTCAATTCTTTCGATTTTTACCCAGAAATTGACAATAGTTCTTTAAAAATAGTTCTGAATTACACAGTTAACAAACAAACAGATAGTTTAGTAATACAAGTAGTATAATGAGTCAGAAAGATATAAAATACATAAATAAGGATTTCACTAGCTTCAAGCAAGCCTTAATTGACTATGCTAAGAACTATTTCCCTAACACCTATAATGATTTCAGTGATTCCAATCCCGGTAACATGTTTATCGAGATGGCTTCTTACGTAGGAGATGTATTGTCTTTCTATATTGACAAGCAGACTCAAGAGAACTTTTTGTTATATGCGCAAGACAAGCAGAACTTAATATCTATGGCGTATGCTTTAGGATATCGTCCTAAGGTTACTTCCACTGCTATTGTTAACTTAGATGTGTATCAACAATTACCAGCTGTAATATCAGCTAGCATAGCTTCACCTGATTACAGATATTCATTGTTTATTGAAAAAGAAGCCAAGATCAAATCAGCTACAAATTCAAACGTAGTATTCGTAACAAACGACCTAATTGATTTTAGTTTCTCATCTTCAGCTGACACAACCGACATTAGTATTTATCAAATAAATGGTACAACTAATCAACCTGACTACTATCTTTTAAAGAAGAAAGTGCAAGCGTTAGCAGGAACTATAAAGTCTTCTAATTATACTTTTGGATCACCGATAAAATTCAATACTTTAACATTATCCGATACGAATGTAATTGAGATATTAGACGTTGTAGATAGTGATGGTAACAAATGGTATGAGGTACCTTACTTAGCTCAATCAACAGTTTTTGAAGCGGTTAAGAATAATGAATTGAACGATCCGTTCCTTTCTCAATATGCTGACACCACTCCTTACTTACTTAAGCTTAACAAAGTTTCTAGAAGATTCGTAACTAGATTCGGAACAGATAATGCATTGACTTTAGAGTTTGGTTCTGGTATCACATCCAACCCCGACGAAGAGATTATACCCAATTCAGATAATGTGGGTATGGGTATCGTAGATGCTATTTCAAAGCTTAATACAGCGTATGATCCAGCAAACTTCTTATATACTCAAGACTATGGATTAGCTCCTTCTAACACGACTTTAACTGTAAGATACTTAGTTGGAGGCGGCGTAGAAACAAATGTACCTTCAAACGATTTGACTCAAGTGTATGAGATAAATTCTAACCCAGTTAGCCTTACACCAACATCTTTAAATCAAGGTTTGATTAATTATGTGAAGAATTCAATCAGTTTCAATAACCCAGATCCATCATCTGGTGGAGGTAGCGGGGATACAGTTGAAGATATAAGATTAAAGACTATAGCTAACTTCTCAAGTCAATTACGTAACGTAACTAAAGGAGATCATATTATCAGAGCACTTAGTATGCCTGCTAAATTTGGCACTATTTCAAAGGCTTATATTACTCAAGATCTATCTTTGGAAACAACAGATAAGGTTCAAGATTTTATTAGCACCAATCCTTTAGCATTGAGTCTTTATATATTATCATATGATGCAAATAAAAGATTAACCACAGCATCGTTAGCTGTTAAAGAAAACTTAAGAAATTATATATCCGAATATAGAATTGTAACAGATGCTATCAATATAAAAGATGGTTATTACATAAATATAGGTGTAAACTTCGATATAATCGTACTTCCTTCTTACAATAGCAGAGAAGTACTATCATCTTGTTTAGATTCAGTTAAAGCTCATTTTAACATAGATAAATGGCAAATTAACCAACCAATCATATTATCAGAGATTTATAACCTAATTGGTTCTGTAAAGGGGGTTCAAAGCGTAATTAAAGTTGACATTGTAAACAAATATGGTAGCGGGTATTCACAATATGGATACGACATCAAAGGAGCTACTAAGAACAATGTTATCTACCCAAGCTTAGACCCATCAGTTTTTGAAGTTAGATATCTAGATACAGATATTTACGGAAGAGTTGTAACATATTAAACTTTAAAAAATGAACCTAGACAAATTAAAAGGACACGTTCCAGATTCAGTTATAGCAATGCTACCAGATACTATGGCTAAGTTTGAGATTAATACTCCATTGAGATTGTCTCACTTCTTAGCGCAAGCTGGACACGAAAGTGGAAATTTTAGATTAGTGAAAGAGAACTTAAATTATAGTGCTAAAGGCCTAATGGGCATATTCAAAAAGTATTTCCCTACTGAAGCTTTAGCTAAATCATATGAGCGTAAACCAGAAAAGATTGCTAACAAAGTATATGGTGGAAGAATGGGTAATGGTGATGAAGCATCCGGTGACGGAGCTAAATTCTGCGGTCGTGGATATATCCAATTGACTGGTAAGACTAACTACCAAGCGTTCTTCAAATCAATGGAATTAGATGTTGATTCAGATCCTACATTGGTAGCTACTAAATATGCATTAGCATCAGCAGCTTGGTTCTGGAGCAAGAATGGATTAAATAAATTAGCAGATGGTGGTGCAACCGAAGCGGTTGTAACTTCTATCACTAAAAGAGTAAATGGTGGAACAATAGGTCTTGATGATCGTATTAAACATTTTAAAGAGTTTTATGCATTAGTTGCATAATCCAAAATATAAACCATGGCCGTATATAAAATATTTGCTGAGAAAGATACCACCTTGTATTCCGATTACAAGACGATGAATACTGGGTTAGATCCGATCTTAGAATTAACAAAAAACATCAGTTTAGTTTACGCTAGTCAATCTAGTGCAGCTAGAATATTGATTAAGTTTTCTGACAATGATATCACAGATGTTAAAAATAGCTACATAGGAACTGGAAGCTATAAGGCTTATTTGAAAATGTATATGGCGGATGCTACAGGATTACCTGTAGATTATATACTTGAAGCTAGACCTATATATGGAAGTTGGGATATGGGTACCGGACAATTCGGTGATAATCCAATTACTACAGATGGAACTAGCTGGCAATATAGAACTATCGCAAATAATACTGCTTGGACAACAAACTCATTTCCTGGTGGTGTTACAGGATCTTTTACAACGTTGAATCCTGGAGGCGGTAACTGGTATACATCATCGGTATCCACTCAGTCATTTGGTGTTTACACCGATAAAGATGTTAGTTTAGATGTCTCTACTATGATTGCATCTTATTTAACAGGATCATTGATAAACAATGGATTTCTAATTAAAACATCTGGTTCATTAGAATTCGATCCTGATTACACATACAAATTAAACTTCTTCTCTAGAGATACAAATACTATCTATCCTCCTGTATTAGAATTTAGATGGGATGATTCTAAGTATAATGTTAGCGGTTCAACAGCTACATTAACTAATTCTCAAGACATAAGAGTATCTATTAGTAATAATAAAGGAGAGTTTAATGAAGATGAGATATACAGATTTAGATTGAATGTTAGGGACCAATATCCTGTCAGAACATTTGCAACTTCATCTTTATTTACTATAGCTAAATATCTACCGAGTTCTTCTTATTATGCTATAAAGGATGCTAAATCAGATACAGTAGTAGTTGATTTTGATACTAGTTACACAAAGATAAGTGCTGATACACAAGGTAGCTATTTTGATGTGTATATGAACGGTTTAGAGCCAGAAAGATACTATAAATTGCTTGTAAAGACAGTAATTAGCGGATCTACACTGGTATTTGATAACGAATACTTCTTTAAAGTTTTAGAATAATGTCAGAAATAGTACAAGTACAAAGGAAAATTTTTGGTAAGAATACGTTCAAAAACGTAGTGGATACCAACTTTAATCAGCTATTACCAGCTGATTCTACTATACCTGTGCTACCACCGGCTACAGTAGATACATTCTTTGTAGACTATGACAACTTATTCTATGATATACCCCCAAGTGGTTCTTCAACTACTCATTTAGAATTAGTTAATAGAAGTAGTGAATATTTAGGAATAAGTTTCACAGATCTATTAGACGAGATAGCAGACCTTAGAAATGAAAACGTAGCACTTAAGAATCAAATTTATACACTGACAAACCCAAGCGGAAGTAAATGATCCTTTCAGAAAACAGAATAGATGTAAACTTAAGTAAGTATGATGTAATAGATGAATCCTTGATAGCTTCAAAGGATTTCGTTCGTATATTCGGATTAACTGAAGATTATGTAGAAGCTCACCTATACTCAAACGACGGTAGACTATTAGACTCAAACTATAGTTTTACTGACTATAATATACCTGGTAATTTACAAGGGACAGCTGAGACAACTAGTGATCAATTAGACTTCAGTCCTGGTGTTTATATTGAGAAGTTAGGATACATCGTAGGTACATACAGAATTGAATTCAACGTTCTTAGAAAGAAGATATTCAATACTAATGAGAAGCTATTCTTTATTAAGCAAATATCAACTGATAGAACCGAATTAGTAATATCATCTAACGATATATCAAGTAATGACATAGAGAATGGTACATTGAATTTCATCAATGAAATGCAATCTGCCGCTTACTACAAGGACTTTCTTTTAAACTTTGGTGATAACAAGATAGTTAACGCGGTTAACATCGCCCTAGACAAAAATACAGACCCTTATAGTATTTTAGTAAAGCTATACCAACCTTTACCAACAGAGTTCAGCGAAAAGGATAGTATGTGGTTTGCAGAGGAATTATCAACTCCAGTTGTATTTGAAGTTGAATTATTCCCTATAATAGCAGACGACCCCACTCCAACTTTAAGATCAGCTAACTTCGATATTGATGTAGATCAATTCAGCAATAAACCATCTGACTACTACAACATAACTAGTTTATTGTCTAATACATCCTTAGGGGCGTATCAAAGACTTTTAAACTCTCTATCTAATAAAGGAATACAAATCTCTGTAGACTACAGTGATTATTCTAATTTCATACATTTCTCATCCGCTAAAGAGCGCTTGTTAAACTTTGTTTATAAGTTAGAAACAATTGAAGGATACAATAGTGATATGACATCTATTAGAACTGTACCTAACTACAGCTCATCATATAACACAAGTCAGAGCATATATGTTTTACAAAATAAGGTAAACAACGTAGTAACCAACTTCGATGGATATGAATCTTATTTGTATTATCAATCAGAGTCAGCTGCTTGGCCTAAATCAAACAGCACACCTCCGTATAATCTATACAACACAACCTCTAGTCAAGCACTTACTTGGTTAGGAAGTGAAGTTGGTACATCTAACTACTACGGTGGAATGATGTATACAGCATCTTCCTATGATAATGAGAATGTAAACAACTTAGTATACAGTATACCTGGGTTCATAGCTGAAGATTCTACAAACGATCAATACGCATTGTTCTTGGATATGATTGGTCAACATTTTGATAATGTGTGGTTATACAGTAGAGCTATTACAGATCAGTATAATGCTACCAATGATATCAAAAGTGGTATCTCCAAAGACTTAGTTTACTATGCTTTACGCTCTTTAGGCGTAAAATTGTACAATTCTAAGTCAAATGAGAACATTTTTAACTATTTGATAGGTGCTACCGACTCTGGGAGCTATACACCAGTAACATCCTCATATGCCACCACAATATCAGCTTCAAGCTACATTGTGCCTGGTCAAGACCTACAAAAGGAACTTTTAAAGAGAATTTACCATAATTTACCTCTATTATTGAAGTCTAGAGGCACTACAAGGGGCATTAGAGCCCTAATAAGCACGTTTGGTATACCATCTAGCATATTAGATGTCAATGAGTTTGGAGGCGCAGATAAGACTAGCACGACCGTTGAGTATACGTATGATCGCTTTTCATACGCATTAAACAACTCAGCTTCAAATGCTATGGTTGCTTGGTACCCTCAGTATGATTATACAGCTTCGGCTTACTCAACTTTCGCTCCAGACACTATAGAATTAAGATTTAAACCTGTTGACACCAATTACTATACAACACAATCTTTGATAGAGTTAGTTCCTACGGGATCTACTAGTAGAAATTTTGGAGTATTGATTAAACCCGATGCTACCAGAGGATTTCCATATAGCTTAGTAACAACTTATTTAAACGGTAGCGGTGGTCATACTACATCTAGCTTAAGTCTTCCGTTATATCACACATCTTCCACAGGTGATAACCTATGGTGGAACATCATGATAGCTAGAGGCACAAAAACCAGATTGAATGAAGTCACATCAGCACAGTATTATTACACATATGTTAAGAATAAAGTAGGTAGTAGAATAGGTCATCAAGCTTCTTCTAGTATTTATATCGGAGCGGGTAGTTCTAGCTTTAACAGCGCGTGGAGTAACTACACACAGCAATTATATGTTGGTGGTTCAACCAAGACGAACTCTGGAGATTTTAAATCTAACTACACGTTTGTAGGTAGTTTACAAGAATTGAGATTATTTTATACACCTGTAAGCGAATCGGTGTTTAACTACCACGTACTCAATCCAGAATCTATACAAGAGAATTACAGTTCATCTGCATTCTTATCTTCATCATTCTCATTATTAGATTATAGATTCCCGTTAGGAAATGACTTGTATACTTATAACCACAGCTTAACCAGCAGTGTTTTATCTGTAGATAGTAACTATAAAAAGAGAGTAGGAGTAAATGGAATAGCTGTTCACTCAGCTAGCTTTAGCTCATTTCCTAATAGAAACAATTACGTTACTAACGAAGAAGAATATGTAACCACATCACCTAACTCGGTATATTCTAACCCTGTTAATCAGAAGGTTCGTATTATAAACAACGTCATTACAGGTAGTGTATTATCACCATTCATGAGAATGGAAGATGAATCTAATCTTGATTTAACAAAAGACTTACACTTTGTAGATGTATCGTTCTCACCTCAAAATGAGATCAACAAAGACATCATTGCTCAATACGGTAACAACATAAACTTAGATGATCTTATAGGTGATCCTAAAGATAGCTACAAGAATACGTATAAAGATCTAGTATCTTTAAATGAGCAGTATTTCTCTAAATACATAAGCAAATATAACTTCAAGGATTACGTTAGACTAATTCAATATTTTGACAATTCATTGTTCAAAATGATAGCTGATTACGTTCCTGGAAGAACTAATTTGCAAACAGGATTGACTATCAAGTCTCCTATATTAGAAAGACCTAAAGCTAAGGTGGCTCATCCAACTATGGATCAAAACCATGGCTATTATGAGCAAATGATATCTGGATCTACTATAACTGCTGATAGCACCTATTCTAGCAGCTATGGTGACGGTAGAGACTTTTACAACGGTGAATTGAGCGGATCTCTTATACCATACTATGATCAGTTTGAATTAAAGAACTATAATAAGTACTTATACTATACAGGAAGCCTAGATACAAATGGATTTGAACATTCAGAGTTTAATACTTTAATAAACAACGTATCATCTAGCGTAACATCTAAAGTATTCAGAAAGATCAATCCTTATCAGAAGGGCGTATTAGAAGATGTACAAATACAAGATGAGTTGTATCAAAATCCTACGTTTACTAGGCCTAGATACATAGGTTCTAAGTCAACTAGTAAGTTATATTCTCGTTATACCGACGGGGACAAATCTTATGGTAAAACAGCTGCGATAGATATAAATAAGTCACAATATGCTTATATGTTAAGCATATACTCTAAACCATTCCAACTACCGGGAAGATCAGAGATACAAATTAAATATATTATTGATGAGGATGAAAATATATTAAACTTATCTAAATTTAATAAGAACGTGTTTACAACACAAAACTTATTTAAATCTGGAGAGAGTATAGACATTTCAATGTATGATTATGATCCAACAGATCCTACTGTTCAGTATTTAACAAATAACAAAAACTTTACTATAGATGAGGGTGGATTTACCTATAGTCCTTTAATATATAAATTTACAAATGGAGTTGATAATTTACCTTATAGATTTGATACACCTACCACATCTAGTGTAACTATAACAGTACCAGGACAATCTACGATAGGTGATCCATTGCCTGCAAATGTGATAAGCTCATTTTCTATACAAAATATACAATCTGTAAACTATTATAGCCAAGAAGGTATTTCTTTTCGGGTTGTGCATAACTTTGCGGTAGGTGAAGCTTTATATGTTGAAGTTACAAGAAGAAGTATTAATAATTATACGGCGGATAGAACAATAACAGTTGCTTTTGCATCACAAGATGCTAATAAATCTATAAGTTTTATGGATGGTACTGTATATGACTACAGTGATCCATACGTTAGCAGAGTATATGTAGAAACCGCTACTTCAAATATCACTTCTACTTCTACATTGTTTATTACAGGCTCTATCGATACTGATTCAAGATTGTACGCAGAAGATCAGTATACAGTGTATTTCTCAGCTACTCAATCTAAGTTTTACAATACGTTTACTTTCGATCAGACTTCATCTCTTATGGATATTTGTACTTTTCCTTTCAATTCTCTCGCGCCTGGGGATTTAGTTAGATTCTACAATACTACAAGTAGTATCCCTACAGAATGGTCAAGAGACGACGAATTCATAGTAAAAAGCATTAATCTGATATCGCCCACAGGATCAGGGTTTTTAACTGCTTCTATGGTTTTAGACAGACCTTTAAATGTTGCTAACGTGGACAGTAACTCGTTCCCTAGTTATATATCCAAATATATTATTTTAAAACATTTACCTGACGAAACTAACATTATTGCGAATTTTTACTTACCTTCGGTCAACACCCAAAAGAGCGATTTGATCACAGTAGGAAATAGCGTATATACAAATAAAAGTAGCGTCGTAAATAGTGTAGGTAACCAGTTTGGCTTGATCTTCCCACAATACATGAGCGGATCAGTGAAAGAGGAGGCAGGTAATGCTATAAAATCATTAAAATCACAAAACCTTATTTAATCAATATTTATATATACAAATCAATAGAAAATGGGATATTTAGATAATTCAGTAGTCACAATAGACGCGATTTTGACCAAGAAGGGTCGTGAATTGCTAGCTAGAAACGACGGATCTTTCCGTATTACACAGTTTGCCATGGCAGATGATGAGGTAGATTATACCTTGTACAACCCTAACCACCCGTCCGGGTCAGCATTTTATGGTGAGGCGATCGAGAATATGCCTGTTTTAGAGGCGTTTCCGGACGAAACTCAGATCATGAAGTACAAGCTTATGACCTTACCAAGAGGTACCAGTAAATTACCTGTAATCAACGTAGGATATGCTAGTATCAGCTTGAGACAAGCTGCTTCTTTAGTAATCACTCCTCAGACTTTAAACTATCTTGGATCGAATTCTACATTCGAGCCAGACGGATACACGGTAACTGTAGGAGATGCTAGATTATTAAGCACCTTTACAGGAATTGGTATTGATACAACTAACTTGAATATTTCTAATGGTTCTACTACAACTAATACTCAATTGAGTAAGACTGTAATAGGTACCTCATTCACATTGGTTGGAACAACAATTGATACCTTATTTGGTACATCGTTGACTAGTTTGACCACTACTATCACGGTTCAAGGACGTGATTCTGGTGCAAGAATAACCATTCCTTTGACAGTAACAAAAAACAGATAAAATAAATAAAGATGTCTTTTATACCATTTGGCACCGACGATAGCGTAGTAAGTTCAGAAGCAATCACAGCAGCGCTGTGGTCTAGTAATGTATACAACTTATCTAGCTCATTTTTCACATCTAGTACTCAACAAACATCGACTAGTGGAAAATCATATTTAAACGTATATAACTTAGCTTTCGGGGCTTCTGGGTCTGAGACTCAGTTTTCCGTTGCATACGGACATATTTCAGGTAGTGGTTCTACAGTATTCAACAGTTCTGTTGATGAGAAGAGTCCTACTAGAGATATCTACGGTCAATACAGAAACTTAGTATACGGCGACGAAGCTAGTGTTTTCAACTTTGGTGGAAGCAATGGTAACTCTAGAGACATCTATGTTATCAATGTAAATAGAGCTAGATATAAGCAAGCAATTGCTCCAGGAACTTGGGGATTGAAATTGACTAATAGTACAGCTAGCATCATGTTATCAGATGATAGTAATTCAACAACCACGACTACTTTCGTAGGCGGAAATAGAGTTTACAATATCGTAAGTGGATCTTTAGGATACACCTACAATACAAGCTCAGTTCAAACTGATAGCGGTAGCTACGGTTTATTCTTCCCAGATATGGGTATCCTTGTTCTTAACCCTAGAGCATTAGCTTTAACATATAATGGTAAATTCGGTATCGGATTAACCCCAGATGAAACTGCGGCTACTTCATATTCTTTAGCTTACAATACAAACGCTTCAAAGGTATATAACGCAATTAGCGCTAGTAGTGGTAACTTCTTTGCTAGAAGTCAAGAGACTGTATCATCTACGTATTTCTTCGTAAATGCAAAGAGTTCTCAATTAAACTACACTACTAACCCATCTATTATAGACACTAACGGAAACGTATTATATTCAACATTAGTAAATGACCCACAAACCTATCCTACAACAATAGGAATGTATAATGATGCTGGTGAATTGTTAGCTGTAGCTAAGCTAAGCAAACCATTAGCAAAAGATTTCACCAAACAGTTGACTTGTAGAGTTAAGTTAGAATTTTAAATTGTCTATGATAAGTCATGCCAGCATTCAAGAGGATAAATAATTCAGATGTCGTCGTATCGCCATACATAGCTAATAAGCAGTGGGGGTTTCAGCCATGTGATACATCCGAAAATGGCATACAAATATTTTTTGGTAGTAGATTGACAGAATCGTTTTCAGCAGAGAATGATCCTGTTACTTACGACCGTTATGAAAGATTGGTATACAACTCTATCAATCACCTCTATTACCAAGAATTTAGCGGCTCTTTCTTAGATACTGGATCTAATATGCAATCGTTTAATTACGAGAGTGCTAGCATCTATAGAGCATCAGGATCATATTACAATTACAGCGAGGAAGGATATACGGTTAAAGCTTTCCCTACCGGATCTGGTAGTCAGATCACTGTAATATCAGTACCAAAAGATTTATACGGATTATCATTAGATCCGGGGACGTTCAACATATCGAACTCAGCCGCTTCTATTTATGATGATGGCCACCAGAACATATATGTGATTTCGAGTAGTGTTAATGTAAACATCGGTAATGTTTTCTATGAGCACGGTTTAGCTGTTATCACTAACCAAAACTATCAGAACGTATTTCCTAGGCCTCCTTTGGCTAGGAATGATTACGTTTACTATAATAGTGGAGATACACCTAAAACAGTTAGTCCATTAACAAACGATTATGGAAGAAGTGGTACATTAGTTACTGCTAGTCTTGCTTTATCAGGTAGTCAAACATCCTGGTTTACAAATAACGGTGACGGTACAATAACATTAAACACTACCACGGGTGGTGTTTATGCTGTTTATTATACAGTATCAGCTAGTTTAGCTGAGGCTTGTGGTGGTTATTTAGGTAGTAATAAGGGTAAGATTATAGTATATGTAAATGACTGTAATTTTGCTGGTGGAACTGCGGTTTATGTCACTCCTCCAACAGCTACTCCAACTCCAGTACCAGCAACAGCAACGCCTACTCCGAGTCCTACTCCAACAGTGTCACCAGCTACAGCAACGCCATTGCCGGCTACACCAACACCAACAGCTTCACCAGCTACACCAACTCCTACAGTTGCACCGGCTACACTTACTCCAACTCCTACAGTTGCAGCAGCTACACCGACTCCAACTCCAACATTAGAGTTTGTTCCTGTTGGAACATTTAATAAAGTTAATGTTAATAGTTG